>JAAUXT010108688.1_pt1 | contig 20031 bp, 20 predicted proteins | sample 7278171 | NCBI WGS metagenome assembly JAAUXT01 (sample SAMN14350112, study PRJNA611818) | marine sediment metagenome | isolation source: surface marine sediment (1.8m) | place: French Polynesia: Moorea | collected 2018-08 | reverse complement strand
AAATGCCGTTCCTATTTTGAAGTTCATTTCATTTTTGGGTGCATGTGTCTGATCTTCATCTGCACCCTTTGAAATGTTGCTGCAATTGTTCTTCTTGATGAATTAAAAAACTGCATTTCAAAAGCTCCCTCGGTTCCCCACATATCGGACGACGAACACCAATTCCTGGATCTCCCACGTACATGGTGTGGGGTTTTGGATGTCGAGGTTCGCCCAACCAACCACAACCAGTGAAGGTTCTTGCAACCACAAACCAGGTTCACATCAACAACGCAGCTTTGGAACGCAAAACGCTTGAGTATCAACGAGCACGTGTGTAATTGAGAAGGACGGGTTAATTAGAATGTATGAATTGGAGCGGTGCGTCAAGGAGACAGCTCAGTATTGAGCAGTGACAGATAGCGACAAGACTAATGTTTCTGCTCCTCGCGCCGCCTGACGTCTCCCCCCTCCCCGACTCCTCCAACTCAATTAATATCCATATGCTGCTCATGTCTTGCAGAGAAGAAGAAAGAAGACGAAGATCCATGTAGCTTCCCGTTCCCAGGGGCATATTTGTGGAGCCGCCGCGAGGTTCGCGTGCGGAGTGCGGAACTGCGATTCCCGCGCAGCGACACCACGAGCTGCGTCTCCTGCAGCTGCGCAGAATGGAAACCGCAGATCACGGGCGGAACCGGATGCAGAGGCAGGATGCGCGCAGATCTCATCGTGATCAATGTCCCCGTGTCAAGACGACCAAGGAGAGGATGAATTTTGAAGTCTTCGTTCTCTTTTCAGCGAGCAGCCACTTTCAGCAACCGCCACAAGCAAATCATATCGGACGGCACGAAATTGAATTTTCACCGATGAAAAGCGACCTGCACTTTGACACACAGCAAACAGAGACCCTTCTCCCTGGCGTCTTCGTGCCATTTCAAAGGTCACTGAAGACAGTCGGAGAAGCAGATGTGGTGGAAGGTGAACTAACGAATGAATAAATGTCAATTACTGCAGGAAGACGCACACGACCCTCTTTATCAACTGATCTTGATGATCACATCAGTTGGATTTAAGAGGGGCCTTTACGCAGGATTCGAAGACGAGAAAAGAGAAACGAATTCGGGTTGAGGAGGACCAGTCGCCCACAGCTCTTGGAACGGAACTGGCACAGCAGGCATGGCACTCCGATCTGGGAAAAACGGAGAAACAGGAAAAGAAATGAAACAAAGAACTGTTGTCCGTGTCCTGCAACGTTTTGCACCTGTCCAGCGCAACAGCAAAACGGCCAGACAGACGAGTCCATGTTTCTCAAGAAAAGGTCGCCTGTTCTCTTTGGAACCACTTTATTTTCCAACTGGAACATAAAGGTTGAGCTCCCCCTTTCCGGACTCTGGCACCCGACACAGGTAAAACTCATCACGGAAGTCAGCACATATGCAGGCAGCGCTTCCTATTTCCAAGGCGCGCTTCCGTTTGCCAACCATGTCGGACGCAGAGGCCAGACTGAAACAGCCAGCTTTTTTGCTGAGGCAGCAGCCGAAAAAAAAAATCACAGAATCTCAACACGACCTGTTGTCATGTAATGTTAGCAAACTCCACCACGCTAATTGGAAGCACAAAACCAAACAAGGTGCCAGTCAACAAGACCTATTTGATCAATAGCGCAGACGTCATAACTTGCTTTCCATTTATAGCCCTGTCTTTGCTATTATTAGAATATTTACCTGTGACAAAAACAGGACCAGCTCCTGCAGATTCAGCACAGCACAGAAACTCGTCACATGTGCTGAAGGTCAGGCTCAGCCAACCCGACAAGGCACCAGGCGGAAAGGAACGAGTCTGTTGGTCACACCACTTGTGGCGCAGGTGACTCAGTTTGGGAGCAGACCGGCAGTTTCAGCAGAATTTTCTGTCAACGTGTCAAACCCCCCCAGTGCATGAGCAGGGATTGGATCAGCACGGATTTCAGGGGAAACGCGCAAAGAGCGACTCTTGAATTTTTAATGCAGTGAAGTGCTTTTTACCGGCTTTAAAGTGACTTCCTGAAGCTGCAATTCTGGTCTATCTCTTAAGCGTCGTTGCGTTATGGAACTGCGTGTTTGAGCTCCAGACTTTCTGAGACACACAGGCTGGGTTGAGTGGATGGTAACTGGCACGTCTGAGTCAACCAACAAGCCAGACCGAACACACACCGATTCAATCTCGGCCCGAAGCTTTATCGTTTCATTTCAAAATGCACAAGATCAACCGGGAAAAACCAACGAGGATTCGACAGAGGCGTAACTCTCTGAGGCACCTCTTGTTCCCAGCCCAAACCCGCTTTAAAACTCTATCGATTGCATCGTCCGCTGTGAAACTGCGGAGCTGCTCCCCAGCCCCGGATCACGGCGTCTTAGCCCCCCGACTCCTGAGCACAATCCTCAGAAGAAGCGCCGAGGCGAGGCGACATTTCCCACAGAGCCTGGTTTGTGTAAGTGGATTTACGCTGAGTAGTCATCAGCCGTGTTAAAGTCACGGAAACCCTCTCGCACGCCCTCCCTCCCTCCCTCTCTCTGCAGATTGGCCACCGAGGTTTTTATTCAGATGAAAACTCCTGATTTGTATCGGGCGGTCACAACAGCTGGGTGCTGGCGTTCCACGGCAGACTGCTGAAGCTTGAGAAAGTCTACTCCACTGAAATCTTGTCGTGGGAGCTGATCTGAAGCTGTCTTCAAAAGGAACGTTCACATGCTGAACTCAGGCGCACATCACACAACCATTAAAATAGCGTTCAAATTGATTCATGTCCAGAAGCAGGAGTACAAACAACCGTTTGGCACAGAACTGAGAGGCTGGATTGATTTGTGCCCCAGAACCTCAATATTGGTATCGCCGCTCTGTGACCCCCGTGGCGGGGAATGATATAGGTCCGGGCGCGTTCAGGTCCGCCCCCCCCCCCCGACCCGTCAAACAGCCGCTCGGGGTCCTTCTCGCTCCCCGCATCGCTCCGCTCAATCTTCCCGCACAACATAAATCTCTTTCCGCCAGAAACCAGCCAGGAACCCACTGTACTCTCTCACGGTTCCGGCATTCAGGGCAAATGGGTCACCGCCAGAAACGGTCTTCTCAGCAGGACCACTTTCAGCAACCCCGACGCAGGGTTTGGACGCAGTAGAGTCGCCCACAACGCCAGCAAGGCATTTGCGCTTTCACACGTCCAATTTTCAACTCGCTATCTCCACAAGAAACATTTTAAAGGTGCCTCGTTCGACAGTTCACCCACACGGGCGTTGCACGGCACAACGACATCGTGTTTCAGCGCCCCAGTTACGCAGCCGCGACGGCGGCGGCGCCGGGGAGCGCACGGAGCGCGAGCCAGCGGCGCGTGAACGCCGCTAATTGTCCGATTCAGCTGTTCGGCGAAGCGCGCTTAATCACAAAGCAGCGACAAGCGATTCCCAGCAAAGCGCGATATCTAAACGAGCGCAGCCCCGTTGGGCAGCAAACCCGGGCAACGGAGAACGGAAGTCAGCGCGTGATGAAACAAACACGATCCAGTGGACGCGTCGACTGAAAAGGCAAAAGAAAGAACAAGTCCCCGCAACGAAACCCCTCGACAACAATGGACGGAACTTGAACAGACTTCAGTGAACACAAAGCTGCCCCCATGTTCCTATCGAAGCTATTCTGGTCCTCTTCCTGTGCGTCACTCAACTTTGTTTTTCAATTCTCCCAACAAAGGGTCCGCATGTGAGTGTGGAGAGCTCTATTCTTTGACAAAGGTCGTTCTCAGTCAATGGCACAATGCTTATTTTTTTCCCGATCAAAAGACTCCAATTGAAGCTAGATGGATGTCTGGCATCACGTTGGCCTGTCACGATCACACGCTGCCCACGACCATTGACGTACTCGTATGGCGGCCATCAGCGACACAGGTCAGGCGCCGCAGACTCCCAGGAGCAGAGTCAACATGTGCTCGCTGAATACCAGAGAAGGTGCGAAGCGATTATGTACGCATCAAGTTTCGTTCATGAATACAAAAGCAGCTGCACTAATTCTCTCAAGATTTTCCGCCGAATGGGAACACAGGCGGGTCGCATCTGTTTGACTCGCTGACACCATGACGCCAACGCCGTTCACCACTCGCCCAGGTTCGGACATAAGGGTCTGGACGAGACGAATCTCACTCAACAAGTGTGGCATTCTCACACAGGAAAACCAGAACACTTACAAGTGTAGACACACCAATATCCCAAGAATCACCTCCCCCATCCACACTCCAAGTCCAACGCTCCACCACAAAAAGTTCAAAGTCCAGCCTCTGCTCCAGAGCCTTGAGTTTTTATTCTAAGTCCAAGAGCTCCAGAGCCTGAGTTTCATTTCCAGGGGTCTCTCTGGGCCAAACATACGAGTTCAAAACCTCAAAAAGTCCAATAGCTCCAGAGCCCAAGTTTCATTTCTTTGGGGGCATCTACATCATTTTCCCGCAGCCGGACTTTATAACACACGCCTGTACACCCTCGGTTTGACGTGTTTAAAAAGAAACTGCCCATTTCCAGAGTACAAGTACAGGCACGCAGATTCTCCTGACCACGGACAACAGAAGGCCAGATTCAACAGCAGACCCTCTCGGGAACAACAGCTTTTCTCGCAAAATGTCAGCCTGACCGTGCAATGTTGCACAATAGTTGTGCTGAACTGTCGTCTTTAGATATCCAATAGGCTTGTGAAATTCAAACTGGCTTTCCCTGGAGACTGGCTCCACACTTCCTGGTTTCGCATCCCAGACTCCGCAGGGTCTCGAAGTGCTGTGCAAAGGGACGTCAATCCGTGCACTGGACGCGACGTCGAGAGAAGTGCAAAGCCTGCCCGACGTATCGAGTGAGAGACAGGTAGCAGATGAAAGGGAGACCTTGTACAGGGTATCAGCGCTTCCAACATTAATAAAGCGCTGCCTTTGATCGTAATGAGTACCGAGTGGCGATCAATGAGGAACCTCCACCTCCCTTCATCCCGCCTGGCTTTACAGTCGGGAAGGCCACGACAGCCCCACAGATCCCCAAACGCGTTTTCACCTTCAACCAGAGACTACTTTCATGCCAATTGGCGCCACAATCACCTCGCGGCCGCAACTATGACCCACTTTTCTGCCTGTTTGACAGGGGGCAATGGAGTGCGATGGCTTTATCACAGGCCTCCACAAAAGGCGGGTCTCGTTACATAACACACCATCGATCTGCACAATGTGATTTCCACCCACCTGAAGTGTTGAGCAAACTGCAGCTGCGAGGCAGGGCCTCATTTATCAGCAAGGGGGTCGAGTTTGTCAAGTACAAGGTGATAACAGTGAGAAAACTCTGATCAAGCACTGTCCAAAAGTGCTCTTGTGTCCAACAGGTAAAATTCTTGGTGCAAGAACAACAGAGAACTACAACGCGAGTCTTTTCTGCTCAAACTCACTGCGGATTCGCCCAGCACACACGAAATTGTCACCAACCAGCAGACAGGTGACAAACACGGACCCACTCGCAACACGACTTGAACAAACAACCGACTCGTCCGTTCCTCTCCACCGGGAGAATGCTTCATTATTTTAAGTTGCAATGCCGGGTATTTACTCAAAGGCTCCATGTGTCTGGTGATTATAGACCTCAATACATTAACGGCATGAAGGACTGGGGACCGAGACATATTGCTTCACAACAGTCATCAAGTGACAAAGCTGCTTTTCAATACACTGGCGCTGTGAGCAGGACTAGGTTCGGAAGCCTTTGAAATGGAACCCGCGCTGACCCTGAATCCTATTGATGCGTTGCAACTGAATCCCGAGTTGAAACGATGTCGTTGCAGTTCCGGATTCACCACCATTGCAACGCAACACGCTCGGAGAGGCCGACGACACCAAGCGACGCGAAGCGTCGTCCCCCAGGATTTTGACACTGTATCCATCAACCCTGCTGCCACACAAGAAATGATGAATGTGTGAGTGAGGTGCAAGCGTGATGTGTCTGCGTCTGTCTCTGTGCATTTATCCAGGCAGAGGGTTGCAGGTGTGATGCCGTCCACAGCTGCTTCAATTTTCATGAAGCACTTAAAACTTGCCAGGCCTTCAGTTGTCACCGTCGATAAAACGTTGAGTCCACTTGAGGGACTTCCCATTTCAGGGTCCATCACACCAGCAGAGACCAACAACGCAAGTGTGAAAAAAAGACCTGCAAGCATTGGTCTCAGTTGAGCTTGGTGCAGGCCTCGGTTCATGAAGACAAAACGGAACTGCAGATTCAGTGGCTTGTTCCAGACAATTTTCCCTTTGATGGAAACAGCGTTGATCCACAATATACAAAGGTCTGTTGGCTCCAAAATTTTGAAGCACTGGCGCTCACAAAAACATCGGCACTGTGGTACCAATGCACCTCTACACCTCTATTTTTCACTCAAGGTTCGGGATTACTTGGCTTCTCTTCTGAGCCCATGTCATTTTTGTTCGACGAACACCAACAGCACTGCAGGCCATTTCCTGGAGCGCACAGACAGGAAGCGGAAGTGAAGACGGCCGCGCCTCCTTCTCCTCACGGCGCGCTCGGCACCCGCAGAATCCTTGATTAAATCAGAACCTCAATTACAGTGCACAAATAACAGGACCATATTTCATTGTTTCTCTGCTCCAGCTGCCGCTGCCTCCGACTAATCAACGCAGCAGTAATAGCTGTGATTACACAAATCCAATATAAATCTACCCTCATCATAATCCCGATACTGAAACAATCTAAAGACCGTAATTGGCGAATAATGACGAAGGTAATTTTGTTGTTACACCGTGGTGGCGGATACACAATTGCCGCAAACTGAATTTCCTTCCGCTGGTGTGGCGGCTGCAATTTGTTTTCAACTCTCATGCAAAGGTGAGCTCAACAGATCCAACAAACCAGAAGAACATGAGCAGAAAACTGTCTGAATAGGGCTGCACAGACTTGTCGCTTCTGAGTCTGCTGCTGTCCGTCAAGCCAACAAACAGTTCTCAAGTTTTGCTGAGGCTCTGACGCTCTGTCTGTGAACAAGTGGAGACCCGCGGTTCTGGACTCTGCAGCTGCTCTTCTGTGTGCACTTCCAAATTTCAAAGCCAAAAGTCTGTGACAAAACAGCGAATCTGATTTCATAAGGAACCCCCTTTTGACATCACAAGCTCTTGCTTTTCCTTCCAAGCATTTCATACATGATCTGCCTCGCATTGACTTCAGCGCCATATTCATAATCAAAGCACTGCAGTCCTTTCATCACTCACACAGGAGAGCGATGGAGGGCCGGGTGTGGAGGCAGTGTTTAGTCGTGTGCTTAGCGGCGGTGTAAATAAACACGGGTCGGGCTTGTAGCCAGCAGCGGATTACAGGACTGGGGTAACGCGCTGCTTAGCGCTTAATGGAAGGCTGATGTGAGCTATCGTGTAATCTGTCGCTGTGACTAGCATCGCTGAGCGCAGCTCAGTCGCCGCGGGCTCCGCTGTCTCCGCACATGGGCTGCAGGCTCCGGGCAACACGCTCCTGCCCGCGCGAGCCCGTCCCGTTCGTCCGATAAGTCCTGCTGCTGACGCGTGGACATGTCCTGAGAAAATCCGAACCAGACCGCGCGACGTGTTTCGGCAGCGTCAGCAGTCGAAACAGGGAACTGAGTCACCTTTTAGCTTTTCCAAGCAACTGCTGTGGATGTTTTGGGGTTCTTCGTCAACGTCGTCTCTCCTTGCGCAGTCACCTCCGCGCAGCTCTCCAGGGCTGTCACCCGCTTTTGTCACACATTTGTTAAATATCAGTGGAGTTTTGACTTTAGAAACTTCTAGTTTCGCCTGAAATCCACTGGCAAAATGTTCGTTGTTCTTGTCTTCAGCAAGGCAAGAACATCGCTTCTTTCCTGGGCAGTTCGTGGAAGCCACAAAACGTGTAGATTTTACAATAACGGGGCAAATTTCCAAGAATTTCTCTTTCAATTAGAAGTAACTCTCACGCAATAATTCCCCATTCACACATTTCCTGCAAATTCAATACAAGAGAATCTTTTCCTCCGATAAGAATCAAGAGACACAGGATTGAATGACGGCGATTCTCACACGCGGCTCGGCTGTGTTGGCTGTGCGTGATCAGAATGCCGCGCCTCGTGGCGTCTCCGTTCTGCGCCTCCGCGTCATCATCGCGCCGCATCCCGACCGACCCACAGCTCCTCCTGCCGTCTGTCCCCGACTCGCCCCAAGCTCGGACCACCAGTGTTCAGGTCTGCTCGGTGATTTTGCGAGTCACAGTTTGTTCCTTGGACTCTGGACAGTGAAGAGGGCTGGAAAGGGTTTTGAGTTTTTTTCACGTGGGTGGTCGTTGTTTGTCGAGGCACCTGCCCATGTCACCCAGACTTGTCACAGCACAGAATGGACTGACCCAAAAATGTTTCACGACTCAAAAACACTACAAGTGTGCTTGGTTTCGCCTGTTGTCTATTCTTTATCCCAGTGCACAACCACTATCTCTGGATTCTGAACTTTCTTTTGGAAGGGCAGCCTCCGCTCTCCGTCGCACAGATTTGTTCACGGGGCCTGACACAGCCTGAAGCGATGAAACAGTTCGTGTACGCGCGACAGGAGCCAAAGGCTCGGTGTGTGTCATCCTGAGACCTCTGCAAAACTCTCACAGTGCAGAACAAAGGCCAAAGAACAATCCCTCATGTCGGGACTCCCCTGAGACAGCGTTCAGTGGACAAGACCCAGAATTGTTCCAATTACTGACTTTCGTGACTGCCGTGCCATCATTGTTTTCCCCTGTAGACGTCATTATCGTCGTCTCTCCTTGCCGCAGTCACCTCCGTGCAGCTCTCCAGGGCTGTCACCCGCTTTAGCCACAATTTCCCGGCCTGAGAAAGGTTGACTCGAACTAATGAAGAAGCGATAAGATCACTTTCTTCTGCACGTTGCGGACATTGCGTTCAGGGTCAAGAAATTGCGTGTCCTTGGTGCTGTTTTCGGTTGGACACAGAAAAGATCGATTGGTGTTTTCATGGCTGGAATCTGCACTGTCTTGTGATGTGAAATAGCGAAACAGCAGAATGAATGTTTTCTTTGTGGCCATGGGAACATGAAAATCTTGCAAACACCTGATACCACAAGTCACTCCTGCAATCCCAGGGTTGACCCAAATGCTTCTTTGAACCAAGATTTATTTTTGCCGCAATCGCAAGATTGACCACATCCGTATGTGCCGTGGCGATTTGCAGGCTTCAAGTTCCACCAATGTTGATTCTACCTCACCAATCTTGCAGAATTGTGGAACTTGACAATACACCATCTGATTGGGTTTGGATGTGGCATTCTGGGATGATCCAGACCCTCAGTTTGTTGAGTCCACACAGCGTTTTTTTTTCACTTTTTTTTTGGTACACCGAGCCCTTGACGCCCACTTCCCCAAACCAAGTACATTTGGAGGCCCCCTCGTATCCGCACGTCGCCTCGTCGCGATGATCACGCCGCGATCTCGTAAGTGGCAGTTATTTGATCTGAACGTAACTACCACATGCAGAATTCCAGACGAGAACAATGTCCCAACTTGACAACATTCAAACTGACACCAGGCAGGGAACAAGGTCAGCCTTGACCCTCGCAAGTCGTGGGTGACTTTCCAAACGGGAGAAGATGATCCCGGAAACGGGTCCTTCGTCTTCTGGAGGCACTTGCAAGGTTCTTGCACACTAGCTCATGTGCATTGAACACACTTCACGTCAATCTGGTCCGTATGATCATTTGTAATGTTATCTCACAGAAGACCTTGTGTGTAATATCTGCTTCATCTCGGGTACTTATCCTGTTCCTGGAAACACGAGCTGTAAAAGAGGCAAGGAGCCGAGCTGCCCGTGATAATGCAGCACGTAAAGGAGACGCGGGCCGTGCGGTTCAGATACGGCGGCGCTGCGGCCCGGTCAACCGAGCGGGAACCCAGCAACGGCCAGGACGTCCGTGTTCCGTCCAGACCCAACGAGAAAGACAGCCGTCGTCAAGCTCTTTCCGTCAGTGTGAGTTTGGTGATGGTGGAGAGACAAAATTCTGCCAGGGTCCCCTTGCTGGCAAAGCTGGGATCAGAAACCGACCAGGTGAATTGACCTTCGTCCGGTTTTTGTTACACCGCTGCCACCCACGAAGGTTGCGCGCCTCATGTTTGCCATGCTCTTGTTGAAATCAAAGACGAGGGGACAAAGGAACATTGCAGAAATGATGCTCGGTCCACAGAACGATCTTCAGCTGCAGCTGTTATGGAGAGACATGCGCGTCGCAGGTGCAGAACCATCACACGATTCTGTGAAATCACATAACGTAGGTCGGACGAAGGCTGCACGAAACGACCCGCCCCTAACGCTTTCCCCACGTGATCATCGCGCGTTTATTCTCGTCGTTTCCGTCGCAGTGATTCGGCACGGGACCGACGTCGTGTCGAACAAACCCACAACAAATCGAGCCTGCGTGCAAGCGTCCCTTCCAGCGCAAATTTCACATCAGTCAAGGACCCCACGCGTCCTGCAGTCTTTGGTACCGAAGAGTTGTCAAAGTATTGTGGGCTGTTCAGTGCTTTGCCTTCGTCTACCTTTCTGTCATTCAGACAGAAATGTTACCGGCGATTTCAGAGCACAGTGATCAAAACTTCACCGCAAAAGTTTGTAACCTGAACACCACGCGCTATTGTTCGCAACAAGGTGGGGTTCATTCCGCTACAGACCCTTGAACCCCGCGCATTGAGCACACAACGCGTATTTACTCTCTTCTGAGAGGGAATCAATCTGCAGAGCTCAGGTCTGATTGTTGTCCTTGGCGTCCGATTACATCACTGTCAAATAGTTTTTATTCTGCACATCTCTGTTGATGCGCGCCAAAAAGTCAACACAGGTATGCGAGTCAGATAGCATCAGAAGCAGACAGGACAAAAGATACATTGAGGAATGCTTTGGGGACACTCCATGTGTTGATGTTTGCCGCCCGTCTTTGGCTCGAGTCCTTACTAGGGGCGTCTGCTTTTCTTGAAACAACCCAAATGGACAATGCGCTTGTGACAGGTTATTTTTATCCCATTTCTGTAGCAAAGAAAATTTTACAAATCACACCAAAGTGAAACGCAACGTGATTGGGCTTATTCTTGCGGACACCAGGATCACTGTCAGTTTCCAGAGAGCTGAGCAGCGGTCACCTTGTCCGGATCAGGCCCGACCATCACTCCGCTGGACACGGCCCGACAGTCTGCCCTGGCCAGACAACTACGTACAAGCACAACAGGTCATTGTTCTGAAACTCAACACACGAAATAGAGTCAATGATGAGGCGTTTGTTGAATGACGACTTACAACGGGTGCATGTTCTGAAAGGACCTGCGAAAGCTTGGTGAGGCTCGTTGTCCCCAGCTTCGTAGCCGCTCAATGCTGCAGCACGAGCGGCTCTGCAGCCGCCCAATATTTATCATCGCACAATCAAATTTCTCGCCGGACTATCCTTCAGACAGAAGGTTTTGTCACGTCTATTATGCCCAGTCACAAAAGCACCGGCGCTGCTGTGAACACGCAGCGCTGGCACACCCAGGGGAGGGCAACGAGCACTGCAGCGGCGGAGTCTTAACTGAAAGGAGATGGATTATCAGCTCAATGACAGAAAGCAGGAGCTGTATCGCTGAGACTGTATTCAATGCCATCCCCTGAAAGGGGTGTGCAGGCTCAGACTGGTATTTGTGCAATATTCAGTGTTTATGATCATGTTGAACTTCAATTGGCCCTTTTGCTTTTGTGTCCTCTTCGGGAGATAAAGAGTAACATTGGAACTCATACTGACAACTTGGACAACTGGGTCACTGTCAGATCTGGCATACCGGATGATCAAAGTCATCCGAACTGTGCATGCCGTGCACAAAAGTTTCGTTCACATGGCCTTTAGCGATGTTGTTTGAAGCTGCAACGCAAAAAGCTCCCATTTCACCGGAAGCACGGTGTTCCGGAAGTGATATCCGACGCGAATGCAGCAATGAAACCCGATGGATCAACACGTGCTTGTGGAATACGGAGATGTGCCTCCGTCCACTGGCACAACACACGCCAGAGAGCAAACAACCCAACTTGATTTCCCATGTCTGATTTCTACTGCGCGTACTTGAAACATGTTACGAGTAAGTTCTGGGCAATGACATTTCAATGCAAATACAATTTTCCACGCAAGTCTATTTGGCCCAATATTGCCGGTTGTACGATTTCCCATTGAGCACTGATACACTGATGATTGTAAGAGCTGACAGCTTTCAGAGCCACAAAAAACACATTTTGATAATTGCCAACATCATTGCGCTCTGTTCAGAGGATCATGGAAACATCGCATTGAGAGAGTCACGTTTCATAATTTCAAGCCAACATGACAGAAGAAACTCGGGTGCAAGACGCATGTTTCAATTCAAATGTTTTGATCAAGGCCGAAAACCACAAAACACCCACATTAGACAGACAAAACATGAACATTCCTGTGAACATCACGTCAAACCATTTGGAGCTGAACATGTCCGTGGAAACTGGTCGGGTAAATTGCAGCGTGTAATTGCCACAGAGGAACTCTGTGACCTGCGCGAAACAGTTTGTGCATCAAACAGAACCAGCCACATGGGAGGATACCATTTCAGAAAAAAAGACCTGGTCAGTGTTCCGTTTGGTCTCCTCCACGGAGTTCGAGATCTTTCTCAAATCGAACGTTTGTACGAGTATTGTGCAGGACTGTACGACAGAACGACTCGAACGGAAGAAGCATCAGGCCATGGTGCAGACGTGAACAGCCGAAGCCTCTCTCCCATCCACAGTTTATGAAGAACAAAGTTTTATTCTCCCGCACTGAACAACGAGCCGCTATCGCGCTGCGCTCAATGCCCGACTCAGATTGATACTGAAGAGGCTGACTGGCAGGAAAACCAGCTGGCAGTGCCGCTTATCAGTCCCTGGTACCAAAACACAGCGCCCGCTCTGCGATTTGCCAACGAGGGTGCAAGCGCCCTCACATCAAGTGTGCACAGCCTGGTTCTTTATGCGAGTGGATGCACAAGCGCTCTGATGCGAACTGAAGAGGAACCACCCAGAAGTACGCGAGGTTCTGCAAGGATGTTGTGGATACTGCACTGATCCTGGAAAAACTCGTCCCCTCACCGGGTTCAGAGCTACCAGCCACAGTTGACGCCAGAACGACGCGTTGTAAACGAGAGAAGTGAAGTCGTGTTTCACTATAGACAATGCCAATCGGACATCGATGGCGTACGAGTAACCAAAACCGCGAGAAGTGCGCCTTCCGGCAACTGCGGCCAACCAGTCGGCAGAATACCCTTGGCAAATGAACAGAACAACGGTGAAACTGGCCCTCGCAGAACACAGTACATCCACTTCCCAAGACACGTGCACTGACTAAGCACACCGGATTTCGATTCTTGGCCATCTTGCCAGAGCAAAAACTGCAGATTTTCTGGTTTGTTTTGCTTACAACACAAATTACTGACCCAGATAAGTGTGCAGAAAATTGTGCAGTATCAGACGTTGTCAATTGTTTTGTGACACTGAACCTTCACAGTTTTGTGTCGAACACCTCCATAGGTTCTGTGCACAAGATCCGACACCAATGACCTCACACAACGACTGTTCCCAAACAGGTGTGCGAAAGGGCACTGGAACCTTCAGATGGACCAAACTGTCGTGCGCACAAATTCACCTTGAACGATAGCAACAGCCACACAAAAGAATAGTTTTTTGAAGGGACAAATTAGGCAGAACGCTCGTGGTCGACCGCGACCGATTCTTGCTGTCGGCTTGCCAATCTCCCAACACGAGCGAAGATTGCGCCGCGCTTCAGGCAGCGAGGACTGCAGCTGCATGATTTGACCCAATTGCCTGGATGAATGACACAAAGCCTCGCGGGAGACCTGTGGACCTCCCACGTCGCCGTTTCCAGGTGTGAATGAATGGATTTCTGACCGAGAGATTGTTCTTGCTTCGCTGTGCTTTGATCAGTGTCGCCCACGCTCCTTTCCGCTTCACGCCAAGAGTTCCTTCCGCACACGACAAGATCGTGAACGTTCCAACCAATGGAACTTTAGATGCTGATGCATTCTATTTGAAAACTGTCTTCGCAAACTTGTCGGCTCCGATCTCAATGTTGCAGCTTCACACTTCTTGAAAATGTGGTCGTGACAACAAGTTCGTGCAAATTTGCTCGGTGAAAGACATCCATTGGTGAATTTGTGTCGGAGGCATGATTCGCGAGTCAATAGTCAAGTAAAGCTATTCAAACACGTTTCGCCCAATCCTCCCGCGCTGCGTTTCCGCTCATTGATCCGAACGCAAAATCGTTCCGGCGCTCGAGGACACATCGTGTGCGCGTGTTGGGAACTGACCGGAACAGGACGCCGACCTCCCGAGCTGGAAGACGCAGATCATTTCGCCCAGAAATTTGGACAGGGGACACCAGTGAGTCTGCTTGTGCAGCCCTTCCAGGACAAACAGTACCTACTGGGGTTGGCGTCGGTCGATGAAATTTGACATGTCAAAATCCCAACCCAGAAAAGGCTTGACGAGTCCAAACGATGGAGTTCGGAGTTTTCTTTGCTTCTCTCATTTTCCGTGTTTTGACAATGTTCTCATGTTCTTGGGACTGCACAAAGCCTTGTGGTGTTCTGGGTTGTTACAACTGAATCTGCTTTTCTCCCCAGATTCTCGTTTTCCCCAGGATACTAACAACCTTTCCTGGAACTTCCTGCGTGGTTCATGGAATTTTTTCTTTCGTGCTTGCTCATTCGTAGTTGGCGTGCAGAGGGACAGAGTGTTCGATTGAGCAGCGACTCCTGCAGAATATTGCTGCTTCGATGCGTTTCAACAGCAACTGAAACACGATTCTCGCAGGTGAATCAATCGCAGCGAGTTTAACACCCACAGACGCCTGAGGCAGACACACCTGCTCAGTTCAAACTCTGAAGTTTTAATGTTTGATGCAACTGCTCGGCAGCACCCGAACATAAAGCAGGGACCTCAGAACAGCAAGCCCCCAACGATGTGCTTTCACTCGTTGACGCACATTCCTCCCACAAGAACAGAAGCACGAGGTGTGTTCCAGAGACCTCTGCAGTCTTGTGTGACGGCGGTCCCAACGACAAAGTCAGGTTGTCACCTGGAACCAGTCAAGCTCTACCTTCCCTCTGGACAGACGGGCCAGTCAGTCAGGCTGACCCAAGACTGAACAGTCAGTCTGAACCTCCACAATGTTGGGTTACCTGAGAACCACCACAACAGAAGCAGCAAACGTGTTTTGCTTGAGGCTTTGGCGTGTCTCAGACATCACGGCTGTTCGGTGGCCATTTTTACAACAGACCCTTCACATTTGGCAGATATGTTTCAAGTCAAACGCTTTCTCCTGAAATGGATTGTAGAGTTGGTCAGGTTGGACGTAAGTATGCCCACGCAATGGCAGAAGAGATGGAGATACACTTCGCCTTGGACTGCTTCCGTCTTTGTCAGTTTGAGACCCCGACTCAGACTTCGATTGATTCGTTTCCGTTTGTTCAGACTCTTGGAAGTGTTTGGCCAGTTTGCAATGCAGACAGCAGACTGACCCTGTTTTGTCGTGACTCGTCCCACGAGGACAGGGAACGTGCGCCAAGACACGGAGCGCGTTGCGGAACGGAACAAACAGCTTCTGCCAGAGCAGAGTTCGCTTCACCTGCAGCAGCAGCAGGAGAAAATGTCCGTGAATTATGAATTACACGGAGAAACGGGCATTCGACGCTGCACACAAGCCAAACACTGATTATAGCAGCAAGCTGATCCTTTTCGACAGGGGTCAATTGCCCGAGTCAAGAATCTCAGACTTGCAAAGCCGTTTTGGATTGGAGCCCCAAGGTGTCAACAGATCAGTGCAACCACAGGAGGCCAAGTGTGCTGAGCATCCCCGGCTCAAGTGTTTGTCGATCTGGTTTTGTATCCATTGGTTGCCTGTGTGCAACGCCTCAGCACAAAAAACTGTGGACTGCTCCTGGCTTTCAACACTAAACGCAAAATCTTGTCATTGCCTCGTACCACATCTGCAAGTACGTGTCAGAACTACGTGTGGGATGCCAGGTTAGCATTGTTGCACTTTGAGGATGAAATCAATGTCACATTCAGATCGATCAATAGATGATATGAATCTAATGATGGATGTTCACGTGTTACGTTTCTGTGTTACAGCATTCACTCTAACCTTCCCATTGATCTCCCACTCTGTGTATTTTACCTACTTGCGTGCGATTATTAATTAAACACAGCACGGTGGAAAGCAAGCTGATGCTGCGAAGCAGTCGAACTACGGAGGCTTTCTTTGACTCTGTCCCTCTCGAAGGGATGATGACACTTGTTTTTTCTACTGCAGTGAGTATGCAGACTTAGTGTCTGAGCCTGGGCCTCCGAAGCGCACGTGTCGTCGGCTCCCGACTCCTCCTGCTGCAGTGATCATCAATTGAAACCCAACCCCTCAAAGAGACTCGCCAATGAAGATTTTATGGATTTCACCGAGTCGCTCCCCTCTTTAACTCTTGTCATCACCAACACAAAGCAGTGTTTTTTCAATGCTATTGATTTTCAACTGTTGCTCCAGAAAGGTGGTTTCACGGAGGAATTCTGCAGCCCAACGTGCGTGTGAAGTTCCTGTCGTGGCGCGTGGCCTTATCTCGGTCACGATCGATGCGCTGCAATGCGATATTCAACTGTTCGTGTACTCCGGTCGTCAGGACTTATCAGCACGACGATCAAACTGCACCCCGGGGACGGGTAAATCTTTCAGCGCAGCCGCTCTGCGTCAAGGTGGTCGCCTCGAAAACAGCTTATTATGCTCGGGTCCGGCGGACGAGGATTTCTCAGAAGACTTATCTGGTTCCAGCTCACAAGGGGTGTGCCCATTGTGACCACTGTTCAACATTTTATCTTGTGCTTTGGCCCAGACTGGGAAGGTAGGTTTGCATTTTTAAACTGTCGCTGCCGACTTGTGTCCAACTTCACGTTCTGTTTTGACGTCACTGCTGTGTTCCTCGAACCTCCTGCAAGGCAATGAAATTCTTTTGCAGGTCTTGACAATTCTGTCTTCATTCCGCCCATAACACCAAGCTGTTACGACGGAAGAAACCTCATAACATGCGGAATCCAATAACGTCATTATGAGTATTACACAAAGCTTCCTGTGAACATATCTCTGTGATCAACTCGATCGTTTGCATGTTGCGGCTGTCGCCAGCCATAACAGCCGTTCAAATCCACAAGAGAAACGATCCCACTTCCTGGAACTGAGCTGTTCACACCAGACCAATCTGCGCGTTTATGCACCAGCGGGAGATGCACATGTATCCCCCGTGGTGCAGACTCCCTGATCCCCTGCACGGCCAAGAAGTGGACCCGGGAACTGGGTGAGATGGAGCCAGATCCAGTTGAATCAGGTTCTAAAAGCATGGTCAATACCTCGAGAAACACGATCCTGTGAGCCCTGAATTCCTGGCTTCACGACACCAAAGAGAAGAACGAGTACTCTGCGTCCTCACTCGTACAAACAGGAAAAGTGAATGGCAAACAAGAACCTCGAGTCACATTTCAACAACTAGTCATCTCTGGTCTGGGTTGTGGAAATAGATCTGCTCCCAGACCTGATCGGCTCATTCTCATCCAGGTGCCTGCTTCGCAAGCGTATATTGATTTCGACCTGTACATTTGAATCGCGAACAGCCTGGCCGCGTCGAGTTTGCAGGTAACTGCTGACCAGACAAACCTGCGCCACAAAAGAACACGTTGTTGTTCAAATCATCGACTTCTGGCTATTTGAAAGAATCTGGAACAGACATACTCCGCACAAAAAGCGGACGTGCCTTCTCGTTCCCTCAAAACGAACTTGCGTGCTTTTCTCCTTTCGTACTTGGAACAACGAAGCCAAATTAGTTCTTCAACAGCAGGTCAAACCGTAATTAACGCTGACTCGACAATCTCAGAAAAGCTGCTCAGGTTCCAAATGGTGCGCGCGTCCGCTGCGCCGCCTCAGCGTCTTGTCATGTAAGAAACCCAGTCTCCTGCAATCGATCGTGCGGGACAATGGTATTGTTTACAGATCGATAACGTTTTGCGGCAGAATCTGATCATTCGACCTGGAACTGCCACCGTGACGCGGAAGCTTCGACAATGTTTCAAGCGGAACCAGGGTCTCTATCGAAAACTCTCTTGGAGAAAGCTTCTCGCGGGTCTTTTCAAAATCGTCAGTCTGGCTTGTGAGTTCTTCACAAGCTGATGTGTTTTCAAAAGAGAACTGCAAGCCGAGTTCGTGTTTGCTGCAGAAGAACCCATTGAATTCGCGATTCCACAGCTTTTCAGTCCAGCTTTTGCCGCAGTGAACTTGTAAGGCTGATTCCAGAGCAGCAGGGCGTGAACTCATTGATAGCGACATTTCTCATCCACGCAGCGTCTTCTCAAACTGTGTCGATTCTGAAATGTTTGAAAGCACCTTCTGAAGGCACAGAGACAACAAGAACATATCAAACAGCTCACAATAACAACAGAGATCACATCATTGGACGTGAATCAGTCCTGTGTGTGCAGCAACAGAAACATCAAGGGGCTGCTCAGAAAGAGAAGCCCTCTCCAACATAATGATTTGTACGTAAAAGGACACCTCTGCCAGGCAGCCAAGTAAAAGCTCTGTCGCTGCTTGTTTGGCAGCTGCATCTGTCAGTGGAAAAGCTTGTCACATATGATATACGGTTGCACAGGCTCCATGTCCGCCAGGTTTGTCTCCATCTCCTCCGCTCATTGTGGATGACGTGTTCAAAATATTGGCTTTCACCACGTGCTGAGCCTTCTAATTGTTTTCCAGGGCTGCATTGTTTTGCCCTGAACTTGCAATATGCAACAGAAAAAGAACATGTGCAAATGGCAAATGACTTTTGTCACCAGAAAACATCTTTGTGCAAATACCCACAAATTGCCATAAGTTCGCGTGAGCTCCCGAGCGACGGCGACAGCGAGTTTGTTGACTCGGGAGGCCCGGCCCGGCCCGGCACCGGAAATGACGGCGCATGTCAGGAAGTGGAGGCAGCCATTAGCCCGGCGCACCTGCGCGGCTCCCACGGCCGCCGCGCCCACCGCGCCGCAGCACCGCGCTCACAAACCCCCCTCCACCTGCCTGGTGTGCAAGGTTTCAGATCAGCAGAAAAGAAGCCAACGTGCTTCAGTGATCTTTGGTTGCGTCTTTTCTGTGTTTTCTTGCAACTTGCGCGAAACAAGGCGTTGCGACGCCCACCTGCACACGCTGCCATGGTCATTGAGCTGCACCCATAGACGGCACATTCTCGTTCCGCGCGGCACATGGGCCATCGAGATGTCTCCAGCCCAACGCAACAGACGCCTCAGCTTCTCATCACGCACACGACAGATGAAGGTGCGTGGACACGTGCACGATAAACGGCTCAAATCGTGAACACCGTCAATTACTGTGCAGTCCGCTGCAAACATACAAACTGCCTTATGATTTATTCACTGTGCGCCGTGTACTGGTATCACGCTCAGAGCTTGGATCATCACTAATGTATGAGTGGACTCATTTCGCAAACCATGCGTCCTGCGCGAAGTACCAAAGTAATTAGCCGAGAAAAATGCTGCTCCACGGGTGTTAGGAACGAGCTCTGCGACCACATGCAGATGCCGTTTTCGTCTTCAGGGTCCCGCCTTGGCCTCGACTGATGGCTGAAAAGATTTCCTCTCAATGACCGTGAAACCCAGAGCTCCCCTTATTTCCTTCACTGGCGACGGGTCACACCCTTGCAAAGGGGCAGGGCGAGAAGGATCGCTTGCAGGCAGAGAAACCCGACCTGCTTCGGGATGCTACATTTCTTGTCCAGACACGAAGCTGCCTTCAACAACAGTTGACCTCATTACTTTCAGGCTTCTATTGTTTGAAGCGTGCTGTGAATTTTCAGTCTCAACACAGTAGTCTTGTGAAAGTAATGAGGTCAACTGTTATTGAAGTCAGTTCACACACTTGAAGTGAAGTTT
>JAAUXT010024719.1_pt1 | contig 20033 bp, 19 predicted proteins | sample 7278171 | NCBI WGS metagenome assembly JAAUXT01 (sample SAMN14350112, study PRJNA611818) | marine sediment metagenome | isolation source: surface marine sediment (1.8m) | place: French Polynesia: Moorea | collected 2018-08 | reverse complement strand
TATATTTTATCTATTTTTTTTTTTTCTGTTATGTGGGGCTCTATATTATGTGTCAGGTGCTCGTTTTTTTCTCTCTCTCTCTCTCTCTCTCTCTCTCTCTCTCTCTCTCTCTCTCTCTCTCTCTCTCTCTCTCTCTCTCTCTTACACACACACACACACACAAACACGCACACACACACCACCACACCCCACCACACCACACGAGCAACCGACCATCGTTCCTTTGGTCTTTTCAGAAAATTGTTTGATCCCTTACATTCGCGGCTCACAAATAAACTTTTCCATCAATCATTGAGACACAAAAAGCAAAACTTTTGGTGTGATGTTGCTGACGTTTCAGGGCGTCCATGCTGCAAATGGACAAAACATCCACTCGAACAAGAACTCGGTCTTGAATAGGATTCTGTTTTGGGAGCATGCAGACAGCTTTCATCAGCAGTGTGGGAAACTTCTCTGTTTCTGCTTCAATGTTTTGATCTCACCTGGGTGCATGGCAATCTAACCTTTACGTTTGGAGTGTGCGGAGTGACTGATTGCTCTCTCCTTGTCATACAAACACCTTCGTTTCTGAGCAATGATTTTTCATGCTTTCACTCTCTTTCACGAGTTGACTCCCCGGAGTCTCACTTCATTCAACTCTTTTCAATGCTTCTTGAATTGGAAACGTTTTTTCAATGATTTACAACTTATTCGACGTGATTGCTGCACTTTTCACCCGCTGATTCACAAATATTTCACACGTCAACTAAACACAAGGACATGCCCAACCTCTGGAGAAATAATAGCTGTCTCAAAAAGTTCTTTCTTTCGTTTTTGATTTGATATATCTTTCAAAGTGATGACTTATTCATTTGTGTCATTTTTCATTTTCAGAGACGCCAAAACCGACGAGTTACGATTGGACACCAAACCAGGTGGAGAAAGGTGAGTGAGATTGGTGAAAATGATCTCAAGTACCAGGCCTCATATTTTCGTGAAGGCAGAAAAGGTCTGCTGGTACTCAGTCGAGTGACAAACACAAAACGACAAACAGCTTCGGGCTGACTCCTGTGAGAGTAACAGAATCTTTCAGACGCGACACAATTGGCCGTGGCTTCCTTTGTATACCATCCAGAAGGGAGTCTGAGCCTTCAGGATGACGACCATAAGCTGCGACTTTCGTTGCAGAGCATGAAATGCCACCGAGTGGTCAGGCATAATCTGCCATTTATGAGTTGATATGAGCTGAGGTCTTTACCAGTGTCAATCCAAGATGAGCAATTGTTCTGTTTGAAGACCAATGGTGCCCACTGCTCGTACGTGGGTTCACAGCACCATTCATTTCCGTGCGAAGGGCCATTGTGGGGTCGTTCAAAGCTAATGACAATTTGATAGCAACAAAACCTGAGGTGTCCAAACCACAGAGCTGTAAAATGTAAATGAGCAACAATTTGCTCAAATTAGATTTTGATAGGTTTCACTTGACTTCCCGAGAGAAGGTCCCCACCTAAAATATTGGTTCGTCCCCCCTTGCTCCCGATGCAGCCAACTGTCCTCGATAAAAACTTGCTGTTTGCAAACATGCAGTTATTGATGCACATGCACCATTGTGCCGAACCAAAATTTCATGCTCCGTCACCATTGCTGAAAAATGAACAAATTGCTTTGGCCTTTGGGGAGCAAAACACCAATTTCTTCGAATTAATAGTTTCCTACTCGCGAGTCGGAACCCATAATGGCATCACCTCTCGGGCTGTCAAGCAACATGAAGATCAAAAGATGTCCGCAGCGCCTTTTAGAGTCGTCCGTCCTGTAGCGACCGCGCTGTCAGGGACAATTTTCTTGCTCGGAGTGGTCCGAACCTCGCACCTCGCCGCGAGAAATCAAAGCGCAGCGCCCGAGGAGAACATGACCAGGCGAAGTTCCCTGATCCCAACTCGGTGCAGGTAGATGACGCAGGGGTTGATCCAGCAATCTCGAAGTCCAGGCCCCCCATCTGCGTGCCAAAAAATCTTCCAAAACAATTTGCACAAACATGTTTGTATCAAGCCGAGTCCTTTGGAAACAAAATTCTGAGAGGTTGGACGACGGCTCCATTGATGAACAACAACTCCTCCCTTTGGTCCATCTCATTGACCTCGGATTGCTCCTCAAACGCACTCCAATGCCTTTTGGACAAATACGCCGCATGATAGCAGAAAATACCAAATTTAGCACGCAGCCTTTCCCATTGCCATGTCACAAAATGTCCACAAAACTTTGTGCAGCACTGTTATTCTGCCGACTATGGATGTGTGTTTCAATTGCGTTTTAGGGTTCAGTTGTTCAAACCGGGCAAATGAAAATTGACCAGCTGCCCGGTGGACAGGACGACACGTTTTGACAATGAAACCTCGTATTCTCCCAACAGACTCAAACATGTTATTGAAAACTATGCTTCTTCAAATGCCATCATAAAATTAAAGTTTCAAACAAATTCCAACGTAACAAACCACAACAGGCGTCTTCATTGAATGAGGAATGTAATCACTACAGAACCTGCACCTGCGGCCTCATCGAGACACAATTAGTTTTCTGCGTGAATGAATCGCTACTTTTTCTTGTGAAGCAGAAAAGAGCATAAAAATCAAATCACAACCTGCCGAACAAACTCAATTCACCCAAGGTGGTCGCTTCAAAGCACAGCCAGTGTGACGTGTAGTGAGCAGGCTTCATTGCTTCCTCTCACACCGACTGACAACCTGAAAAATCGGCCCCACTCACCAGAAAAATATGTGACACAAGCATCAACAATGGGTGATTGTGACGACAAGTGAAAACACGTTGTCTGGATTATTTCTTCAGAACTCAGATGGGTGCCATAGAAGCATCAAACCCAAAGCAGATGAATGTTTTGAATTGCTCAAAATTTGGGTCCAAAGACCCAAAGACTCTGCTGACCTGCAAACATTGGGAAACCTCTGAGTCGAAAATTCCTGAATTGAACACAAAAAGGAGCATTTCAACCCAAACTATTCTTTGTTTTCTGCAATATTGGCTGGGCCTCAGGTGGGTGACAACAAAGAGCAGAGCTCAAAGTGAAACCTGTTACCAAACGTAAGTCACTGGGCAGAGGCCCAGTCGCCGCAGGCTCCAGTTTTCTTCGAAAGCAACGGCCGGCTTTATGGTTTCCTGATTTTTACACCAACAATTGCGTGGGCAATACAAACCCACTGCAAAACGGGGAACACTTCCAGAAAAAATTGACGCTTGCCAATGCCATGGAGGCGCTGTACGTTTCATTTCCACAGAACGAACCTCAGAAACAGCTCAGAAAACGTTTGAGAAGACCGCAGACCAATCAATAGGTTGTTACGAAATAAAAAGTTAACCATTTTCTCTGTCTTGTCCATGCAGGTAGCTGCGGAAAATGCAGGTCCAACAAGAAGATCAGCATCAACAAATACTGCAGGCGCGACTTCGGTGAGTCAGACTTCTTCACTGTTCAACATGAACAAATTCTTCTGTCTAAATACCTGGGGCGGGGTGGGGACAAAGCTTCAGTCATTTCTCTCGTCAAAACAAAGCTTTTGGTCTGAAGCTCGCTTTGCTTGACCAAAATCGTCACAGGGCCAAATGTGGAGTGCAATCTTTGCAACGAAACAAGGCTGCATGCGGCAGATGGATGCAGGGACATGCACGGTTGAAATTTAGACAAATACCCTGCAAACATGTAGCACGCACCCAGCACGTGCAGAACATGAATCTGCGGCAGCAGAATCCTTTTCCGCTGTAAAGACGAGCTGTGTTTGTTTGGCTTGTACATCACACCGTAACTGCAGCCAGTCCATCCGGCTGAGACGAAGCACCTGTTCGATCCCCGGATCCCACAAACACACGTCTCATCACTTCCACCGGCTTCAGGAGTCTCCACGATTCCGAAAACCTCCACTCCTTGCACCTGACAACTCGACCAACTATTCATTATCAGCTTTTTCCAAATTCTAAAGTTGGGTCATGGACCTACTGAGCCACAACGCCAATGCCCCCTTCCAGGATCCCACCGTGATTCTCAAAGAACACCACCAGGTTGCAGTACGTCCGAGAATTTCCTGTGAGGTTTTGCCTCCTACACGTTGAGCGTGGAAGCCTTGGAACAGAAACTTCAACACGAACCCCATGACTCAAAACCACAATTGATTCAATGAGCAGAGGAGTCACTGTCAAAATACTTCTGCATCCACCTCCCAAAGAAATCATTCCACTGCCGATCAAACAATTATACTTTTTGTCACTGGATTGAATTGAATGCTGCCTGTTTACCACAAACGAAGATGAAAGTTCGTTCCACTGAGTCAACCCCAGGGTTGGTCCAGCACAATTGAAAGTCTTGACTGTTGATAAATTGTGTAGTGAACACGTAACAACTGAAGAGGAATCACAAACATACTCTTCTCAGAACCAGGGAGGACCCGGTTGCTCTTCAGAAGATCAAACTTTTCAAGTGACTCCCCATGAACTTGGTGTCAATTCTGCCGCACTCGCACCGCCCCTGATGCACCTGCCTTTCGTGCCCAAGTCCAGAGTGCGGCGTTGGGTTCTCTACCGAAATCATTTTGTGTCACTAATTTGATCAAAACTTAACTTTGCTCACTGCAGCGATCCAGGCGCAGGTGGTGTCGCGCGAGACGGTCGACAACTGGGTTCGCTTCACCGTCAACATCATGACGGTGTACAAGCGCGGCAACGACAAGACGGTGCACCGCGGCGAGCAGATCGTCTGGGTGTCCGCCCAGGACCTGCTCTGCAAATGCCCCAAGGTGCGCCTGCACCGGCGCTACCTCATCATAGCAAAAGACAGCACGGACCCGCACCGACCGGGCATCGTGTTGGACAAAAAAAGTATAGTTATCCCGTGGCAGGACCAATGGCAGAGGAGACTGAGGCGATTCCAGAAACAGGAGCGGAGAAACAGGTGTTGATTGGCTGGTTTTGAATCCAAAACGAGACTGAACGAGCTGAGTTGAGCGGACTGACTGAATGACTGACTGCGCAGGTGCAGAAGTTTGATCCAGAATGAGACTGAAGCCGAGAACGAGTCAGCCGGAAGTTTGTGTGTCCACTTCAAACAGTCTGTAGCTCTTGGAAACCTCCTGAATCATTTCATCTTGCAAGAAAACCTGAACTTCAAGCTGAGAGATCTGCGTATAACTTGTGGCATTCAAAAGGTTCCAATGCCAACAGCCTTGGAAACCTTTCATCTGGGAAGGTTCTCCGCTTTCGGAACAAACCAACAGGAGCACCTCACAGCTGTGACTTCATCGTGTGTAGTGGTGACTTCAACAGAAAACCAGGCAATCTTTTTGAGATGGAGTGTAAAATTTGCAATCAGACTGAATTCAAACAAAAGAACTGAGTCGTCGAGATCACCTCACACTTCAGCACACAGATTTTCGTTTGAAGTCTGAAATACCCCGAATCAACAGCGTCCGTTATCACGTGTGGTTCTTTTTATGTTCATGTTGTTGTTTTGTTGTGTTGTGCGTGTGTGTGTGACGTGTGTGCTGCATGAGTGAAAGCAAGTTGCGTTGCATTCAAGATTTACGTACAACGAAATACGTATCCTAGATGTCCCTTGCCAATTCCTGCAGTATGGAGGAAAATTACAGGAAACATTCTTTTTCCTGTTTCACTTCTCGACTGAACTCCGAATTATCCATGTCATGACAAAGACATCAGTCTCCACATTGAAACCGTGGTTTCACACAGCAACGGTTAGTTCTCTCACCTATTTATTCTTTTACTTTTGAGTCAACAAGAGATGGCAAGTTTCATGAGAAGAAATCTGGAAGGAAACAGACAAACTATACAAAGGCATTTCAAGAAAAAATATGGTGTTCTGCAGTGGGCTGTGCCTCAGGTTTCGTCAAATATGACTCGATTTGTAAATACGAGTAAATTTAGCATTGTCACCCCACCCCTCTGAAAAAGGTATCAATCTCCGAAAAGTAAAAAAGCCTGTACATACATCAGAAATAGAAACAGACCCGTGTCAAGCTGAGCAACGCTTGCGACAATTGTTTTTTTCAAATCATTGCAATTGGTGCATTCATGCGAAATGTGAACGTTGCAGTGTGGCATTCGGTAAACTTAGTCCGTGTCATGTGCTCTTTTCTCTCATGCATTCAACAGATCTTAGATGTTGTAATTTACATGACATATTGCATATACACAGTGAATGTACCGTGATATTGTGATATACATGTGTGTACATAATTGATATTCATGAGTTACCATACAGACTTCATTCTGTCAATGAAGCTGAAACCTTTCCATGTACAGATACCCAAAATTCCAGCCCAAGACACTTCATTCTGCAGTCTCGCGCACTGTAGTATACCCACTGTTTCAAGATTCAAATGGAGAAGAAAGCATGCAAATCAACTATCAAAGGCTGGCTAAAGAAAAAGGTTAGGTTTGCGTTCGGTTTGTTTCGTTTTCAACGTACAGATTTCAAGTCGAAATTCACTGTGTCAGCTTTTGATTCAATTCATTATACCCCAACAAAACAAAAGTGACTCGAAGAAATGAACTGTCTCAGTTGTTTGTAAATAAGTACCGTAATGTTCTGACGTCTGTATTGAAGATACATTTTTGTTGAGAATAAACACAGTAATTTATGTATTAAAATCACACTTCTTCATTTTGCGTGTTTCCCTGTCCCGCGCGGAGATTCGTGCTGGCAACAAGGGCCTGTGTATCTTCTTCGAGTGATTTCTGAAGACCTGAGGTCTGTTGGAGGTGCGCTTTCTGAGTGCTCCGAATGCAGTTCCCTCTCGTGTATCAAGTTGGACCGCGGAACCGTGCGCCAAGAAGTTCTTTGTTTAGTTTTTTTTCAGGACAAATGCGAAGAAGTCAACAGCCTGAAAATGCTCGTCCAGATTCTGTGTGTCGGTACGAAACTTGAACAACGAGAAGCCTACAATCACTCGGGCTCCTCAGGAGAGGGACCGCGTCCACTTGGTATGTAAGTCAGGAAGCTGCTGGACGCACCGGGATGAAGGAAGAAGTAAAGAGGAAATTTCTGCACACAACTGGACGGATCACGGAAACCTGATTGCATTTCCAAATGAAATGTCCTGCAGTCAAGTTTTGCACACTGAATCAGTCGCAACACGCATCGGCACAAAAGTTGCGTGCATCTCTCAGAACCATCTGCTTTTTGGACAAGACGGCAGCAGATGAGATCCACTGTGCACGATGTTGCACGCACGAATGTACACAACTCGGATGTGCAACAATGCTGCAGGAGTTCGCGACACCACATTCAACAAGTTTATGTTGGTGGTTGTTGTTTTTGCCAAAATACCGTTTCCGATTTTCACCAAGGAGAACGATGAGCAGAGACACGCCTTTTTGCACAGAGACCGATTGTTGGACATCAGTGCATCTGTTCCGGATATCTTCGCGGACTGACCTTTCGCGTTCGCAAGCATGCCAGTCAGGTAGCGGTCCTTTTCCTGCGGCCTCAGCGCCCTGCCCTTGGACCTTATTTCCACTAAAATGCTGCTATTGATGCAGTTCCTCTTAATGAGATTAGACAAAGATGGGATGCTTCAGGGCGAGCGCGCCTCAGAAACTTTCTGCGCGAAGTGTTGTTGACACTTGTTTAGGTCGCCGACGGGATTCGGCCTTTGCCTTGTCCTGCAGTGCCATCCGCCACAGCTGCTCCTCAACAAACACCTTCGTGCACCAGAGCACCGCGCTTTGTGTGGACACTTGCACGTGGCGTTTCAGCACATCCGAGTCAAATGTGAAAGTCTGCGAATGCACCACGCGTCTTTAACATTTGACAGACAAAAGCTGTTCACCACACAAGCAACATGGACGTCTTGATGCACAACTCTCCACTCGTCAAACGGAAAAACAGAAAGTTGCTTCTCCAACAACTCAGACCGTGATGACGGAATTGGCTTCTGCTCCTCCACACAAAATAGGTTCCCTCAAGAACAGCCAAGATTCACCTTAGCGTTCACTGCTTCAAAACGTGTGACAAGCGCACAAAGAGCGTCACAAGTGCTGTGCACAAAATACCCCGACAAACAAGAAGTTCAACCCCACAAATGTTTTGGCAAATACAACGTGCATTTTATTCTTTCATGAATATTTGTTCACGTGCACTGTTTGAATACAAAATACATTGTTCTGACTCCTCACACGAGTCGTATTTTACGTGTGGACCCCAAGTTCGGGACGACGATACAGACAGTCACAGGTCAACACACAATTCCCAACTTAACGGTGGGAGATTTCGACACATCTTTTCTCCCACAACCAATAAAACAATTTGACTTTTTGACAAAATGAAAATATCAACAATTTGTTTATGTGCTGATCAAAACAACAAAGCTGTGCAGTTCGACGCAGTCGTTTACCCGGCACCGATCAGTGAATAACACAAGACAAGTGACATCGACCCTGCATGGACCTCAAATCTCTCTTTTCACACAGAAACAAAACGCAGCGAAACTTGTCGGGAGGGTCCACAACTCCTTTTGCGTTTTTATCGAACAAATCACTGCACGTGGAATGCTGGCGTAAAAGTGGCATTTCTACCAAGCAACTGAAATTCTCGCACGCAAAGAAAATAATGCTTGATCTACCATGACCTCATCGTCGAGGTTCCGGACTGCATTGATTGGGAGTTCGCCAACCGATGTTGCAGACTTTGACTTCGAAACAACACATTTGCAGGATCTGATCGGCAGAGAACAAAACGCATCGCATGAGTTCCAACGTCTGCGGGGGGAACTCGTCGCTACACGCTCGTTTCAACCGCACACTACAACCGACTGGAACTGCTCATCCTTCTGATCAAACGATCGGGACTGAAGTTCCAAAGTTAGCCAACGAGATGTCAACGCTGGGTATTTTTTTTACCATTTCCTGCATTTTTAAAATGCATTTCGTCACAACTTTTTTCGTTTGTTCAGGCGCGATTCTTCCAAACCAGAATCGGACGTCGATACCGTGGCAGTCACAGGCCAATGAGGCACGTATCATCATGTCCACATCAAAGGCAGACTCCCGAACCGTGAGGTCTGGAATCAGGGTTTTCCGTTGAAAGGCACCACGGCTATCACAAGTATCGCGATGAAGAGGAAAATGATCACCACCCACATACCTGCAAGTACAAACAAGAAGAAACAACATCATTGAAGAGTCATTGCGAGATTTTTACTGATGAAAGAAAAACAGTCACAGCTGTGCGTATCCTGTTGCGGTGAATGATGGAGATTTGGGGTGTTTGGGCAAAGAATTGCAACAGGGGCGAGAGTTCGCGACAAACCAGAATCCAAAATTGGCATTGGCTCGTATGCACTTCCCCTCAGTTGGCATTTTTGCGCAGCGTGGAACAGGGACGACAACACGGGATCAGCTCTGACAGGAGTTGGACTGCTTCAATGTCGAATTTCAAAAATCGTGTTTTCAAGGGACCAGTGCAAGTCGTTGTTTCATCTCCGACAACACTTGTCCAACTGAATCCCGGCCCACGATACCCACTTATTCCTTCTTGTGGAAAAGTGGGGGTGGGGCGCTGTGGGAATAAGAACCACACCGAGGATGCAAAACACATTCGGTCAGACGGAGTTTGTCGGGTTTACCGAGTGAACCTGGTCTGTCAAACCAGTTTCCATTGCATGGACGAGTGCCAGCGAAGGCCCAGCTCAGAAGGGAATGCAGAAAGTCGTCTTTTTGATGCTACAAAAACCAAAAGTTGTCCACCAGACCAGGGGTCCCTTGTTGATCTGTTCTGGTCATCTTTTCTGCTCCCGCAGGCACACATCGTCTGAAATTCAACAAGGTTCGCAACGTTTTGCAGGAGAATTCCCCGTTTGCTCAATGGCTACACCATTGCTGCCCGTACCACAAGTGACCTTTCAGCCTGTGAGACCAACAACTCATTTCAATACGTTTGCCGTTCAAGTGAAATACCAGCAAGGAAACTCCTCCGAACCTGGCAACAAATTGAGCTCGACTCTCAATGAGCCTTTGTCACAGGAAGGTCACAAATGACACTTGAATCAGCATCAAAAAGCGTCGACGTTCATGGCATTTCCAGTATTTTACAAGAAAGGATCAGGGGTGCCCTCGTGCAGGTTCAAAACTTTACAAAGCCACACCACAAAGGAACCAGAAAACACTTCAGAACAGTTTCCAAGGTTGCTGTTCACTCACGTACCGACCAAGTCCTTGGTACAACAACACCAAAAACTCAACACAGCCACAGCGATGGGATTGTGACATTCCGCAAAAAAACATTCAGTGAAATCTTTATGCTAACGATTGACGTTGGGGAAAGAAAAGAATAGCGAATCTGGATTTTCAACAAGCACAAATTGACACAGGTTCGCAAGAAAATCTTGCTCGTGAGTTTTAAGTGCAAAACCCTGTTGAGTGCCCTTCAGGATGACACCAAAAGATGACACTTGAGAAAACATAATCCGATGTGGTGTTTCAGAAATTTTCAATCTGTCTATCGAACCTGCCAATAACATCAGAAGCGCGTCACTTCGCAGAACGACAAGCATCAAAACAGCCTCGCACGAAACCAGCAAGAAAACTATTCAGATAATTTGCTCTGGAAATTAGAAACCTGTGGCACAAGGAGCAAAATCTAATTTGGGAGATTTCTGTCTGCCGTAGTCGGGAGAACGACATCTCCTTTCTCACATCACCTAATACGATTGGCTGTGGCGCTGAACTCGGCATACTGATCTGATGAAAACGGACAACGCACAAAACTCAATTGTGGCAGACTGTATCTTTGCCGCGAATTTCGCACCAGTCAGATTAGACCTACATCACCTGGCCAAACTGCTTACTCTCTCTTTGTACACTTTTCTCTCTGTGACGGACAAAGATCACCCTGGCTCGTTTTGATCGAACTTTTATCTTCGGCATATTTTTGTTCAGGACAACCAGGTGCGAACAAACAAATTCATACGCACTGCTTTCCTTGTTGGAGGCAGTCTTTCGTGACCCCCGCAAAATACTCGCACAAACCAGCGAAGCAAATTGACGAACTCGTAACTGAACGGACTGACGGACGGTTGGTGGACGGACGGATGGACAGAAGGGTGGACAGACGGACGTGGCATTCCGCTGTGGAGTTTGGTTGTGGGTCTGTACACGCATCTTGCAACTCTCGTTTCTGAGCAGTCACTGCTGGAGGAAGTGTCAGCACGATAAAGACACTCGCAGAGATTTCACGTGTCTGAAGTTCCAGGCATGTCCAATCAAATCCACGCGCTGTCAATCACATCCACATTTTAATCTTCAGGAAAGGACCTATGCAAGCCGAGATACCCTGCACTGGTTGGTCTGTGTTTTTCCCCACAGCTTTCTGGAGTCTGAGTCTTCCAAAACTGAAAAGCCAGCGAGCCTGAGAAGAAATCGGGAATCACAATTACCACACATTAAGTGTGGGAAACCTCGAAATGATGGATGGCTCAATCTCCACTCGTCAAGCTGATCCGATTTGTTTTGGAAGGAGACCCCGAGTTTCTCCTTTCAGGCACAGAAATTAAACGGTTTTCCTTGGGTCTCCGAAGACACTTAACATTTCGGTCAGGCCTGACCATTTCCAGAGGCTTTCAGCAGCGCTGAATGCTCTCATCAGCCCAGACCGCGCCTTTGAAAAACAGACAATTGTACAGGATTTATTACTTGCACCCAATTTAGCCCCAACACGCATACTTCATGTCCTCATTGACAGAATATTGTCGTTTCGTTTCTGGTGAAGCTCAAAGCGATACTCAAGTGCCTGGGCGAAGCTACAAGTGTCGGACCGCATTTGGAGTGCAGCTCGCCTGTTGAAGGAAATGAAGGGATAAAGCCCTCTCCGCGGGGCTGTGTGTGTTTCGGTCACCTTTGCCGAGGTGAAGAAATCATTGTATGCTGTATAATTGCTGCGCGAATTTCACGCATTGTGTATCTTGACAAATTGCACTCCAATCGATGCTGGCCATAGGGCGGGGGATGAAAGGGACTTCATTTGCAGTTTAATGGCTTTAATCAAGTCCGACGATTGTCCCAAGCTGCAACAAGGAATTAAATGAAACAGCCGAATGGGAGAAGGCCTGGCAAAGAAATAGCTGTAGTGACCAACTGAGCTTCCCAGACGCTGGAATTAGGCTCTTGTGCGGCGGGCATGGCTTTTAGCATGCCACAGCAGCTTCCGCAATTGGATTAAGTGTGCTGTCCGTTTTCATTAAAGCCGGCCACGTTCGATCCAATCACCTGCAGGGGTGTAACCAGCGCTCACCGCGCTCTGCCCACACATCAGACCGGGTTTTCTGACTGAGAGACTGCGACACGAGGGACTGACTGAAACTATTGAGGTGAACTTCCACAAAACTTACTTTCCGTTTCTGTGCTGAGGATTTGCCAAGAGTCACGCAAAGTACAAGACTGCTGTTTTGCTCTGCCCTTGCTTGCAATGGTGGGGAATCTTCTTGAAGACCACTTTCTCAGTTGTGGCAAGAAAGACGTGTTCTTTGGTACAATCCGTCCCCATCTAAATTTTCAGCAGGCAAAACGATCAGCTGTGAAATTTATCTCGGAGATTTATGCCCTGCGCGACCGCGCGCACGATGTTATCTGGGTGACGTCGGGTGAGTGACGCGCGTCCTGCCGGGAGATGTTTGCGCACACCGTCAGGCCTCCCAGTTTTATCAGGTTCAATTGAACAATATTTCTTCTGAAAATCTCCCACGAACAGCACTGACATCACAAGAAGTTTGTTGCTTCCGCCAAAAGTTTGGCTTGTCGAGTGCGTGCTCCACAACATCGCTCACGGACATCTCAGAATAAACGAGGATTTCACGGCGTTTTGAAAGTTTGGGTGAAACAGGTCAAGTCAATCTGGAAATTTATCTCAGCAACCGTTCACCCATCGCACCACCTGTAATCTTGTGATCAGGAATTTGTTCTAGTAACCTGCTGGGTGGCGTTGTTTACCCTTCACCCGTGGGTCACACTGCGTAGGCTGCGAAATAAATCTTGCGCCCAGTGAAATGTACAGAGAGCCAGCCATGGACAAGGAGCCATGGACATGCGGACACGCTAGTGGGAAAGGTTCGAATCGGGGTTAACTCACACCGGCCACGCCGGATCCACTTGAGGTTATCAAGCACATTCCCCACAGCACGAGGCCGTGTTTTGGCTAGTGACACCTGACCTAACCGGGACATAAACATATCGATGACCTTGTTTCTTTGTACAACAGCATGGATGTTGTTGCTGTGCCCCGGCTGAGGAAACGAATGGACAGCATGTTTGTTTGGTGGACGAAAAATGTCAGAGATCATAATTTGCCACATGACAATGAAGGGAAATTGAGTTTTGTGCAGTCCATGTCAAAAATCTGAACTTGAATCCAGAATACAGTTCAATTCATGAAGCGACGACGAGAAAACGAAGAGCTCTTGGAACTCGAAGACGAACGTCGGAATCAGCTGACATGTCAGCTCCAAACTTGCAATTGCACTTTCGGGAAGACCTGGCCCTGCCAACAGCAAGGAAGTTTGGACTATCAATTTACCACTTGACAACCAACACCAGAAAGCCACCCACCAACACTGTGGTCCTATCCATTTCAATGAAAACACTCGGGGATCAGAGGCGCCAAAGCTGAAGGTTGCACACCTGGCACATCTGCGCAAGGAATATGAGGCACCGGTATGTCAAGCCGTGTTTTTGATTTGCGTGCTGCCCAGTGAAACAGTGCACAGCAAAGCGTCATTCCCTGCAACCACAAAGTCGTGCCAAACACACGAAACAAGAACACTTCGCAGTGATGAGGCGCGGCTCGTCCCTGGTGGCATTGGCTCATCTCCAAAAATTTTATTTCCGGGAGAGGGATGCCACCCATGTATTTCTTAACACAGAATCCCCAGGCTGTGGAAGAACCGGGTTGGCGGCCCAAACGCACGCTGTTGTGATGTAGCTGTGAAAACAGCTCGACAAGCACCTTTCTCCTGGGTTCAACAGCAAATTCAACAGTGTTTCTTTGGCCCAAACAAAATCAACAAGAAAGGTGTTCGTACAATTCATTTTGAAAGAACCTTTTCTGGAGACGAAAACCGCTCTGCCGATTTGTTGTCCGACAAGGAACGTCCATGTTCATCTTCCACCACAAAAGAATGATGTATCCATCACAAACGCTGCCACTGGTTTCAAGTAAAGTGGCACTTGGATTTTCATGGTCAATCGTTCCCTGCAGTCCCACCACACAAGAAACAGGGCAATCAAACGACGACATGGGAGGTCCCACAAACAAACACAGTAGCTTATCTACTCACAGCATGTGTTGGATTTTCTGTCGACGATTTTTATGTGTCGGGTCTCAGTGAGTAACCGCTGGTCAGTTGAGTCAACGTGGTCCCCAATGTCATCAATAAGATCTGCAAACAACAACAACCGGTTTCAAGTTTACCGAAAGGTCACAGATCAGTTACTGCTTTTGATAAAACGAATCCGAAAGCGAGCAAAAGAGACACAATTGGAACTGACCATTCTGTGTGTCGAGTTCGTTGCCGATGTCAACGGCGAGCGCCTTTTGTCGGGAGATGACGTGTGACAGCGCCTCCAAACCCTCGTCTTGCTCTGGAACACGACAAATACCGGTGTATCTTGCTCGGGACTCTCGACAGATGGTCGAGTGAGAAAGCGACGCAAGGAAGTTGCGAAGGCGTTTCTACCTCGAATGACTTGCCGTTGTTGTTGTCTGATTTCATTGAATGTGAAGTCATCTGCAGGGTTGTCGAACGGATTCGTACTCTGAGACGAGGACGGACCAGCACCAAATCCTCCTTGCTCGAACAGGGCACTCCTGAAACAACAGTCACAAGACCAAGTTGATCTACATTCGCGTTCCTTCCCCCCCCCATACACACATACACGTACCCCCCACACACACACGCACACAGAGAACATAAGTCCGTAAGAATTCGTGAATTGACGTACCTTCCAGAAAGAGGATCGTCAGGTTTTAAGGCTTGTTCGAGTTGTCGCTCTTTTGTTGAGAGCTCATCCAGCAACATCTGTCTCCGTTCAACTTCACCAGGCATGCTTACAAGATGCAAGGAAAACTTGTATGACCGATTCGTGTGGACACAACACATCAAGAAGACAGCGACACGTTGTTACTCGCCAGCAAAACGCCCCCCCCCCCCGAATCGCTACGAACGTGCACAAAAGATACATCCTGCCTCGCGTTGACGCCTGGATCAATTCAGTTCTCAAATTGCCAAACATTGAGCTGTATTTCCGCATTTCAGTTCGAATATGCGCAGATTCCTGAAACAAAATATTGCGTTGTCAAACACAACTGTGTCTTCAAGAGTCATTTGACAAAGTGTGGACGCTTTGGGATGCAGGATGGACACTGATCTATTGGTGAGGTTTCAAGAGAAAAATGTCACAGAAAAGAAAAATACTCAACCCTGGTGAACGCGGTGCTTCCCTTGGGATGTTTGTTGCGTTCGTTGATCTGAACGCGGATGTCCTGTGCCATAGAGATGCAAGCATTGTAGTCTCTCAACCTGGAAGTGAAAAAGGTAAGTGAAGAACAGAAGCGAAGTCTGCCAGAGGTAGATGGGTTGACGTGACACGTCAATGTGCGAATTCAGACCTGCCACAGGCTTGTGTCTTCCTCGTCCTACTTGGGAGAACACGAATAAAACTGAAAAATATTTGTCGGTTTCGTTGTGGTAAGGGGTCTGTTTATCTGTTCAGAACTCGGGGACTGGCTGGCTTCTGTCTGACTGACCAGGTTGACAAAACAAATGTACGAGCGGCAAAGTGTTTGACGGAGTGAGCGCCCCGCCACCACGGAGCGGTATTTAACTTCAGCACACCAGTTGGAAATTCAACCAAAGACACAAAGCGACGTTCATCAGGCTGGTGGTGTCCATTCCGCAAGAATTTGTTTTGGTCCTTGAGGAGAAGCGCAGTGCAGGAACTTTTGAGTCACCGTCAGTTGGGTTCCAGGAGCTCGAATCGAACAGCTCCGCTGAACATTATTTCCCGTGAATGGTCGGACAAGCAAAAAGATAAAGATTAAAGATCCACCGGCACTCTGAGGTCTTGTCTGTCTGACAAGTGGAGCATCAATTGTGCAGACCAAACAAGTCTTGTGACATGAAAACCGATCGGCCACAACAGTGACCGCATCTTACCAGGCGTCTTGTGCCATCTCGTTACTTTTGTGTGTTGTGAAGCCTTTGTGTATCTTCAGTGCACTCCAATTACGCCAAATTCAACCAATCCCTTCGCATGCTGACAAGAAAACAGCGAAAATAGTGAAGCAACAGCTATCCCACATAAGTGTTTTTCTCCCTTTTCCAGATTTAACGGGTACCTGCTTTACACGCATAGAAATACTTAAACGCGCAAATAAAATTTGTTGTTGACGTGAGAAAAACAAAAAGTTGTCCAACCATCATAATGGATCCATAGAAAATTTAAAAATCACATTGTCACTCTGCCTTACATGTGCTTCTCAATTCTGTTTTTGGAATCGCTGATCATGGTTGGAGTGCATATTTTTGCATCGAGGAATTTACTGATAGCCGATTGACCCATTTCAAGCGAAGGCTGGACTTTGGTGTCTGAGCGAAAAATGAATTTAAATTTACTGTTGGAACCAACATGAGGGAGAAAAATGCGGTTTTCCGTGAGGAGGATCTCACTATCGTGTGGGATAATTTCTTTTTTGATATTCTTGGACATACTTCACCGTGGGCTGCAGAGGGAAATTCAACATTCCGATGCACGCGTTGTCCAAAGGCGTGATGTCAGCCCAGGAACTGTTGGACACCAACTGTGCAATGGAAACGACTCCATTTCCTGTCAAACAACGAACAAAACCGCATCAACTGATCGCGCTATTATTCACGAGAATGATACCTTGAGATCTACGACATTAGAGGATGTCTTCATCAGTGTGAAAACGACGAAGAAATATCACAAAAGCAGAGTGTCCCTGCAGGTGGGGACCTGGTTCCGTCTGGCCCCGCAACAGGTGAATTGAATTTTTTCCAGCAATTCAAGACATTCTGCATGTTCCGGACACAGATCAATCTGCAAATCGATTTGTTGCTGAAGAAGGTTTCATGCGCGGACGGGAAATGGATCTTTCATTGATCCGAGATGAATTTACGTATGTTGTCCATGGATCCACCAAAGAAAAGATTGACGTTACGTTTCAGACGTTTTTCTTCACTGACGCTGAAGACGTGGAATTGCAGAAGCAAACTGGTGAATTTCTCGCTCAAGATCCGTTAACCCGCATCAGTTTTCGTAGATCAGTTTGGGTGAACTTTTGAGACCTTTTTAATTTCTCTTCCAGGTGGTCACTTGATAAACACAAATTGTTCGTCCACCCACCAAAGGTGAGCTGTAGGGCACGACAGATGGCGGATTGGGGTGCGGTGGGGGTTAGTCAACGCGTTCAACAAACCAAAGAAACTTTCATTGAAGTTGCGTTCATTCGTGAGAGTTCTCCATGGTTTGCGACGAAATTACTCGAGAAAAGTTCAAAGCCCGAACGAGTCGTATTGATTTCTTCCACTGGGTTTTCTGGTCCGAAAAAATACGAAACTCAAGTGCGTCATTGAAGTTTTTCGTTTTACAGAGGAGCGCTGTGCTGCAAAATGTCAGCAGAATACGATCGCTACGTGGAAAGCTCTCTGAGGTGAGGAAGAAAAAGCGTTAATTGAACTATGTTTGGGCAGAAATGGGAAAACAGGGTGTTAGATTCTCAGCTTGAGTTCAGAAATGATCCCTCTTCTGTCAAACAAAACCAGACTGCACACATACGCAACTACCCTTGGAAAAAGCTGTTCTGAAACGCGCACTTTTCACCGCGAGTATTCTGCAGCTGAAAACCGGTTTTTGTTCCGCAGGTGGTTTTGTCACGTTGACGACGACACGTACGTGAACGTGAAATCGCTGGTGGCGTTGTTGCGGGAGTACGACCACAAGGGCGACTGGTATCTCGGCAAAACGAGCATCTCTCGGCCCCTGGAGATCAACGATCCCGACAACCCGATGGTGAGGCCTCTCCTTCTCATACACTTTCGTGACGTGAATCGCTCACGTGTCGCCTGACTCGGAGGTCAACACGGGGCGGTTTAACCTTTTCGTGATCAGCGCAGTTCTGTGTTCCATCCTTTCAAGCCAAATAGGAACTGGCAGCGCGAGACAAGAACCATCTTGCACTCGGTTGAGTGTGCTTTCTTACGATAAATTTACGTGATGGATTTCGCAGCTTTCGCTGTTTGGCAGTTGGCTACTCGTGGCCTTGTAGGTTTCGGTGCAATTCCGCTTGATAAATTACACACCCGAGCGTTTCTCACACAGGTTGACGGTGTTTACATTCAAGGCTCATAGATTGACGTAAACACAATCTTGAGAGTTCTGATCTGCCTCAGAAAAAAATAGTTTTTTTCTTTCTTGCTTTGTTCACATCAAAGCTGCCCCTGAGAACGTGGAAACAAAGACTTGTTCTTTTGTGCAATACGTGTGTTCGGTGCACTGTTTGCACGGAAGAGGTCTGCGAGCTCCCGGCTCGAATCATTGACGCATCTTGGGAGTCGTGCTGTTGCGTCGCCCTTGGGACGGACGAAACTGGGAATTGGGCAGGGCTAAAACCTTGCCAAGCAGTCTCGCTACCTTGAGGACAATTGTCCCCAATCCGTATCTTGTGATCACGCATTCTGAAACATTTCTCGGCCCACCAAAATCTGCCCAATGGACACTTCAAAGGAGAAAATTGAGTGAGAGTACAACCAATGAACAACAAAACGCTGCAATACTTGCGTTGAACGTGAAGCGCAAGCTGTCAAAAAACAGAAAAGTTGAGACAAATCTGCTCAAAGTCTGTTCGTACAAACCACGACTGCTGTTCTCACTGCAGCTTACCAGTAGTAACAGTTCAACAGCAGGTGTGGGAAAGTAGCGTCACGATGGGAACCTTCGGTGCGAACAGTGCAGAAGGAAACGTAAATTGTGTCCGTGTCAGAAGTGGAGGAGGATACGGGCAAGATGATCATGACAAAAAGTTTCTTTGTACTGCGAGAGAAAATGTGCGTTCTCTTGCTCCCACGGTCAAACAGGTAATTCCACCAAACACCGAAAAACGCGAAGCTGTTTCGTGCAGAAAAAATGTTTTGTGACTGCAGCGGGTGGAGGGTTTCACAAACGTCACACAACTGTCCATGGCAGAGTAATCGATGTTGGCAACTTGAACAAAAATCCCCCCAAAATCCCCTTGCGGTGAGACCCAGACGAAACCATTCACGTAACCGCTGGTATGGTTATGGCTGAGTTTTACCGCAAAGGGGATTTTACGGAGGCCATTTCTTCTTGGAGTAAGTTCTCTGGAGAATATCAGGGTCCTATTTATATTCTTTGAGAATACCATGGTCATGTATTTGAACTGTGGAGAATACTCATAACTTATTGGTCCAGAACAGAAGAAAGATCCAGTCTGCGAAGAAAAAACTGAGTGATTCAATATGATTACGCTTGTCTCTGGTGATGGAAAAGTATTCTCTGCAATTGCTGGTACTCGTAGAAGTTGTAGATATTCCAAGCAGCGTAGTAAATGAGTAGCTCTGCTGACCCTGAACAGCCTGCTGGTTCCAGTAGCGAGCCTGTCAGGTCGCATTTCACTTGATTGCATTCGAGCGCCTCTGGCGTGAACAAGCCTTTCTACAGACAGTAGTCAGGGGGTAACGCGATAACGCTGCTCTGCAGCGTGGGAATGGAATCCCTGGGCTAGAAGTCGCCATTCATAGTGTTGGGGTGCCACAAGCAGTTCCTGCTGGCAGCGCACTGTGGAACACCAAGCTGTGTTTCGGAGCGTTCGGAATCATAAGAAACCCTAGAATTTTGATGCCCTGGATAATTTTTAAGCGTGTGGTCCCGAAGGGTCTCGACCACAAGCTTAGTGTAATCACCGTCAGTCTGTATATGTGTGTGTGTGCACTTTGGTCGACCATATG
>JAAUXT010111300.1_pt1 | contig 20034 bp, 14 predicted proteins | sample 7278171 | NCBI WGS metagenome assembly JAAUXT01 (sample SAMN14350112, study PRJNA611818) | marine sediment metagenome | isolation source: surface marine sediment (1.8m) | place: French Polynesia: Moorea | collected 2018-08 | reverse complement strand
CATTTGGATGTGTGCTAAATGAGTTCCCAAGTTGTGAATATTAAGTAAAAAAAAGTAAGAATTTTGACAAAAAAAGCGAGCCAAATCAGAGTGAGCCAAATCAGAGTGAGCCAAATCAGAGTGAGCTAAATCAGAGCAAGGCAAATCAGAGCAAGCCAAATCAGAGCAAGCCAAATCAGAGCAAGTGAAATTTCCTCAAATCACCGCGAGCTCCATGGAGCTATTTTTACCTTTCTGAATACTTCTTCATGGCGCTTGGTCACTTGGCGAAGTCCTACGAGTTCGTGCGCTCGTGCACATGGATGGGTCAAGAATCTGAAGGTCGAGTTTACCACGCTCGCAGTTTCTTGAACGCCGGGGCCTGAACTCTCTCAGTTACTTGCCCCAAAAGGAGAAGATCTCTGTTTGAGAATATGTTTTTTTTTCGGAATCGGTGAAGTTCTGCTCGGTAAACGACATCTTCATAGCGAATCGGCTGAAACAACGAACGAAATCCACAGGGTGGCAGGTTTGTTTGTTTGCAGAACTGTTGAAAATCTATCTGAGATGCAGGAGGCTGTGACTTCACTGAAAGACTCGTGCTCCAGTTCGCGTAATTGGACAAACATACACAAGCACAGGAAATCAGCAAACAATGCGAAATCAGTTCATCAGATTTTCCTCGCGTGTTGCATGAAAAAGGTAATTTTGCGCAAAGCATATTGTGTTTGGTTCTCTTGGTAGATTTGTTAAGTTGCTTGCGTGCGATCATTGTGTTTGGCACGATCACATTTGTGGAATTCCTGAGGTGAAGTTTCAGAACGCAATGAATTGTGTTTGTTGCTGGAGATAACGGAGGACAATGCCTTCAGTCAATTGGAAAATGAGTTTTCCGTTTCTCGTTCACTTTTACGGGGAGTTTGAAATGAAATATTTCTGGGCTTTTCTTCAGCCAGAATGACGATCCGTGTTGACGTGAAAATTTAGCTGACACCCCCCCTGCAGTTGAATTGTTTTCTTGTGTCTCGGCCTGACGTTCATCAGTGGCTCTTTGCCTCTGTCTTTAAGGTGTTGACCACGTCTTTCAGTTCTCGCATCATTTGAAAAACATTGGTTGATCTAACAACTGAAAAAGCTTCTTGTGGTGTGAAAACTGTCGAAGGCTTTTGATGCAAGATCAGAGAACAGACGTGAAGGTGACAGTTGAGTGGTGGGAGGAACGACAGATGCTCGAACCTCAGGGCTTCCTGTGTCTGGAACTCCAGGGTGCACACGTTGGAACCCTCACGGATGCTGTGTCTTGAACTTTACTGTCGTTCAGATGCTGATCGCAGATGGTCAGTTTCAGAAATACGCCGAGCTTGTTCTGGTCGTTGTTTTGGTTGCAATATTTTATCCAGTGTGCATCAGGTGGATTCATTTTCAGCTTTGAAAATTCTGTGTGACGCATCTTCGCTTTGATAAATGTAAGCCTCTTTCTCTTCTTCTGGGGACCAAGGGAGCCGTAATTGAACAGCTTGGGAGAACTAATAGCTTTATTTATTTACACCAGATGAATGGTCTGTACCAAATGAGATTGTGGAACGAAAGAGATCCATTTTAGTCTGTCGCATAACAGTGTCGAATGCAAATTCAGCGGAAGCGAGCTGTGCAGAACCTTCCTCTCATCCCGCAACGTGCACAAGAAGCCGCCTTTAATCTTTGTCTCGACAAAGAGCTTTCTTTCACGTCCGATTACACTGTCCTTTCAAGAAAACAAGCTGAGTGCATGCTTGCATGAAGTTTCTACCTGTGTTTATTTTATCGCTCTTCAGATCTTCATGTCATCGTGGTGGCTGCAGTCCATCTCAAATGATTGTTTAAGTGGCCAAGAAAAAAACAAGGCACAGACAAAGGCAACAAAGCGAAGTTCTTTCTTTTTGCCTCAAGTTTCCAACCTCAACAAGCACCCACTGTGGTTTGATAAGTCCTTATATTCAAGCTACGTTCAATGATCCAACTTAAGCGGACAACACTCGTATATAGTTTATGGCATCAATGTCTCACTCTTCCAGGCTGCTTCAGGATTTCTTGATCGTATTTTAAATGGACAAGAAACTGGATACATTTTCCTACCGGTTGCGCAACTGACATTAGTTCTACATTGGCACCCAAAGTTCCCCCAAAGCAACGCCCTGTTGCACTGGAAGCCAGTTGTGGGCACAATCTTTGAAGACAACAGATGTTTCTGTCTCCTGCTGTCAATTCAAGTGAAACTTGGTTTTGTTTCTTCGGTGTCCAATTGGACATTTCTGCTGGAGAACAACTGCACGGATTGGACCCATTTGATTTCTTTCCTGGCGGGAAGGCGCGATTCCACAATTCATTTGTTTCCACGAGAACAAGAACCAAAGATCCCACAGCCAAAGAACAAGGCCATCCAATAAGGTCTGCAAGGTGATTATCTGGGGAGGAAATTGGGTTCTCCCACAAAGGTATGATTGTGCGCACTGTTCAGCATTGTCTTGGCCAAGATCAGAATTCGACCTTTCACGAGGCTTGTCCAAGATAGTGTTTTCAGGTTGCTTCGGAGTTCAAATCCCTTGGCAAGTCGCATTTGATTTCCAGATGTCTGAGGCCAAAGTTGTGCAATAATTGTCAAGTTTTGCCGCTTCGCGCCATTCAACGCTGAGAACTGTTCTCATCAAGGTCATGTGGTTCTCTTTGGTTTTACAAACAGGAACATTTTTGAACAGCAAGATGCTTTTGGGTTGCTGGCGTTTCGCAGCAAAACAAAACAGTTTGGATGCCAGATTTTGTAAAGGCAAAATATCTTCAAAACGTTGCAGGTTATTTTGATTGCAGCACTTTTGCACGGGTCACTGTTCTGGGATCACGTCTCACGCGGCTGTCTGGGAATCAGCAACAGAACCACGGTCGGAATCAAAGAAGTTGGAAGTCACGTGAAAAATTGTTTCAACCCCCTTCAGTGCCAATATCAGACAGTTCCAGTTGAACAAGATCGTCGTTTGTTTTCGCACACACCACGCTTTTTTCCTCGCTGCCACGTCTGCGGCGGTGCTTTTGTTCTCAGCCGTGTGAAGCAAGATCCATACTCCTTCTGTCCTTCAGTCTCTCCTTTCAAAGTTCCCCGAATGGAGGAATTCCAGTGCTTTGATTCAACAGAATAACCGGCGTGCAGAACAAAACAACAGTTCAGCCTTGAACGCAAGTTGTTTGAAAGGCATGCACAATGAAACCGTGACGTAATGAGATAAATGTGTCAATATTCCTTGACAAAGTGCTGGATTCCGCCGAATATACTGCCATGTTCGCCGTAAGTAATCACAGCGGAAGACAATTTACTTCCTTAGGCGCTTTTTATGAGACAAAGATCTCAGGGATGATGATGCATTGCATGAATTATTGAGGGAAATGTATTGGAGGTCAAGAGACAGAATCACCTTGTGAGTCTGCGCTCATGCAACGATGAATAATTGAAACGATCACCACCGTAAGCTGTTGTCGGTGTACTTGAACTCGCTTCTAAACTCTGGTACTCATCAGATGTTGTGTGGTGCCGACGATCCATCAGCCAACGCCCCGAGACCACACCGGACTCTTGGGTACTTGAGTGCAAAAAGGCAAACGCAGCGGTGGGGGGGCGGCGAGGCGTCGGGTGTGTGGGTTTGGATTTCTGAACGTCAGGTTCTCACAACGGAGAACAACTGCTGGGAAAGTCTCAAACTGCCTCTTTCCACGGATTCCTTTCACGTTCAACGTTGTCGGTGTGCACGTTTTGAGCGAAACTCGCCAAATTGGCGCGCAAGGTTCAGCGCGGCGAAGCTCCCGTCAAACTGAACTTGAAGATTGAGTTGTCATCTGTATAAAATGGTTCCTGTGAAACCACACAATGACGTTTCCAGACCTTTGGTCAGGAAAAGAGTTGTGTAATTGAACAGGAACCATTTTTTGAGGTGAGAACCCACTTCTTCCATGACGTGAACACACACAACAAGTTCTGCGATCCCAGAGTTGTAGAACGCAACATCGAGCCGTGTGTGGTTCAACCAGCATCGTGCAGAAAGGTTCCACTCACAACACAAACATTTTGTGGACAGAATATATCGCAACCTTTGGTTATTATGTGCAATTCAATAAGCTGTCAGTGGATAATTAAATTTCTTAGTTTTCACCAAAAGATGTGAAAGAAATAGCGTTCTGTTTTCAGTCGCAGGGGCCACCGCTTCAGAAGTGCAGTGCACTCTTGCTCGGATCACGAGCATTCCAAGAAATATTATTTGCTGTCCAGAAAGAAACTGACAACGGAGAAAAATTGCTTTTTGAAAACCTGTTCATGATGTTTCGGCACGGCACATTGACCCCACGGGTAACAAACGTTCTTTGTTCCTCCAACACGCACACATTGCCACGGGTGAGCCTCGCGATGTCAAAAATCTGCCGCGCATTGCATGCAAGCAAGTTGCAAAATGCTGCCGGGGTGTCAAGTTTTTATCACCACCATGAATGACGCCCATGGGATGTGGAGATGGGACAAATACGGAATCATATCTGGTTGACATGCACTACTCGGTGAGTGCGATGAGAATAAACTGCAATTCGGCATTGAAAATGCCCACAACGAGCTCGTACTGTATCAACTGTTTGTCCGTCAGTTTCCGCAGGAATGAGAGCTGCATCAATCCTGTGCAGCGGCAATTGTACAGAAAGTCGAACCTTCTCGTTCCTCCAAACTGGAAATGAAGCCAGTTTCTTGTCTCAAAACATACAGCCTGTACAAAATGTCCCACTTGGCAGGCCCATACTTGGACATCCTTCGTGAATTGCCCTGCTGCCAGCGTCACTGAAGAACAGAAACTGCTTTGACATCAGAAACCAGGACCTCGAACCCTTTTGGAGTCAAAAGTCATGTGTGATGAACCATGAGTCATTTTTCACAGAACCTTCCCATGCTATGTTGACCTGCATGTGTGCTTTCCTGGTCAGGCGGCTATCAAATCAGAAACTTTAGTGCAAACATAATTTGACACAAGGGGCGGGGTAGATTTAGCATTTTGCTCCCTGCAGTCACTGATTACTTGGTTGTTGTGCCCGGCCAAACGATTCGTGTGAGAATCTGAAGGCATATGACCTTAAAGCATTGGGGAAAAGCTTGGATTCCATGCAAGGGAGTGATGACAGTGCCTTCTCAAGGATTTGTGACTCCATATAGTGCATTCAAAAAGTCAATGTGACTTTGTGACAAGATTAGTTTCCTTTGTGTTAAGATTTTCAGGGCTGGAGCTTGCCCCAAGGTTCGGACTCCTGATCTCAATCTTGGATCCGCAAGAGGACAGACCAAAAACGGTTGTCAATCTGTCCATGCGCAAGCGTTGACAATCACCCGATTGCTCCCAACACATCTGTCTCTTGTCATTCGGACATGGACTGATGCAAATGCTGTCTGTTTGCACGGAGTCGGTTGTCTGTTGTTACATTGCCTCACTCCAAGATGGTTCTCTCGATTCGTGACATCGGCGCGTTGCCAGTGCATTTGCTCCCTCGTAGAATGCGCCCATTACTGTTATGAAGTCGGTTCTTTGCCTCCACAAATTGGCTCCTCCAGGGAGTTTGTATTTTGTTTGGTCAAAGTCTTGCAAATGGGGTCGCTCGAAACAACGTGACACTTCTATTTGCGAACTCAGTGTGTCTGTGTGTGCATGTGTGTGTGTGTGTGTGTGGGTGCGTGTTGTGTGTGTGCGCGTGAACTTGTTGCACTACAACGTGTACCCCTGTGAAGGATAGGCCCACACGTACAAAAGTGTTGTTTCCACACAATTTTGCAGTTTGGTGTGTGAGACGAAGAATTTATTTGAGAAACCAGGAGGCTGAACTTGGAAGAGATTTGGGGACGGAGTATCATTTTCGAATCAGTCACACACCTCTCCCCATGAATTTGTTTCAGAAGCAACTCTGCCCTGTGTTCAAGAACCTTCCACTCCACAAAACTTGTTTGGGTCCCAAAATATTCACCTTCAAAAAGTTGAGTCCCTGTCAGATTGGATGTTTTTCAGGTACTTGCTGCAATACATGATTTAGGTGGTCTCTACGGGATTCGGCATTTCTGATTTGAGAGAACCTGAGTTCTTCTTGCATCCTTGAGATGCATGGGCGCACACGTGTGGAACATGACGCTCGACACCTCGCATCAGTCCCATTGCTTTTTATCCCCTCAACCTGGAGATGAACCGTGTGTCCAGAGCTTCAGACTTCTGCTTCGGTGTTCGCCTCAAAAGAAACCCAAAATGTTGGCTTTCATGTGTGAAGCGAGTGAGAACTCCACGTTTTTTTAGAAGTTTTATTTCACCTCAAATACATCTAGACATAATTGTGCATTTTTGTAACATGTCTACACGGAAAGAGGAAAAATATTGATGACGTTGACGACAGAATCCCAGTGGTGGCCCCTTGAGTAAAATGCAATGAACGACAATACAATTTTATTCACATTATTTACACCAAAATATTTCTTCCAAAACATCTCCGAAATGCCTCAAAAACATATCCTGCAATTTCAGCCGAATAAACTGCTGGTGTTGTGTGACGTCAGTTTCTGTTGCTTTTTTCACTACACGTGGATCTATCTGATTGTATTTTCGGAACTTGGGAAAGCATCAGGGCATGGCATCGTGCTGGCGGGGGGAACCGCAGTCCGAGAGAGACACGTCTCGTGAACTGCTGCTGTTGCGGATGTTGCTGCGTTGATCGTTGGTCGAAGGGGACCTGCATCAGACTGTGAAGTCTGATGCAGGTCCCGCGTTGTCCGTGGTCGAGTCCAGTTTATCTGCAAGTGTCAAAGCGCGTTGTTCAGGATTTGTTTGAAGGAACACAAGCGACAAATTTTAAAATGTTTTCTGAGCCTGCTTCAGAGAAAGAGAGAGAGAGAGAGAGAGAGAGAGAGACAGACAGACAGACAGACAGACAGACAGACAGACAGACAGACAGACAGACAGACAGACAGAACAAAAGTGCTTGTGTTTGTTGATCTGATACTCACCGTCCGAAGGTACTTTTGGTCTTGCACTGGCACTTGCCCTGCGTCCAGAAGTGTCCGCACATGCAGCGCATGCCTGGGCAGCACTGCGCGTAACTCATCTTTGCGTCAGGGCGACAGAAGTGACCCCACTGTCCACACCAGAACTTCCTTCTGCAAACCACAGCACAAGGGTAGTTTTCTCTGTTCATGGCCGACAACACACAACCTCAGAGTGGAGTTTCCTCGTGTTGTCAGCTGTGCAATCAGATTTCTGGTTTGATCACGAGACAATTTCTTGTCCACAAGGCTGCGTCTGTTTTTTGTCTTTTGGAGCAAATCAACTTACTTCTGCAAGTGGTTGAACACGTCCAACTGGTCCTGGTCTCCGTCTAAGGCCTCAGATTCGTACGGTTCATCTGTAAGCAGAGTCGAAAAGTGGAGTTAGTCGAAGAGGAAACCACACCCACAAAAGCCAAATGAGCCGATCCCCAGCAGCGATGAAGCTTCCGTCAAGGCGAAACTGTGATTCTGCAGACCTGTTCAAAAATGCTGCAAGCAAAACAAAGTTCATCTATGGCGACGAAGTTTTCGTTGCTGGCTGCGCACACATCAGCAAATGTTCAACGGTGAGAACCAAGGGAACCCTCCCTTGTTCGATCTGAACTCAGAAAGAACCATCACTGAAAGACACATATTGGGGATGTGTCATAGGTTTCGCATGACTCAATTTTGACTTTCCACACAGTTCTTGACGCCCCGAGGGTGAGGCCTTGAACCAACAGACTATCTGGTTGGGTTTCAACCCGGTTGTACCGTGAGGTTCGGCTGAGAATCGCGACTGAAGGACTGTCTTTATGGAGTAGAAGCCTTGTCAGAGTGACTGGGAGTCTTGGGAGCAGGTCTTCACGGGATCTCGATTCAGGTGGATTTTGCACAGTGTGGCTAACTGTCCAGACTTGAAGACCCGATCGAGACACTGTGTGTGTGTGTGTGTGTGTGTGTGTGTGTGTGTGTGTGTGTGTGTGGATTTGGAGCATAAAGTTTCACAGCTTAAACAACCAAAGGAACACACTCTGAAAATGTACGCATTCCAAGGTGTAAACAAGAAGAAAAATATACCTGAGAAATTGAGGTCCTAATTTTCTTTGTGTTTTTGAGTGATTCTCGCATTGTGTGCGTGGTGAGAAACAACAAAACAATTCATTTTCGATTGAGAGTTGTGAAGCATTGTGCACAATCATACCTCAACCAAGAGTCGTGCAAAGCCCTGCAGAGAAAATATCAGTTGGCACAGACAAGCACCAATGGCTATTTTGGGGAGCAACACCACTTTTGTTTATGATACTCTGATGCCACAGACTAATTTCTGTTGTCAGATGTATGTGTTTTACACGAAGACCCAACGTTGCAGAATCCAATAAGTTTGCATTGAACAATCACCTGATGGGCCCATTGTTTAGCCCATTCTCACTCGTGAAACATGTCACTCCTCTGCCATGAGGGGTCAGTTTTACGAGTGAAGGAGAAAGGGTGACATGTTGAAGGGGTCATTTTGTGTGCCCAAGAGGGGCCCAAGCAGAAACCGCCCGGAGAGCTGTTCTGCAAAACAAAGAATGCATGGAGTGTAAAGGGAGAAGACAAGCGAGTTTTGCGGTGAAGGACTGCACGGCACGGCACTGCACTGCACGCCTCAAAACTCCGGTCACCTTGCCGCGGGTTGTAGGGCTGAAGGACGTTCTCCAAATCAGCGGGTTCCATGTCAGACCCGACTGCGCCCTCTGCACCATCGCCGTTGCCAGGATCATTAATTGGGCTTCCGATCTTGTCAGAGTCGTTGTCAGAGTCGTTATCGGAGGTCTCTGAGGTCAGGTTGTTCTCAGACTCGTCTGGTTTGTCCTGTGACTCATCACTGTCAGGTTCATTGTCAGTCTCTTCCTTGTCCAACGGATTCACAAACTTGTCCTTCTCTTCATCAAAACTCTCTGAGCTGACGTCAGTGTCGACATCCTCGTCAGGTTGAGAATCAGGTTCGTCTTCCTCTTGCGCTTTGAAGGGTTCCTCCATGTTGTCAAGTGCAAGTTCTTCCAGGTCGAATGGATTCACTTGATTGGTTCCGTGGTTTTTCTTTCTCACCGCTGCAAATTGAAATTGCGTCGATGAGCCAAATTTACTCCAACACTCGAACGTTGCACGGAGCGGCTCCACCAGAGTTGTAAGGCCCTGCCGAGAGTTCAAGGATAAGAAACCGAGAGAACATTTTGATGGTGGATTGAGGACTGACCCATCCGGAAGCAGAACACGTCGAGAAACTGTCACATAACTGTGAACGCATGTGGAACAAATAGAATTACAAACCAAATCCAAAAGGACTGTAGAAGAACCTCTTTGCGCCTTCCATATTGTGCAACGCTTCTGCAATATAACAAAGCCAATAAAATGCAATCAAAGTCTTGCGTTCTTTCTAATCCTCTTTGAAAGCATTCTTTGGAAATTTAATTCTGGAACACAATGAAAATAGATGGGACAAACCGCCACGCAAAGTGTCACTGGAATCAAAGTTGTTTCTGTCTCGTTTTCGGGGAATAGTCAACTCTGAAAGCCAGAAGAACATATCCAATGGCGCCGTATTCATTCTGTTACAACCTTGCCACAAGCGAGTGCCGATGCAGATTTGGAAAACATTCTCTCTTCCACAAGTCAAAAGGTTCATTTTTACGATTTGGTGGTTCTTCACTGACGCACGGGACTCTTCTCCTTGGAGAAGCGTGATTTAAATTGCTCAAAAATTTGAAAACAGCAAAAGCACAACAACTCTTGTTTTCAACCACAATGTGTTGATAACAAAATAAACACAGGCAAAACTACGACAGAGAGTCCAAACAGTCAATAATGTTGCCAAGGGTCCAGATGGAGTGAGGTTCTTTGCAGGAGTGCAGCCTGTGGGGTTCACGTCCTTGAGATGGAGCTCTGCAGATTCATCAATATCACCAGTTTGTTCAAAGTAAACCAATCATAGTAACAATGTACTCAGAAGGTGCGTAAATCAGCTTTCAGCTCTGTGAGGCAGGACCACAGCGGAGAGGCTCAAGGGTTGTCATCACTCTCCTACTAACCGTACTCAAACTCGTTGCCTTCCTCGGTCCCTCGCTTTTCCAGAAGTGGGGGACCTACAAGATGGAACATACTTTTCTGAGAACAGAAAAAGTGAGTGACTCTTTTGTTCAACACTGTGCAATGCAACGAATGCCTGAAACAAATGCCTGAAAACATGAGTCCAAAGTTTCTTCCTCGAACAACAACACGGTAAAATTAGTCATTTTCAAAATCTCATTAACTTTCCGCTACATCACAAGCGCTTATCAGTTGGTGCTTCTGGGGTCCTCCGAGAATACGAAAACCTCATCATTCAATTTTGACATTTTCACGGGACTATTTTTTTGCTGGGAAAGACCACTGTTGTGGTCAGACCATTATGCTCAGACCTGAATTCACTCCCTCCCAAAGGAACTCTACAGACACCCGATCCGAGAATTGTGAAAAACCAGCCAAAGTCTTTCTGGAGTGAATTGAGTGGCTTATGCATCAGCTATGTCTCCGTCTGGCTCAGTCCCGCAGTAAGCACAGATGAGCGGTGACTTGGGATTTGAGGCAAAAGTGCAGAATCGAGATTCCCTGTCAGAGACAGTTGGCTTTGGATTGCCACAGTCAACTGGGACAAATATATTCTGGGGCTGTAACTGTGCCCAGGGAGATATTTGTCAGAAAGAATTTGGTGCCTGCACTTCTCAAAACGGGTCTCTGGTGAAAAGAATTATCTCTTTTGATCATGAGTCTAAATAGGCAATTTGTTCTTGGGATGTCTGAAACTTCACGAAGCTGGTTTGTCCATTCCCGGTGTTGGGGGATTTGTCGCTGTTCGTGATCATCGCTGCAGTCAGGCAAGCAACGTCAGTTTGATCGGCAGTTCATGTCATGAGACAGACAACTGATTTGTTTCATGTTGCGTGAAGGAAGTGTGGACAGCTGTGTTTGAGATGGATCGTGGGAGGAGACTAAATGGGCCCCCCTGAGAAGCATCAGCACTTCAACAGCTGGCAGACGCTCACACTTTTCAAGGGCTTCTGCACTGGAAGCTGGTCATTGTTCTTCCAACTGACGGCATGCAACAACAGTGTCCAAAACTTGTTGATATAGTGGAATTTTACGAAACATTGGTGGTCAGTTGTGCCCTGTGAGACTCAGACACCATTTATGTGTTGCACAGCAATTGCACTTTCAGTTCGTGTGGGCGTCAAAAGAGCCTCGTCTTGCATCTCAAAGCCTGTATCCTGAACGAGCAGCTGTTTTACCCGACACTACTGCACTCAATACGAGGGCTCCCCTGGACACAAAGACCAAATGCAACACAAAATGACAAATTCATGCGAGACTTCTCACACTGCCTGCGGTAAACACAGTTCTTCACGTGTCTTGTCACTATTTTCATCTATAATAGCGTTGAAATCACGAGCTCAGTGAAATCAGTCATCTCTTTCAACCAACATCACAAGTACAGATTCCACATAATTCACACGAACACCAGACAAAGATCAAAGTCGAACGAGGTGAGATGCCGAAATGTGAATTGTGCAAAGTGGGCGTCCAGTGGGCATCCAGAGCTGGCTCGCTCATTGTGTTTCTTTCTGCAGTCGTGAAAAATGCTTCGACACGGTTAGTTTCTGGTTGTTGTGTTTCGACCAAAACCTGTTTGTGCACCTGTTGACATTCAAGTATGGCAACCCAACGAGAAGTCACAGCAAGAAATCACAAGCGCACACATCAGCTTTGTTCGCTATAAATTTTCCCGTGGGGTTATTTTTCGAGTCACTCCTTGTGAAGGTTTCGGTCGGCTCTGGTCATGGCGATCTTCAGTGTACGTAGTCTGACCTTGCCCTGCCTTGCCACTCATGACTGTTGTGAACTGCCAAACTAAATATTCGTCTGGGCCCACAAAGCTGCTTCATCAGTTGACACAATGTGAAAGCCACATGCTTGGAGCCGGGAGGAGAATCAGGTGGTGTGAGCACCGCAGCGGCCGCTCAGAAGACTCGAAGTCTGTCGCTTGAATAGACAGACCCGTCTTCGAACAAAAAACGAGGTTCTGTCCTTTGTCCTTTTTTCATGGTTGGGCAAAACGGAACAAGAAAAAATCTGGATACCGTACCGTCTCGTGTATAAGACGCACTCATGTGTAAGATGCACCCCAAAATTTGGTCCTATTTTCTGGTACCAAGTTTCATTAAAAATACAGTAAATTCATACTCATGTACAAGACGCACCCCTTCTTTTGATGTTCAATTTTGAGGCAAAAAAGTGCGTCTCATAGACGAGACGGTACTGTACTCTTGCCATCATGTTCTTCAAGTCTGGGCAGTAAATTTGTATGAAATCAGAACAGAAACAATCCAACTTGAAGTCTAAACTTTGTTTGAAACTTGATTTTAGTTTTCAGGGACAACTAATTCACCTTTGTGTGGAGAAGGCACTGTGAAATTTCAACAGCTGAAAGGAGAATTGATGAGTGTTTGGTAACCAGTTAATTTTGACAGTACATGATGGAAATGACCTTTGGCATGTTTCTTGGGGGTGTAGGGAAATGGGAGTTAAACCCTGAGTGACACATTTAAAAAGGCCGACGAACCAAACTTCCCTCCCTCGTTCCTGGTGCGGTCCGGGTGTTTTCTCGCGACATTTTCTGTGTTTTTTTTTTGCGGGGGGGGAGGTGGGGACAAACTCGGGAATCAATGGCAGGAGAATCTTCTCTTTGCGTGAACTCCATGTGCGCTGTTGCTCGTAAAACAACCTCGTATATTCTTTTGGCAATAGTGAATTTGGTGTTTTGTTGTCACAAAAACACAAAAGTGTCCTTGTTTCGGCAGTGCTCCTGCAGGTTGGTACGAGACTTTCAAATGGTGTTGGAAACCAAGGCTCTGCAGGTACAGATGAACAATGCAGCCAATTGAACAATCACAAGACTCTGAAAGCCCATTTTTGTGATTTCCCACGAGCACGTTTTTAACATCCCAGCGGGTGTTTTAAAGCACCTCCGTTTATGACAAGCGAAACCTGACATGCGTCTGAATCTGCGCGGCTTTTGTCTGATGTCAGAACATTGTGTCTCAGATACTCGTGTGCAGAAATGCAGTTCAGTGCACCCTCAAACAATGCCGAACAAACGCTGGAGTCTGAAGCAGGTGGTTTGTCATGATGAATGATGTGCCAGGTTCGGATGCCAACAACAACAAAAACATTTGTACTGATCAGTGAAGGTGGAAACGGAAATGAAACTTGTACCCGGAGCCCTGTGATCATTTCGCCCGTCGGTCTTTTCTTCTGTGAAAATGTGTCTTTGTGTTGCTGCGAGATGGGCAGTTGAATGACCTTTTCGTGGCTCGTGTGACAGTGCCAAAGTTAAGTTGTTTCAAGTTGTTGGATTTTAGGGTGAACCCAGATAATTTTCCAGTACTGTCTCGATAATTCCATTGCTCAGTCTCCAACAAGTGAAGAGAGTTTTTCAAATCCTGTCGACATGTCAGTGCAGAATGAAGCAAATAACTGTCCGATTAATTTGAGAGATATCACTGGTCTGAGTGAGTGGACGTGTCCAATGAACCATGTTCGGAACCCACAGGCAGTCACGTTCCCTACGAAAGTGGATCAGGCAAACCAGTGTCATCATCACGCACCCGGGGAAGACAACCTGACGGATCATTGAGCACAAGCACCGCAGGTCTTTGTAACCTTGTGCAAAATTTTTGCTTGCTTTCTTGCTGCTACTTCAAGGAAGGTGAATGAAGCGACATAGACGGCACGGTTCTTCACTCCCTGCCGTGTCTCGACGTCCCTTGTAGCGCGTCTGGATGCTGCTCCTATTGCGCTCGAGGCTGCGACGCAGAGTCCCAGTCCGGGACGGGAACATCGCTCGCTTTGATTGCCCAACAGTGCGATTTTACTCAGTGTCCAATAATCTGTCTCTTCCACCCGCTGGGGGAGTGAAAACTGATCTTTTGTCATGTTCTGAATGTTGAAGCAACACGGAGCACACGTGCTGCGCTGTGGGCTGAATAGCCCTGCACCTATTAGGGATTTGTAGGTCCCACCACTGAGAGGAAGATCTGGCAGACCCGTTTGTACCTGCACTTTCTACTACTTCATGTCTACCATTCACAGAGCTCTTGATACAAGACCTTGCAAAAAGCAACGAACAAGTTCACTTCAAGCCAACAGAATGGCACTGCACTCAGCTATCTGGAAGTCAGGGAGGGCAAGAATTTCAAACTGTCTCTGTGATGAAAAGGCCAGTCAATGAACCAGGTTTGTGGAGTGAATGAAGGCGCTGCTGAAGCATCCGAGGAGCAGGAACCTTGCCAAAGGGACAGCCAGTGTGCCACGAACATTGTGCCGTTCAGAGGCAACGGATGGAAAAAGGAGCAATGTGCCAGGACATGTTGGGTAGTTCAACCACAAGCTCACCAAGCCTTTCAGTCTGATCAGATCAGAAAGAAGAAAAACACAAGTATAACTCGATGTGGCTGGTGTAAGTCCCAAAATTCCGTTTGTCGAACAGCTGTCACGAGAACATTCCTTCTACGCTGCAGGGACCCGATAACATTCCCCTTTTTCGGAAGGTTCTTTTTGGTCAAGGTTCACCTCAGGTCTCACATATTGCACAACCTTCAGGCGGATTTGAGGGACATACCTTCCTGGTTTCATTTGCATGATCTCTCTCCAACAGTCTGTGTTATTTTGCAGACAGATCACAAGTCGAAGGTCATTGTTATTCATAGACACACGATAAGGCATCTTGGAGGAGTCAGATCCCGTCAAGGTAGCTTCAAAAGCTTGTGGAGATTGAGGTTGATAAGTTTCAGAGACACGAAACAGAAGCCGCTCTGTGAAGTGAGGCAAACTGCGAGATGTGTGACAAAGCCGCAGCTCTGCAGGCGCTCCCGCCCGTGGCTGCGCCTCCCATTAGTTTGATGATTCGCGGTCTCTTCAATCACATCGCAGTAAGTGAACTGTCTCGCAACAAATGGAGCCCAATATTATCGCCTGCAGAAAGTAAGCCAATTCTCAGCTCTTCATGCAAAGACAAAAGCACGACAAGTGGGACGAAATAATTGTGCTTCAGGGTGGGAGTTACGCAGCGGAATCTCTTGTCGCTTTGAAATGTCTCGAAGCTCGAAGCACAAAGCCGTGCTTGATTTGATAACAGCTAATTTGTAGTTGTTGGCGTGTTTTTCAGAAATTGCTGCGGAAAGTCTTCGCGTGTGCGCATGCCATGGCAATTCGTCGCAAGCAGCAGACTTGTGTCAGAAGTCCCGAGCTTTGCGTCCTCATCTTCTTAAACAAGCAATCAAAAGGCATGAGAACTCCAGAAGTGCTGTTCCTCTCCCTTGCATGCAACCATGCAGTTGGTTTCACTTTCGTTGGTGGTAACAACAGATCAAGGTCGCGCACAATACTCATTGTCTCTGAGACCTGCCGGGTGCGATTCGGCTTCCCTCGCGTCATCTTCCACAAGGTCTCCCCATTTCATCATGACGAGCCAAGTCATTTCAAAACAACTGATCTTCTTGTGCAAGGCAAAATCTTGGTCTCAAATCTCTGAACGAGCATCTGGAAGAGCGCGCCTCGAGTTGCCTTTTGCCGCTGATGTATCCTGGCGGACACGTGTATCGCTTCCACTTCCGACAGAACAAAGCGAAGGACGAAGAAACTTTTCACAGTTCAACAAAACTTGGATTCTACTTCTGAAAACAAGTCTGCTCAATGTTATTCTTGTGTCTCTTGTGTCGCTGCACCTACCAAAAAGAATCCTTTCCGTGCTGGACTTTCTGGTTGATATGCAGCAGAATGGACTCGCTGACACAATGAGGCAGCATGAATGTGAACAGCGTCAGAGAAGCACTCTCTGGTTGAAAGATTGGACACTCCACTTCCACACACACACTCCTTGTGTTTGACTGTGACAGCACGCTTCAATTCCGGTACCTTCAGACCCCGTTCGTCAAGGCATTCGGTGATGCCGCTTGCCTGTCTCGCTCTCAATTTGAAAACATCGAAAGCATCCCGAGGCATTAGATTCTGCGCAGCAACCTGAGGTTCGCGCCACTCGGCACAAAATCGGCTCCACACATGAAAGCCTGATGTCAAGTCTCGACTTCAGAGACACCAAGTTAATGCATTGAGCGATGGAACACGTAAACACACACATGCCAACTCCGTCACTCAGATGACAGGCGCCCAAGAACCAACTGTTGAAATCATAGAAGTGCCTTGGCCTCAAAAAATGAAGGAGCAGGCCTGGTTTGTTGGATTTCTAAATTATTGATTTCTCGAAGGTGACACGCATTGTCGTCTATTCTTCAGCCAAAAGGTTATGGACCAGACCCTTTTGGAGAACGAGTCCCGTTTGCTTTAGCCTGAGATGTTTTCAAAAGGGTCCACATTTCGATCGTTCTTGTGGATCCGCGAAATTTTTTGGAAAGACAACTCTACTGGATTCGGGTTTCTAAGCAACAACCGTCTGTTGCCAAGAGGACGATGAAAAGTCAGTTTCCAGGAACCAAAGGATGAAGACTCTGAGTGGCAGACCAAAGGGGAGGATAGGGTACAAAATTCAAACCGGACAGTGGAGCAGCTGGGTACCAAAGAGAAAAACATTGTACACAAGGTGATTTTTGTGTTGAGCAGACTTGCCGAGCGACAAAGCAGCTGTCGGTGAGGTGATACCATTGTCTTGTTTTGCCCGGGTCAAGACCCGGCCACTCCCGTTGCTGCTGAGTTTTGTGAAAGTCACTGACCTGATAAGACCTGGCCACCTGGGTCCTGGTGTTGCCTTGGCTGGGTTTTAGCCAGAAGGTCGACATGTCCATGGAAAAGTGACAACTTGGCGAGCAAGGTCCAGACTTAACTTGTCCGGTTTTTGTGTTGCAAAATGGTGGCTGGTTTAGATCTTGACAACAATCTCTGATTTGAATTTGGCTTCTGTCATGAACTTCTGCTGCCAAAAAAGATGGTCCTCTCCACAGTTCTTTCCCGGGGGGCTGTGTTGACACTCAGACGCAGGATTGCAGTGCAGATTGTGACTCACACATGTCTTGTGTGGGATGACACTGGAAATACGGTGCACAACATGACGTCCATCTCCTGTTATTGTTATGTGTGCGTGTGTGCTTTCTGTGGAAAGACACGCACAGGGCCGACACAATCCAAGCAGGAAGCCACTCTGGTTGACCATTTGGGCAAGCATTCACCAATTGCGATGTGGCTTGAGTTGTGTTGGGAGACTGTACATTATGGTTTGGCAGCACTCGTCGGTCTCATGCAGTTGCCTTGAGTATCAGTCAGGACAGCTTCGAGGAAATTTTTGGAAGATGAGAATGAATCGTCTCGCGTGTGAATAGGACACACGGCCACTGCAGTCAGTGAATCAAGATTTCCGTGAACGCAGGACCCGAGGTGCACATGGAATCCAGCATGGAGCTTCCATGTTCATCAGGCACATCGGAGGCATTGGTGGGAGACATCAAATATTTATTACTATTCAGTTGTATGGCCCTGCGATGGGCAGCGGAAGGTTGCGCCAGCCAACCTCGGACGCGATGTGCAAAGATGTGGTGCGCATGTTGTGAAGCCCGTGAATCTGAAGGTTATAATACCAAGAGGAAACGCTTCAACCGAAGTTGGGTGATCAATTTCAATGCAGTTTTGTCACAGGTTGTTCAGCATGTTTTGTGGGGAAGAAGCAGACACCAGCATTGCGTTGAGGCACGCTGTGCTCCCTGTAGATTGAGGTTAATGACAAAAACTGAAAAAACACAGACAATATTTTGAGTGAGGTGAAGACCTGGAGTTATCTTGCCCTTGGCCCACGGGCCTCTGGTCTCAGAAACCCACATCTCGGAACTGTAAAAAAATCGCAAAAAAAGAACATGTTGCTTGGACCCTCAAACGCCTTTTCTTGTTCTCCTGAACGGCATCGCTTTTTCTTTTCATTTCCTGCGTGGACTGCGCAGGAGCGGAGTCGGTGTTCAACTTTGAAATGTATAAACATGAGCAGATAGACGCACGCGTTTTGCACCCAACTCTCCGGGTTGGGATGGATTCACTTCAGATTGAGAAGCGATACAAGATTGCAAGTTGCCCAGTTGTTTAGCTGCATGGAAAGCAGATCGTGTACGAGGACATGATTGTGTGCATTGTTCGACGAACCCGAAATTACATCAAGGCAACAAAGGTTTGTACGGTGCGTTTACTTCAGGACGCACCGCTTGGTTAGGTGGACAGATTCAAAACGACAAGCCGCCTTTTTCGGTGCCTTGTGCATTGTCGGATTATCTGGACGGACAAATCCTGCCATTTGGTGATTGAGGTCCGGAGATTTTCTATACAGGAGGCAATGGTGGCTGCGTGCGGCGTTTGAATTTTTCCGTTTTCCTTTTCTATTATTCCCGGAATGGAAATGTATTGCGCTGTACTCACGTCAGCTGCTGAGCCCGATTTTAGGAGGGATTTTTCAGTGCACCCATTTCCGTTTTCAACGCAATTACATTTTGCCTTTTCTTTCTGATGTACTTTGTCGAAATTGCATAATTTGTTCCAAAAGCACAAACTCATTTTGGTTGTTGCAGAAACTCCATCTGCAAAGTAATCTGATCCCTTCGTGAAAACCCTCAACACTGCTTAATCTAAAATTCATGATGCCCACAATGGAAAAAGGCATTGTCATCTCTGTGTTAATTAAGTGGCAATTGTTGAGCTGCCGCGTATTCACCAAATTCATTTTGCCACAGGCCCTCGGGCAAATTTATTTCGATGTTCGCGCGCTGAGTTCTTTTAATTTTAATCTGAAATTCAGAAATCTGTCTGAAATGGGAGCTTCACAATTAATCACCTCATCTCGCGATTCTGTCACGGAGATCCAGGATCAGTAGCCGCGCGCTGTGCAACGCTCGGGATTTTTATCTTGCCCAGTGGAACCGTTCTGAAAAGTGGGTGTGCAAAAATCTGCGTCCCCTGAGTCCATTCCAGACGTCAACGTCCAGACATCCAATTTTGTGACAATTGGTTTCAGTGAGCCGAGTCAACAAGATGCCAGTCACGCGTTGAAGGGAAAAAAACGTCGGTCATGTGAATGGAACTTTGGTGCGTCTCTCGGTGGCTGGGAATTCAATTTTCCGTTCGGACACTCCATGGAATGTTGCACTTGGAATGTATCAGGTGCAGAAAGAGTCTGGCCGTTTCATCAAGAACTGAAAACCTGAGGCGTGTTTTGGACTTTACGAGGTTTGTATTCTTATGTGCGGGACGGACTTTGTCAATTCAAAAGTTTTGACAGTGTCAAGTTGCGACTTGAGTATGGCAATGAGGTGATGACCGACCATCATCTGGCCCGGTTTCAGAGGAGAAGGAGGTGAGGCATCGCACTGAGCGACCCCGCAGACACCGCATCTTCGGAGGGACAGCGATGGAGGCCGCAATCATCTGCACCTTCTTGCTTTTTGGCTTGTTTTGCCTCGGAATTTCCTTGCTTTTTGCTCTCACTGCACACAGCAGAGAAACACAATGAGTTGAAATCTGTGCCATGGTCAGAAATGGTTTGCCTCCATGCAGGATTCTCCAGCAGCTGCAGTTGGACCATGCCCACCATGCCCTCAGCAAGAGTGCCATCTGTTGCTGGGTCCTCAAACTGCGAGCTGGCCGCGTCGATTTGGCAACTCCGAAGTCAACTGGAAGGCCTCCCAAGCTTACCCCAGATCTCCTGTGCAGAATTCAAACCAGCCTCAATGAAGACAAGTCAAAGACAATTCGTCAGTTGGCATGTGAGTTCCAGTTGTCTCTTTCCACCATCCACCGTGCTCTGCGTACCCATTTGAAGTTGAAGAAGCAACCAGCCAAATGGGTTGCACACCACCTGACTGATCAGCAAAAAAGAAGGCGTGTTCATGTGTCCAGAAGAGTGCTTGGATTGCTGCGCAGGAGCCCCACCCTGTGGT
>JAAUXT010133023.1_pt1 | contig 20044 bp, 17 predicted proteins | sample 7278171 | NCBI WGS metagenome assembly JAAUXT01 (sample SAMN14350112, study PRJNA611818) | marine sediment metagenome | isolation source: surface marine sediment (1.8m) | place: French Polynesia: Moorea | collected 2018-08 | reverse complement strand
GGTGTTCCGAGAGGGGTGGTTACATTCCAAAGTGTGGACAGATGCACACATGAATGCTAAGGGTTTTTAAGCCAACAGCGGCACCTAGATGGCCGGCTACGCGACCATCAAAAATGAAGTGGCGTTCCAGCTTCGTTGTCGACCTCAGTTCCATTCAGAAACACGAAGTCGTTTTTGGGCCTGAATTGGGACCAAAATGTCTTGGAATGAGACTTGTTATTGAAAGACGATCTTTGTGGGGTTGATTGAACTCACCGTTTTTCAAGCCATGATTTTTCCCCGTTCACGAAGGTGTCAGGACCTGGAAGACAAAACACATTGTGTTAAAATGCAGCGACGTTCAGTGTTCATGGTGCAGGAGGAGAGGTGTTTGTTCACTGAGAAGTCTGGCCCAACGTGACCCATGTGCTGGAGTCGGCCATGTCCCTCGATGGATATTCCTTGGGTCTCAGAAAACAAACGACTTGAGAAAGGAATAATTTGATTGAATACTTTGGTTGATGTGTTTGCCAGACAACACCTAGATCTAGCTTGAAGCAGCCTGTCATAAATACTTGCACTTTCAGTGTCCCTTTGGCAACAACAGAAAATCACTTCTGACACTCAGGGCTGAAGATCACTCCCTCTTTCTGTAGTGTACGGACGCAAGTCTCTTCATAAAGATCCCCCTCTACACGTGTGAAAGTTGTGAGAGTGAAGCGGAGAACGCAATAACTTTGCCAGGTTATGTTTGGGATGGTTAGGGAAAATCCGTCTGCGTTTGTGTGAACATGAATGAATGAATATTGCACTAAAGATGAGAAGAGAGATCCCCACGAGTTGTGTGGGGCTCCAGCAGTGATGTCTGCAGGTTGTTGCACACTCAGGTTTGCGATCACAGAGGAAGAGTGACATTGTTTCTGTCAAGATTTCTGCTACGTTTGATTGAGAAAACCAAAAGCAGAAACACTTCACGGCGAACGTATCTATGTGTGGGTGGAACACAAAGCCAAAGGGACTCTCATCCCATCCAGCTGTGGAGAACCTTCAGAACTACACAATATCACAACAAGAACACCTCCTCAATTGCAATATCCAATTGAATGAAGAGAGAAGAATCTTCGACGCATCACAACTTGTGCAAAAGCGCAATCAACCCTGGTGACACCGGGCACGCCGGACATGTTTGTGGGGTTTTTTTTTCAGGATACATGTACGAGTATTTCACACAATTTGGTCTCATCCAAGGCATTTCACCACTTCAACCTCACGGTTCGTGTTTCTGGCGGGGTGGTTCACCTGTCACGCAGCGAGAAAACAGTGCGAAAAAAGTTAAATGTTTGCAAAATGATCTTTTGCAAGCTTGGGGTTTCAGGCAATCGCGATGAATCTTTTTTGGGAGCAGAAATCAGACTGAACCAAGTTCTGAAGCCTCAAACTTGCATCTTTGATTTCCCAAACCGTATTCATCCATTTGACAACACGCGCGGGAAACAACAGTCAGGTTCCATTCAGTTCACTGGGTTTCATTTCATCTCGAAGACAAAAGATGTCTGGGTCCAAGTGCTGCCTCCTTGGCTAAATTCACTCTTTCGGAGCTGCAGCTGTGAACTCTGCCTGAAACACACGAATCCCTCACATGCACAAGAACACAAACGTGCGTGCATGTTTGCACCAAAGATTTGCGGAGGTACTCGTACCTCATATATTTCTTCTTGCAGAAAGGAGCACAACCCTCACGCAGCCCCTTTTCAGCAATAAATTTCATATCCAGGTGAAGGAAAGAGTGGGAGTCAGCAATAAATACTCTTGTCAACACAGAAGACACTTCCGTCAATGGAGCAATAGACTCTGATTCGATTGAGGTGGCCCATATTCTGCACAAAAGCAGCCACAAAGGGAACAGAATGACGACGTCCGTCTGCAGGTCTCCTGCGTTACAGAAATCTCAAGATTGATCCGCACATACGATGAACTCATCACGTCTGCGAAACATTCTGGATTCCGTGGTTGGAGGTGAGTGTTTATGTGCACGTGGATGTGCTGAAAATTTTTGGGACCACGCCTTCTTATTTTTCTGAATGGGTTCAAAGGCCACCACCAAAAGGCCGTCTGTTTTCTGAAATTTATATGACAACGGCTGCAATGGACCTGAAGGTTCAGCCCCGAGAAATATAAGACCTGACTGACCCCAAGTTCCGTCGACATTCTGCAGTACATCATGATGTACTCGTGAGTCTTGCTTCTGAAATTTCATCAGTCAGTGCGGACATAAAGCAAATCATTGTTGGTCCTGGAAGATCAGGTCTTGTTCAGTTTGCAGGTTCGGCTCCTGCGGTTGGGGCTGCTTCAGTTGGAGCTCAACAGGCGGGGGCTGCGATCTTCAGGTTTCGGAGTTTGAAGCTGTGCATGGAGACTTGAGCACGTGAAAACTGAGGGGCTAGCAGAAACGACGAATGATCTTCACCTTCCATGTTTCCATTGTAACAATTTCGGAGGATTCTGGCAAGACAAAAGGGGTTTTGCCTGACAACTTGGTTGGCACGGCAACGTCACAAACTTGTGCAAAACGGTTTCTGAGTTCGCAAAAGTTTGTCATTTAACTGACAAGTTTTTGTGAGTAAAAGAACGACAAGGAATTTTTACAGAACAATATCCCAAGAGGTACATGTCCACCTTTTCAAAAGTACGAGCTCTCTGTCAACAAAACATCGCATCCCTCGGATTCACAGTCTTTCATAAGCGCAAAAGTCGGAAGCTGATCTGGCTCCAAGCAACCCCGCGGCAGTGCGATTTATCTCGTGGTCTCAGATGCACAAACAGGAGCAATGACCTGTGTTTGCCGATTTTGGTATCGTGTTGTCCACGGCTAGGATCCGGCCCCGTGACGCGTAGATCTACGTTGGAACCGACCCACACGACGCATCCTCGGACACCGTTTCATTCATTTACCACATCCAAGTTGTGCCTCCAGCTGATTTAGCTGAACACATTTGCCACGTCCATCGTCCGATCAGTGCTGTCATCACCTGATCTGAACCACCAGTGCAGAGCTTGTCAGCCGCGTCCAGGAGAATATTTGAGGGAGGAGGCCGGAGTCTCGTACAGTTTCTCCCAAGAACTTGAACGAATATTATTGTTGTTGCTTTGTTGGAGTTTCAAACCTTACGTGCGAGTTTTGGGTGTTGTTTATTTGTTTGGTTTGGTCTCCACGGAACCAAACAAGCAGCTCGCAGAAATCTTACCCCACCCAAGATTCACTCCTCGTACAGGATGCTCTGCTGTAGACAGAGAACCAAACAAAGTTCCTTGCTTGTTGTGTCACAATTGCTTGACCTGATCTTTCTGTTGGGTTTCTGGACTCAAGTTCAGTTGAGTGCCCGAAGTCAAACAACTCTCTGGCTGACCGTCTTTGATGTGGAAACAGCTTGAAACATCAGCTGAATCAGGCACAATTGACCTGGACGACGGATGCGCTGATTGAGTGAATTACTCGCACGAGGCGCAGACCGCTTGATGACCACAGTTCCGTCACTTGTCCACGTCAGTTGGAACTCACCTGGCAAAGGTCGGGTCCACGGTGAACAGAAATGAAGTTCATGACAAACATTCTTGCATGGAAGTGATAACCAATTGCTTCCCGTCTGAGGTTGTGAGACATCGAGGAAGTGACAATCTGAGACAGTTTTGTTGTTCAAATAGCACAACGCCTGAAGAACGTTTTTGATATATGGCCAAAAAATTATCTGGGTGTGAACGTTTATTCCCGTCTGGTACATTTTCTTCACTGCAACAAGCCTGGGAAGTTAATACTTATAGAACTGACGTAAGAAAGATCCCCTTCCATCCTTCTGGATGGCAAGCAGGAAAATGCCTCAAGCACTGACAACAGCGAATTTCAGCAGATCCGTCCCGTGTGTCCCAATTTTCCGATCCTTGACACAGACGCAATAGATTTTTTTTAATTTTGTCTTTGCAAACACAGTTCTGTGCCGTCGATCTGATAATTTTTTTTTTTTTTTTGGGGGGGGGGGGGGTACCCCACAGAAACAAGATCGGTGGTTGTTGAAACTGGCCCCTTGTGCTTTCCTTGATTTTGCCCCCGCGGTCATTTTGCACGCGATGAAGTCGTGCCTGTCTGTTTTTGGAACCATAATCCCCACAACTGTCTTGCTGCCAAGGTACCACGAGTGCACTCGTAAGTTAGGCAGAGGCTAAGATCTTGACTCAAACCTTAGTCCTGGCTGACGAGTTTCAGACCAAAAAGTGACTGGCATGCACCACATGTGGTAACCAAAACGGCTTCTTCCTGTCGTTTGCCAAGATCTATGCAGGACCAAAGAAGTCGATCAAAGCAATTTCCTTCTTTGGCGCAACAAGTCCAAGGAACTTCGCAGACAGCCACGAAAAACACACTTCGGAAAGTTTCTCCAGGAATGGAAACCAGCACCGGTCGCATTCATAGCTGTTGCTGTGCGACCAATGAAACTTTTGTTCTGTCCGAGGACTTGATTAGCTGCTCCAAAGAACCGAACCGCTACTGTCTCCACCTTCACAAATGAGCCGAACCAGAGGCAGCCAGCGCCAGTTCAAACTCCACTGTGGGAACCAGAAACAACTTCCACATGTGTGGCACGACATTCAAACATTTCCTGCACGGGTTCGGATCAATGGATGACAACTTGATGTGTTTGGTCACCATCAAAACACAGGTCTAATTGTTTTCTTCAACAACAGCATGTCGCATTTGGGAGTATGATGATTGTTCCTCTTCCTGTGACCTCAGCGCACACAATGGAGAGCGGCGCGTATACTCGTACAATTGCGCAAAACGTGTGGTCATGATTCCTCAATACTTGTGAAATCGCCGTTTCGCTCTGAACATCAAGCTAATTTTCTTTTCTCGAAACCACATCAGCCAACTTGGCCTGTTGCACAAGTTTGTCATAATTCGTGTTTCACAGAAACATAGATTTGAAAATAATATCTCTCTGAAGTCTATTGTGTGGAGCGCCTTCAACTCTAACGAGCAAATTTTCCTGACAAATTGACAATTTATTGTGAATACGCTTTTAACAAGGCAATTCAATTTTAAGATCCTCTTTCACATTCAAAGTAATTGGAACTGAAGGGCTTTGCTCACGACATGAGCGGTTATCATTGCTCTGTCTCTGACCTGCTCAGGAATTTGAAATACAAAATTAGTTTTGTGAAATCGTTCTTCTCCAGTATCAGTTTGCAACTGTTGTTCGTCCAAAATGACTTTCGATATCAGGGAAGAAGTTTTCTTTCAAGTGTGGGTGGCTGCAAAACTGGGTAAATTGAGAAATTCTACACCTTGTCTAAGACCCCTTGGATGTCCTGCCTGAAGTTAAACATGCTGACATCAGCTCCTTGAGAAGAAGCACTCGCCAATGTATGTGTGTATCACCAGAAAGCTCTGAAAACAGCTGTGGGTACTCAAATGGGGAGCGTTCAGACCCGTTGTCTTTTCGTGCATGACGCTCATAAATCCCGCAAACACAAGAAGACAACCGGTCCAAGATCGGTGCCCATCAGGTCCTGTTCCACTTCCGGTAAAATTCCCGGAGGGAACTTTTGACTGTCTGACGCATCTGATTCACAAACAGTTCATCAAATATTCATCCACACACATATTTTCATCTCCATTTTACTGCACCTTTGTGGCCGACCAATTGGCGACCGATGAGTTTTGTGAAAATTGCTGATGTCAGGACAAAGAGTTCAAGTCTTTCGGAATCAAGGTCCTGTTTGCAATCAAACCTGTTATCTCTTTTGAAGGCATTCACAGTTGTACCTGAAGCCTAACACCACAGAACATTGACAAAAGATCCCTGGCACATCTTTGAGGAACGAAGATGAGATTTCGAGACAGGCTCTGTGCCAAAGACCTCAGATATCACGCCAACCTGAACGATCATTGTTGGAACAATGGCAGATGGCAGCTTTTCGATTCAGCTCGATCGTTCTATACAACACACACACACACACACACACACACACACACATGAGAGCACGCGCGGAATGCGGGGGACAACGCTGCGTAGGGACCGGAAACACTCACTTCCGGTTTCTCTCGGACACCATCGCGGCTCACCCACAACCACACCCTCGCTTTTCCGTGGCCGCTCCAAGTGAATCAGCGGATCCTGGGTTTGATTCCAGACCTTATCCTAACCATTGAGTCTCCAAAAGGCCCAATCCCCACCAAACACATTGGGGTCAAATCAAAACCACTGTCATGGTCGGTCCGAGAACACACGACATGTGGCTATTTTCTGAAAGGGTGGGTCTTTTCAGAACTTTGACACACACACACGCACACACACTCCTGTACGAGTACATTCCTCGCTGCGAGTCTCTGGTTCAGAGAGTTCGTTACAACAGCGAGAGTCCTCAAGACAGTCGTAGCAGGAAGGGAAACATCATGCTCCGACAGAAGTTCCGCAGTGGGTCGCGGAGGAGTGTTTGCGCACAAATAGGTTCAATCAAGCTGTGTTGATTTTACTCTTGTTTCCCTCCGTAGCAAAGAAGTGCAGCTTTTCAAGTGGCACTTCGTTTTGTCACGAGCAGCAGAGATTAATGGACAAATATGATATATGTGGGCATGCTGTTTGCTCTTTTTGGCACGGGGTTGATAGGCAGATTCTGCGGGATATCGGCGTTTGTTCCTCTCATTGATCCTTGCTTTGAACGGTTTTCCAAGCTGGTTTCAACAAGGGCAAATCAAATTGTCTGAAAAAATTTACTGAAACTGAGCGCTTCAGATTCTGCAAAAGTAATTTGAAAACAAATTGATGAAAGGTTTGGGCACCAAACAATTTTTATTTGGCTTTGGCTCCGCCATTGAGTCGTGACGGCACATAAATACAACAAATAGTGTTTCGTGATCTTCCAATGATGAAAACTGTCAAAGGTTTTGGACAATAATCAAAGAGTCCTGAGCATTCCGTGTCGAGTTTCAGCAGAAGGATATTTTGCAACCCTCGCAGGTGAAACAAATTGCAGGAATGCAATCAAACTGGAAAAAAGCGCAAAGACAGCAGATAAAAATGAAAAAGAGCGAGGCGGCTGTTCACGAATCAGATTTGAGTCCGTGGTGTGTCACGCGCACCAGAAAGTGCACAGCAAAGACATTTGCGTCAACAAACACAAATATTTGTGACATTGTTCGCTTCTGTGTGGCGGCTGCAGTGCGGTCGCAGGTTCAGGACTTGTGCACAAGCAACGCCGTTGTGCACCCTTCGCTCTGTATGCACACAAAAACTGATGTCATCTTTTTGTTTTTGTTTCCATTCTCCTTGGTGTTTGTTTTCACCCTGCTTTGTTCGTCCTCTTTTGTGAGTACTTTTGTTGGCTTTGGTGCCATGTGGCATTGCGCCACCGCAGCTTCGCGCTTTTCCGTGTCCGTAAACATGGAGCCCATTGCCGCACCATGTGACTCGTTGTCGTTCCCAGACAAACTCTCAGCACACGCTGACGTCGAAGTAACCCGAGACACAAACACGACTGCGGCAAATGGTCCCGTCTGATTCTTCTCAATGGTTTGAAGGTGTTGGAATCAGATGCCTTTGCAATATTGCTTCAAGCGATCAGTGTCACTTTTCCAGCTGCCGATTTGTCGCATACGAAGTGAAGTGCCTATTAGTGGATTCGGCTCATCTTTTGAAAGGAGATGAGACTCTTTGTGGGCCGTAACGAGGCATCAAATGGTGTCTGGGTGCCACGACTCAAAGCTTGCATGGATGGGTGGATACAGACGTACGTGTATTCATATTTGAAGACGGTATCAGATCAGACACACAGACATACGCTCGTATATGTCTGCCAGGATTGCTTTCCTTCCAGCGGGGAGACAGCAGACCGATCTGCTCTCACGTCCCTGCAGTGCATATCAGAACTGGTTTTCCGGTGCCCTCAGCATACGTGAACCCCACAATAAAAAATTGTGAAGCCAAATTTGTATGTGTTTAATTGTTCTGTGAAGCTCAGTCATATGAATGCGGCACCAGAAATGCACAAGATCTCAGTAAAACCTCACGATTCTGTTAGAGGTAAACAATGGGTGCTTGGAGGATGTGACCTCCGAGCTTTAGCCTCAGCTGTTCCATTGTCTGAGTTCTTGATTTAATGGTAGATGTGCTTTTACACTCACCGCATGCTGTGAAGCGAACTAGATATTCAAACGTGTTCGTGAGATATTCAGGTCAATTGAAAGCGGTGCCTCACACTGACCAAATCTGTGAGTCAGAAACAAATTAGACACTCCGTGATCTCGTTCACTGAATTATTGAGGGCGTCAGACAACTATCTGTGGTGATTTCCAAAAGTTGGGTCAAGGTTCCCACGTCCGCGTTCAATTTATAGACAATTGCGGAAGAATCTTTGATGCAAAATCAGTGAAGAGAAATTCAGCAGAGATTCTCTTCTTTGGCAGCAACGAGAATTTCCCGTGACATTCGCCCACATGTAGCCTTTCATTTTGAGACGCCTCAACGCGATGATGGTCACGTGCGCTCAGTATCAATCGCTCCAGTCAATCTTCCGAAGCTACATCCGCGTGTGACACATCACATTCCAACAGGCAATTCGGTCCAACGAACCACAAAAATCGTTCACCACTCACCGGTTTCCATAATTGAGAGCAGATTGGTGTTTCATTAGACGGACCAGTCACGCTGTCACACTGTTGATAGTAATATGATTACGGAAGTAAAACAAATCTGTGTTCCACCGCAGGTGACTCCATAAACCACACAGTGGGCTCTGATTGGTTTTGTCACGCGACAATCCCCAGTCGATCTGCACTTGACGGCCAAAGGGCGCATGCATGGATCCAGGTCTTTGTCGTGCAACGCCTACTCCTCTGTAATAAAACGCGAAATTGACAGAGGCAGAAGGGACTGTGGTCAATTGTCCCTCTGGAAAGGCATTTTTTACGTCCCAAACTCACACATTTGCCCATCGCAAGTGAGACATCTTTGTTCAACAAAGCACGCGTGACTTAGGAATGGAATCCCTTTTTGTAATTTTGCGCGCAAGCCACACTGCTTCAATTTCCGGCAAAGTAGAAGTTCTGGCCGTAAAAAGTCTTACGTCCAATATGCATGGTTCATGTTGCATGCAAAATGCATTCACACAGTGCACAAAGCACTTTGGCACCACAAGAATTTTTTTGTCGAGCACTGCACTTTGTGTGTTTTTGAGCATGAAAGGGGTGAGTCCAGTCCCTGCGTGAACCTCATGCAGGATTCTGACCAAGGTTCGAGGTTCTTTCTGACTCAGTGCGAGTGCGAACCAAGGAAATCTTTGAGAGAACAATTGGTTTTTCGATAAGACACCTGTAATTTTGACTTGCGCCTCCACCAAAATTTGACCTTGCTTCGGTTGTTGAAAAATGTATATGAAGGAAAGAAAATATTGAACTGGGAGTGGCTGACTGTCGACTCCCTTTCAAATGGTGGAATACCCTTCTGCCATCTTTAAATTTGACGAACACGCTCAGAACAGATCAAGTTTCGCTTGATCTTTTTGTGAACAAGTATCGGCTGCGCGGACAAGGATGAACTGCGCATGGCTGCTGGAAAATAGAAACTATTTTTGTCTTTTGGTCAAGTGATCTGAACATGAGATTTCCTGGACGAATCTTTCAAAAAACTTCCATTAGGGAGTCAAAAATAGTTTTCTTTTTGAAACCTTGAAAGTTAGAAACGGGATATTTCCTTCGCTTTGTTGTGTCTGAATCATTTCCACTGATTGTACCCCGGAAATGAATCGACCCACTTCCGCGTCGGACGAAAACCTCCGCCGACAAAGATGCTGTGAAGTTCAAGGCAACTGTCGACAAAGCTTTTTTTGGAGCGAGTGAGACTGGCCGCGGACAGATCGTTGAGTTGTGCGGTGATCGTCAAGTTGAAAACAAAAAGGAGCCTGGATTCCACAAGACAGCCTTGACCCAGACAGAGTGGAAGCTTAATAATCAGACACTTTGGTTTGAGCTTGCATCAACAGGTGTGAACTGAACTTATTATCAAAAGTAGACAAAAAATCTTTCTTTGGACAAACAAAAAAGATGTTGGCAAAATATACAGCAAAAATCAATTTGCCAAACAGATTGCACAACAAAACAGCAAGAAAGGGATAAACTGTACAGATTGCACTGAAAACAGCAAAAAGATTGGAGCTTGCAATACACACTGAAGGAGAATCCCAGTTCTGAACAACAGCGTGGTACCACGCGCTGTGGCGCGCCCAGTCTCAGGGTCAAAGGAAAAGGTTCAAAGTTGTAAGGAGAAAACCTGTGATTGCCTGCACCAGAGGGAAGCTGTGGTGTCAGGACATTGCTGCTTCACACGAGACAAAACCCAATGCTGACAATGAGATGCTCTTCAAGAAATCTCAACTGTTCTCAGTAAAGAGATCCATGAACGCGTCTGAACACACAAACAGTCAAGGGAGAGAAGAGTGCATGGTTCTGTTGTGGTTGTGGTCATGCCAAAATCAGTAGTCGCCCCGTCTGCTTTGGCATCGTGTGGTGCAACGTTTCCATGTTTCTCTTCTCTCGAGAAAGGGTTCCCCGAGGGGTCGCCTCGCCCAACTCCTGGTTCCATCCTGCACTGTACTGTTGCTTGTTTTTGTTCTTGTCTATAGCCGTGTCAAGCTTGCAGGGCGGGGGCGAGGTCTTCTACCTGAATGCCAACCACTATCGAGCAAAGATCTGAAAGGGAATTTTCTGGTGCTCCTCCCACCAAGAATGAAAAATCTGTTGTGAGCAAAATTTTTCACAAAGCGAAGCCCAAGGCTCACAGGATCCACCTGTCTCGGATTCAATGTGTGGACCCGAAGATGCGGTGTCGCACGATCTTCTGAGACAACGTTCTCAAGGCTTGGAGTCTGCCTCTCCGAGTGTGGCCATGAGGATCATGTGGGGTCCCATGGCGTGCAGTGAATGCCTTGAGAACTGGGAGAATTGCTTCATGCAGACATCATTAAACGCTGGTCAACCACTCGCCTTGCCAACCTCTCGAGCCCTCCCAGCAAACAAAGATCTACCACCCCCGAATTTGCAAAATAAGACGTGGGTTGGTTCTTTTTTGCAGTTTAATTTAGTGTGTTTTGAATTTTAGCCTTTGCAGCTCCTGCTCTTTGGCCTTTCCCCGCATCCTCCAGAGGTTAGCCAAAGCGAATTATGCTTCAAGGATTCACACATCAAATGGTCATTTGACACGCGAAATGAAAAGGTGAACCACTCGTTACGTTGCTTGTGGACCTTGCAATGGCAAGAGAACCCAACTGTGAACGTGTTTGAGGGCTCCAATGGATGTTGTTATTGTGGGTCAAGATGGTGTCTTTGGCCTCCTGGGCCGATTGGCTGAGGCAGTACTGTACAGCAAAATGTTTAGTGTTTTTTGCAGCATGCAGGCACTTAAAAAGGCAAAATTGGTTTTGTGCAAGCCATTTTTTGTTGTTTTCTGACAGCCAAGCAGAAGAATTGGGTAGAATCTGAGGAAGATGAGCCAAAGCAACCACATTTCTCAATGACTGTTTCAAAACCCAAATTTCCCTTTTTGTGGTGTACTCTCGGTGGAAGTCAGTGTTTCAAGTTTGAATCGATGCACCTCGTTGATTGTTGCTCTGCGTGCTAAAACTTTGGTCAGTGAATAAAACTGCCTTGCTTTTTTTGCAAGGATTTTTCAAATAACGGTGGGATGCGGTCACGCGTTCTCTTGTCCGGCAGACATTTTCACAGCCTGGGTTGTGATTTGTGGCTTTGTTCCTTGCAAACACAAAGATTGACTGTCCTGACAATTTGCAACCACGGCAAACGTGTTTCTTTTCGATTTTATGAAAGAGAGTATTTTTCTGAAAAGAACTTATGAATGTTCATTTTGCCGGACGCAGTTTGTAATAGAACATGATCGAACTCCTGCGTGACAGGAGAAACTTTTGCTGGAACGACCACCTCCACACTTCCTTTGACTGGGAGGAGTCAGGCCAATGGGAGTAAGTCAGGCCAAGTTCTGTTCAATGGTCAACAACTGGCCGCCGTTCATGGTTTCTTCCTTTGGTCTTGGGAATCGGTTTGGCGTTTGGCCGGACGCTCCAGCTTTGTCATTCTCTTCAACAATCAAAAGCTCAAACAATCAGAAAGGCAAGAAAATCCTGACTGCAGTGCCGCTCACGGAGAACGGCGAGTTTCCATCTCTGCCGATGGTCTCTTCTCATCACATTTGTCACTTGATTTGCATGTTTTCATCAGACCTCCCTTGTCTGTGGTTTACAGGAGTCACCAAAACCGACAGTCCAAAAGCAAAGTTTCAGGTGCACTGCAGGCTGCACGTTTCATGCCCTTTGTGCCATTCACAAACAAAACACAATGGACAAAATGTGTTCATGAAAATATGAAAAATGTATCTCAAAATGGATGTGGATGTGGACGATTCCCCGTCGGCGGCGGTGCGAAAGCGAACCGGAGGGATATCGGTTGCGACAACAATGACCGAGGCGGGGCCCGGGAGCTAATGGTCTCCGAGGGAGCCTGATCAGTCTGCCGGAGTCTGGGATCTCTCGCTTCAACTGAATCAACAGGTTAAGTGCGACAATTCCCCCATGAGTGCGCTTCACGGTTTCCTGCACCTCCCACAAACAGTGGAACTTGACACCAAAAACAGTCATGAGAGCTTGTTTGGTCATTGCATAAAGAAATGGACATGGTACTCGTTTGTCCTCTTGAAGAACAGAATTTTTGTGATCCAGGATTCAAACTTTTCACAAACTTTTTATCCTTTCAACACCAGGACACCAGGTTCAGACATCTTTGGGCGTGGACGGAGGTGATCATTCAGGGTCCAGGCGTGCGTCCGAGTCCCTCCAGACTCTGGTGAGCCCCTCATGAAGTTAACAAAATATCACGATCAATGATGTCGGACCATAACTCATCATGGACTCCCAATGAAAACAGCAGCACTGGGACGAACTTCGGTGACTTCGAAGTGGATGGAAGAGATGGAAACAGCCCACGCACTCAGGGTTTTGCAAACTTCGCCAAGCAACAGAGTTGTTGGTGGAAAACAGACCCCAAGTTGCCTTGTTGCACTTGTTCTTGTGAGCACACAGCGGTTTTGTGGTCGGGCTCTCCATGCAGGGAGGACCAGACGCCGCTGACCCCGAGAAACATCTTGCCCTTCCTTCGCCCTGAATTTGCGCTGGCAGACGCAACATTTGCATTTTCACACGTTCAGCAGGTCCTGTCAGAAGCAGTTGATTGAATCTTGAACTATTTCTTTCTCTCTGCACAGGCTTATTCTTCGCGCAACTCACATCGAACAAAATTTCATCCACAAAAAGGGACTTCGGTTTCAATCGCGCAGGGCTTCCATGGCAAAACTTCGAAATATGTTGGAAAAAGAATAGAACAAAACAAAATATGTGCGTGACAGCGCCGAAGAGGAGCCACACTTTCTTGAAGTGAGAAGGAGGCCCGATCACATTGAATCTCTCCGTCCCTCTGGTGTCGTTTTCAAGAGCGAAAGACTGACAAAAGTGAGGAAGTTAGTGTTCAACTTTGCGCAAAAATTAATTGTTGTTCGCTAAGAACAGTGTGAAGCTTGAGGTTGTTCGCATGCAGTGTGCTTCAAATAATAAAAATTATCAAACATATCACAAAGAAATTGTGGCCTGCAGAAACACCCAAAGACCGTTCTTGTCCACTTTTTCATATTTTTTCGTTTGTAACACAAAAGTTGTGAAACTTCACACGGCCAAACGTATTGCTCGTCTAAATTCGAAGAGATGGAGGGTTTGAGGAGGTAGGGAGAGATCTGTTCCCTGACAGTTCGAAAGAAGACAGTAAAAAATAATTTTTGAATCTTCACGGAAGACTGGCGCCGACACGAGGACCCCCTGAGAGTCGTTTGTAGAGTATTTTAGACTCCGATGAAGTTACTGCGCATGTCCGTTTTGTTCAAATGGTTTTCGTTGAGTGTGAAAAATCTTACCTGGTGCGTATGCAGCCAAAAGCAGAAGAACTGTGAAAACGTATTTTGTTCCGGAACCTTGTCTTCTGTACTTGTTTAAACATCCTATTGGCATCGACAGTGTCCTGGCTATTTTCAAAAATTCGACCATTTCTTTCACCACCGGGAGATGTTTTTATTTTCCGAGTTACTCGTCTGTTCTTGCTTCAACACAAGTCTTTCAAACTTTTAATCAACGTTTTTCTCTCCTCCTCGTATGGATGTTGCGATATGGTGTTACTTTTATCGTGTTTCAAGTTCTCTTTTATTCCTACCAATCGTTGCCAACAGACCTGTGACGTGTGGCTACAGGCCTTCTCTCTGCAGCTTTTATATCATTTGACACTCACAGCCACCCACATGATTCACTTTGGTGCTTCCTTCGCTCTGCTATCCCAGAAAAAGCAAAACACTGAGAGCGAATTGGTATCAGGTCCACCGACTCATAGCATTCCCAGCCCGATCACGTGAAGCGCTCTTCCCCCGACGCTTTTGCCTCTTTTGTTTTTGCCTGAAGCGCTGAAGTTGGGGAGAAAAAGCGCCTCGCGGAAAGTTAGAATAAAAGGCAGATCAGATGAAAGTGAGAGCAGCTTTGAACAGGCGGCTTTGATGTTTTCAGGCTCCGACAGCTTCAGGTGTCTCGGTTCTGGTGGCGCCTCGGTGGCCTCGGTGGGGCCTCGTCTGTTCCGAGCCCCTCCTGCCGCGCCCACCCGCAGCGAACTGCGCCACAAATCCACAAACGTGCGCACACGAAAAAACTGGTTCCAAGCTCAGCTCTGACTTGCTGTGAAAATGCGAGGCAAAATCAGACGACGGACGCAATCCAAAGGGTGTCTCCGAGTCCTGCAGGGGTCACATTAATTGTGACATTTGTTCACTTGTGTCCTGCAGAGTAGACGTCTGTCAAATCAGAGAAAAGAGACAAAATAGAACACAAATAAGGACTGTCTTCATCACATTTCTGTCTTCAAACTCGCCCCAGGGTGTTTCTGCCCTTCCACTGAAAGAAGATTTGAAGCGCACAAGTATTTTTCTCGAACGTGGCATGAAAAAGACTGTTTCCAGACAAATGTCATCATCAGATCTTGGAAAATATATTTCATACGTTCACACAAAACCAGAAACCTTGGGCTCAGGCAATCTGACTGATTGACCAGAGACCGCTCCGGGTTCTGCGGTCCAAACCTCGCGAGGGCTGCGTTCCCTTCAGGCCCAAGCATTTCCATGTCGGTTCATTCTTTAGGTATTGTGGTGAGGCAATGGCAATTCGGTTATGTGCAGCACGGTGTTTGTCTTTGGTCGGACCCTTCAGAGGTGTGGTTCGAAGCCTCCCTCGACCTTTTCTTTGACCCCAACCCACAAAACATACATATTCCATGGGCTGAAAATCCCACGTTTTTATCTGACACCTTGCCTGACTCTTGGAAACAGGAGACCAATTAATTGTTGTGAATGGAGATTGGTACAAAATTGCAGAATGTGGGAATTGACATTTGAAGATCGGTTTTTGTGACATGTGGGCAGTCGTCGTCCAGATAAACTGACACGTGAAATCTGATAAAAAGTTTAATGAACAAAATTAGCGATCGGAGGAAGCTGAAGAAAATTTTCACCAGTGAGTTTACGTGTCCCAGACATTTGATTCTATCTGAATTCTTCAAGATCACAAAAATAAACACAGAGTCACAAAAGTCAACAAGTTTCTGCTTCAGTATCAAAGCAACTTCACGAAGACCTGTTCTGAGAGGAAAGAAACCGCGCCGAGTTCACAAAGGCCTCGCTTTCATTTCCGGTCACAAAGATAAGACCAGAGTAGCACGAATATTTTCCACCAGAGTTTTTCGTGACCAAAAGTTCATTCTAATTCTTTTCACTTTCACCAATTCAGTCCAACTGTGTTTTTGATGTAGACATGTCTAGACGTGGATAACTGGACAATGCTGTTTTGAAAGGAACCTTCTCGGGTGGGACCAGGAGGCTCTTTTTGGAATGAAGTCTGCGTTGCTGAACAAAGAACCTCGAAGAAAGCTTGCACAAATTTGTGTTCTGTTGACGTCTTACTTTGGGAAATGTTTTTGGACTGACTCGGCAGAAATTCAAAACCTGTGGTTCGTGGCCACTCAGAGCTTGAGTGCTAGAGTCTATTGCATGGTTCGTTTCTGGGTTTAAAGTTGCTGTTGACAGAAGCTTGACGCACGCGTGTACTCGGCTGCCCTGTCCGATTTGCGATAGATATGGAGAGTCTGACTGAGCCTGAGGCTTAGAGAAAAGAGCAACTCAGACTCAGGGTTGAATCGGTGATCATTGTCAGACAGCCATTCTATTTTGGAAATTTTGACCAGCGTGATGAATCCTGACCACTGCCGTATGTGTGGCATTTCAAAACACAAAAGCGCCCAAAGGTGTTCCAAAGTTCAAAACATAGAACAAAATAACACTTGTTGGTAAGTCATGTGTGGTGACAAACAATTGCAGTGTGCCCAAGTCGTTCTGACTCAATTTCTGGCTCAACGTAACACAGACAAACAGTGAGTTTTGTTCGAGAAACGGGAAAACGTTGTTGCAGAAGCTCAGAAACAGGACCAGGGACGAATGTCCCTCTGGATCTGCTGAAGCAAAACGAAAGATTTCATCACTTCCTTCCTCTCTGGTCGTGACCGAAAACAAGCTAGAAGTTCAGCGTGACCAGGTTCTGTTTTGTGGATCCAATTCAAATGTTTCCTCACGACACGACGACAAACACTAAATTGCGCTCGTGACACACAGACCAAGGAGAAGTGCTCACAAACGGCTTCTGATCATTGTTTTTCTTTTCAAAAGTTCTCAAATCTCAACAGACTCGATTGTGAATTTGTGCTGCAGCCTGTGTTGTAAAGTTTTCAGCTCAGGATCGCATTCAAGATGCCTGCAGGGGAAACGTGAACAAGAGGAGCACGCACCGGAACCAGGCCTCGGAGGGGGCGGAGCTCATTCCAGATTCCGCCATCCGTGCGCACAAAAAGGCGCATCCGCCACAAAATATAGCAGCGCGATTTGCGTGGGACCCTCAGGCGGCCGCTGATCAATTCCTAAACACACAGACGAGTATTTTCATAGAAGCTGTCACCGTGGAGAGTGAATCATGGGATTATTTGGGTGTGTTTTTGCTGGAACCTGTGTGCTTTTTGGGTCTCTTCTTCACTTTGCTGAAGCTGCTGGTTTGACAGATCTGCATGCGCCCACAACCATTGTCATCTTCATAAAAATTTTGCCAGTATTCTTTGTGCCGTGTTCCTCAACACCAGGCCTCGTTTCAGCCAATTTATTGGTTTCTTGCTGAGTTCCTGCTGCACAAGATGATCTGACATGAGGGATTCTTTTCTTCAGCAATTCATATCAAGTGTACCCTTGAGACTCGCCGCCCTCCGAGTTCTCAGCCCTTGGGAGCTTTTCACATGGATCCGATCTGAAATCCCGCGTGAGTCACGCGCTGTCGCTCTCCCACGCGTGGTTCACAACCTGCAGGCTCTGCTGAAAGTTCCGCGAAATCTTCCCACAGGGTTTCATTGACGCCACACGTGTGTATTTTTCAGCCAGCAGAGACAATGGGTTTAAATGCATAAATAATTATGCGTCGCCATTACGGCAATGGCTGCGGTACTTTGCGGATCGCTCCCAGTCCATTACGGCAGCAATAAACCTCGGCAAAGCCGCTCTGGACGCAGCCTAATGCCGCACTGGACTCCGCGCCTAAAACCTCTCACACCAACATTATAAATAATTTGATTGTTTTCTTTTATTACTTGATGTGAGTAATAATTCAGCTGCTTTCGTGACATCATAAATCTTCTGTTTTGTTGCACGGGTTCAGCCAATTTTCAGCCGTGGACAGTTTCAGCTTTTGTCGTCTGTTTCTCCTCCGCACATTTTCCCATCCAGATCTGTGTCAACATCGCCGTCGTGGGAAGACCATATGTACCTGTGTTTTGTGCTTTTCACGAGCTCACCTCTCACTGCCTCTGTCTCTCTCCATCTATCTGTCTCTGTCTGCTCTGTCTCTGTCTGGCTACTCTCTCTCTCTCGGTCCCTCTTTTCTTTGTCTCTTTCTCTCTCTCTTTCTCCCACTTTTTTCTCCATTTCACTTTTTCTCTCAACATCTCTCTTTATCTCCTCTGTCACTCGCTGCTCTATATTCTCTGTCTCACTTCTCTGTCTGCTTCTGTTGCTCTTTTGTCTCTCTCTCTCTCTCTCTCTCTCTCTCTCTCTCTCTGAGATGAGCTTCTGGTTTGTTGCTGTTGCGAAACATGAAAGTTGAGCCTGTGTCAAAAAACAAAAGTGTTGGTGTCTTCTTTCAAAAAGAAGCACTGATTTTTTGTTTGCTTTGAATGTCTTCTCGGGTTGCTGGTTCAAAAAAAGAACGCCAAATTTTGAGCTGTCAAAACTTTTTATCAGGACCACCCGATTTGTCTCACTTCTTGGAAAAACGATTGTGGTGTTGGAGATATGTGTTGGCGGAGTCTGCAAATTGAGTTTGATACCAACGAGTGAGGGGCTCGGGGAACCTCCTCACGGAAATGAATTTTCAGAACTTGCAGGTCGACAGTTCGACGAGCTCAATTGTGCACTCGGCTTGGCATACACATGCAGATGGGTATATTTTTTCGAACGGGCTGTTCATGAAGTCGAGACGAAACTTCCTGGAGATGAGATCTGGACTCTCGCAGTCATCACCCGACGAGGGATTCTTGTCCAAAAAAAATTGAGTGCATTTTGCACTTCCGTGTTGTAAACCCTTGAACTTCAACAACAGTTTTTGCTTCTGTCTTCTTTCGTAATCCTTGCGTGACAAAATCGTATCACGATGCGAATGTCCCGGCAGAGATATTGCCACGATGTCACTGGAGATTCGCTTCGTGTCACATAAAAATCTAAATCTTTGTCGTGTCTCACGCGAATAAGAATCTCCAAAAAAACGCCAGTGACCTCATCACTCTGGTACAAAACAGCGGAAATGGACATTAAAATGCGCTTCGAGTTTTTTCACACGTTAATTAATCTCCCAATGAAACTTGAAAAAGAACAACTTTTCTAGATCACGACAAATTCTTTCGTGATGACAGCAACGGAAGAGTCATGGCAGCCATCTGAAACGACGCATTGGAACAAAAGAGAAACCTTGAAAACGCGTGACTGAACTCAAACGTTCTGATACAAAACGGGCGGGCGATTCGTGCTTTTTTTCAGGTGATTTGAGGTAGGTTGCACAATTTGGTAGCTTTTGGAAAAAGCGAGCCAAATCAGTGTGAGCCAAATCAAATCACCTGTAGGCAGGGTCTTCCAAAAGTATGTGTACACCTATTTCATGGTCAAGATGAGGATCAATTTGAGGTCTTTTGGGCTCTTTTGGTTCAATTTGGGTTGGGATAGTGCACTAGAATGGATTTGGGAAACTTTGAATTTTTGGTTCTTCAGGTCAAAAAGTTCAAATTTAGAAGTGCAGAAAATATAGGGTGTGGACATCAAAATGGCTCTGTATCTGAGAAAGTATAAATATTTGGTGAAAGAAGTATATCAATGAAATGTAGTCCATTGTGTGGGGGTTTGAGTGATAGCATTCAATTTTTCATTTTCAAAAAGTTTTATGTGGTTTTTAGGTGGGGCTAAAGTTAGGGTTAAAAAGTCATTTTTTACAGAAAATTTGAAAATGGATATTGGGCAACTCTTTTGGTTGATATGTGGATATTGTTGTGAAACAATGTGCAAAAGTTCCATTTTGACAAATTTGTTCCATTTGAGTGTGTGCTAAATGAGTTCCCAAGTTATGAATGTTGAGTAAAAAATAGGCCCATGGGCCTCCTGCTGATTTGAACTGATTCTGCTTGCTCCAGTTGCTTTTAGGTGATTTGAACCTACATTGTATCATGTAAGGGGGTGAAAATCACCTACAGGCATCAAGAGGCAAAATGTGTGAATGCGAGTTTGAAAGTGTTCTATTTGTTCGATTTTGGTCATGTTTGGTTTTTTCATTCACTCTCAGGCTGTAGTTGATG
>JAAUXT010018542.1_pt1 | contig 20049 bp, 17 predicted proteins | sample 7278171 | NCBI WGS metagenome assembly JAAUXT01 (sample SAMN14350112, study PRJNA611818) | marine sediment metagenome | isolation source: surface marine sediment (1.8m) | place: French Polynesia: Moorea | collected 2018-08 | reverse complement strand
TTGTCTCGCGTCTTTTTTCTTTGTATCCGAGTGTGTGTGTGTGTGTGTGTGTGTGTGTGTGTGTGTGTGTGTGTGTGTGTGTGTGTGTGTGTGTGTGTGTGTGCAGCCACGGTGAAGAAAAGAAATGACCGTTCTCTGTGCGTTCTTGCACGACAAAAAAACACACCACTGAAAACTTTTTTACTGGTGGCGTCACTCGTGGAGATAAACAGCTTCGTGCTTCTTGACATCGCAAAGTTGTTTTCTGTGATTGAACGACAGAGATCGAAGCGGAGTTGTGTGTCCGCCTGAAACTTTTCCTGTGAAAGCGCCGTGATTGGATGTCGTTGGGATCGGGGGGCGACGCTCTGCGCGGCGTCTCGCTTGTGGGGGAGAGACGCGCTACCTGGGGTCGGAGATTGGAGTCCCTCACCTCACGTGCGGGTCAAATTTTGTGTTACAAATCAGTGTCCACGCAACGGTCACGGCCATTTTGACCAGCGCTGGAAAGCGATGACGCTTCCCTGCAGCGTAACGTCACCAGCCGAACCCGCGCGAAAGTCGTTTGAAGCGATGGGGCGTTTTGCCGACAGGGGTCGCGTCTCGCGCGGGGCTCGCGTCTCGAAACTACGGCGTCTCCAATAGCAACCCCGTCATCCAGCGTCCATGGCGAGGTTGCCTCAAGAAACCGTGACCAGCTTATAGATTTCAGAAAAATTCAATTTGTGATGCACGAAAATTTAGGCCACGAAATTGCTCAGCACCCGAGGTGAGGTTCCAGAGAACTGAAGCGTCAAAGAATTGTGACGCTGCGTCACCCCCGGGTGACCCTGGCGTGGACGCGTCCCTGGGTTCCTGTGTGAAACCTAAGAGATGCCAGGAAAAAATCGAAAGCCAAAGCGCAAACGAGGAGAACTGCCAGTCTCTGTTTCATGTAGATCTACTTGTGTCAAATGATCAAATCGGGTTTACTGATGTACATACTCTTGGAGACTGTGACACGTGACCCCACGTGACTGGAACGCCTGTGTTCGAGTGTCTTCTGAAAAGATCAGGCAAGGGTCGAGTTCCAAGTAAAGCGGATTTCACATTGGTGACGCGCGGTCGTATTTTTGACGTCGGCGTCAAAATTTAATATTGTACCCAGGGGGGGGGGGTTGACGTCAGCCCAAAAAACGACCGTGAGTCACGGAATGTGAAAACCCCTGACATTTTGCTGCAGATAGTCGACAAAATTTGCTGGTTCTGATTGGGAGCAGTTCGAGTCACGTGGGGCCGCGTGCACGACGTGTCTGTGTCACGTGTACATAAACGACTCCAAACTTGATGGTTGTTGCGTTCTCAGGTGAAGCGCACCGCTGGAATCTGAACATTGTCTTTGTACCTCATTGTTGTGACGTTCGTCTTGCACAACAAACGTCTGTATCAGGACCACAATTTACTTGGCTCGGTTTGTTCGGATTCTCACCCAGATCGAACGTGCCACCCTGGTCGCCGCCACTGGGAAAGAGTTCGAGTCAATTGTTCAGTGAAGCGGTTTTCACGTTGGTGACGTCGTCATGTTTTCTTGACGTCGACTGCAGCTTTTTTGACGTCAACGTCAAAATTTAACCTGACGCCCAATTGGTATGCGTCAAAAAAACGGTCCAGACCATTCTATGACGTCGTCAATGTGAAAACCGCTTCATTCTTCGGTTCGTCTGAAAGAAATGGGCCCGGAAATCTATCGAAGTTTGAACCAACGGGTACAATGATCGCGGTTCGTAGGCCACGGTGTCAGTCCACACACCAGTCGGGGGGGAGTTGATGCCATGTATACGTGCGGAGCTGTTTTTGCTCCGTTTTTCGTGAAACGACGTGTATTTCTGGTGACACGTGGAAATTAGGACAAAACAGCCCCAGTTTGAAGCTCAAAGAAATACTTTCTGTTTTGAATTTTTTCTGGATTTTCTTCAACATGATAAAAGCAAAACTTTGATTTTGAATTCATAAAAAAAGAGTTTCTAAAGCAGTGAAACAGGTGGGGAACGGCACAGCAGAAAATCAGATTTCCCTGTGCTCGTTTTTTGCACGTATCCGTGGCACGCGGCAGGAAGCATCCAAACTGACAAGCATTCTTGTTTGTTTTCTTTCAACTTCAACCACGGAACTTATGTACCTTTCTTGCTGGTGGTTTTGTTTCGTTCGTGACCACATTGTTCTTGTACACAGTTCGTGTTGGAGAAAGCACGTGGTTCGAAGCCACGTGTCCGAATCGCGCAAAACGCTGATCACGTCCATGGCGTTTTGGACGCGGGAACTTTTGGGGCGAGAGGGAAACTTGTGACAGCCGGATAACATGAAATACACTGCAAATCCCTGGAATCGATTGTGATAATATGCATCGGAACTGCGACACTGTGGGTCATGAGATGTGTTGGGCGTTCTGCCGATTCCAATGACGGGGGGGGGGGGTGATGGGCTACAGTGGAGCAGTCACGTCGGTGGGTTGCAGGCTTCAGGCTGGGAACACACTCCCAGCGACGCAGTAACCAGCGTCGTGCTGCCCCATCGTGCTGTGGCATCGCCTGTTAGGTTTGTATGGAGGCTGCTGTTCCATTGCCCCAACCACTCCCAGAGTGGTAAGGAAAATACAAATGCAGCCCAATACAAACCCAATGGGGCGATGCAACAGCGCATCGCTCTTCAGTGTGTCCGCACCCTCACAGTGCACGAGCAGGATGAGTTCGCGCAGTTCGGATCGGGCGGAGACGCGGTGCCCACAGTTGTGAATCTCGTTCATGTGTTGTTGTGTACTCATTGTAAACGTGGTATACTGATGATATACGAGTACGTGAAAAACAATAAAATCTGAAACGTCAAGTCAGTCGGCCAAGCTTTGTTTTCGCGCGTGAGTCTGCTGTCAGGCCGTCCGAGTGCTTGCAATCATCATATGCGTGTGTTTGTGTGTGCGTGCGTGTGTGCGTGCGTGTGAGCACGAAAGAAGTTTTTTTCCTGGCGAATGGCATTCACCTTGAACAGTCAGAAATGAGCCCTGAACAACATTCACTGAATTTGCTTCAAACACGGCACTGCCCTTCCCCCGAACTTTTCAGAAATTAACATGTTTGATGTTCCTCGGAACGCACCTTGTCTATGACCTGTTGGCACCTGCTTGACACTGTCCTGGCCCGACTGGGTGTCTCTCTGCACCGGAGAAACAAGCAAAATCTCATTGTTTTCCCCGTATTTGGGCAACGCAAAAGCAACTTGTTTTGCTCGAGTATTTATTTTCAAACGAAGAAGGCGCCACACCCACACGCGCGCAAAGATGTTTTTGTGCGCGGACCCCCCCCCCCCGCCCCATGAGACTCATCATGAACGTCCCGATTGGTCATTAGTCCCACGCCGAACTTCAGGTTGTTTTGAGAGCGACGTGGAAACGTCGGCGCACGTACGGGTGAGGTTTCCACAGTAGAAAGTTTCAGCTAAGTGCTCTGCAGGCATAACCCGTACACGTAGCACGTGGCTTGTTGATGCAACTCCCCTATTTTGGTAGAGTCCACAGATATATGAAGCAGATGAATTAGATACCATTACCATTTTTGGGTTTGTGATGGACCTTGATGCCTTCTTCATATCTGGAGCAACACCTCAAGTATTTATTTCCACAACTATTTTCAAAATGAAAAGTAAGCCCTTCCGTTTTGGTGGAGTTGCATCCACAAGCTACGTGCTACGTGTACGGGTTACGTACACGGAGCATTTTGCTGAAACTCTCAGTACGTTCGAGGTTCTGTAGTCGGGCTGGGACGCTGAACCCGCGCGCGGCGGCGACGCTCTGTTGGCGGAGTCCGGAGACAGGAGAAGCCTGACCAAGGCCTCCGTGATGGGAGCAGTGTCGCCGGGGGCATCAGTTGCGAACTGACTCAAACTGACGGGTTTGGCCATGAAAACAGTCTGACCCCGAATGAAACATCCTCCTCATTTTGGTTGAAAAGTGCAAAGAGATACTTTTGTACTCGCACAGAGCAATTTGCGCACACGCAGTGCCCTGAGATGTCCCCTTCCTCCTTATCCACCGAATCCCAGATCCCCCTCTGCTCTGGGTCTGGCTGTTTCCTTCTTACCAACGTGGTTTGACTGTGGCTGAAGAACCAAATGGTGTGTTTGTGTGGGGTTTGTTTGGTCCAGGGAGTGAGATGGGGAGAGAAGCGGGAAGAGATGGGAAAGAGAAGAAGGAGGGGCGACACAGAAGAAAGAAAGAAAAGGAGAGGGAAGAAGAAATGAGAGAATAAGAACCCAAGAGAGACAGAGAGAGGGGGAGATAGAGAGAGAAAGAGTGAGAGGGAGAGAGAGGGAGGGAGCAAGAGAGAGATGAGAGAGGGAGAGAGAGAGGGAGCAAGTGAGAGAATGAGAGAGACATGGGGAGGGAGAGAAAAGAGAAATGAGAGAGAGAGAGTGAGGGAGAGTGAGGGAGCAAGAGAGAGAGAGAGAGAGAGAGAGAGAGAGACGCGCGCGGGGAGGGAGAGGCTGAGTGACGCGCGGTTTGAGCGCAGCGTCGTGGCTGGTGGCGCGGCGCGCTCCCCTGACGGACGAGTGACAGGTCTGTTTGTGCGCTCCTCAAATCCGTCTCATCAACGGAGAATAACTGCTCATTTACCGCGTCCAAGCGACTTTAACGCTGTAACAATGCCACAAAATCCTCCCTCAGGGAGCGCTGGACCCGCGAGACCAGGCAGAACCACCCATTAAATGCTCATATGGGATGATCCTCCAGGCCAGGTATTTAACCCGGCTAAAACAGAGAGGAGACACAGGTGATAAGCACAGTGCCTCACAGAGCTTGGACGACAACACGAGGAGCATGTGACCAGCTCTCCCAGATCAGACTCTGTTTTCTGGGCAGCAAAGAATATCAAATTGAATCCACCAGACAAAAAGGCAACATACGTCAGAAACGCGCGGTGGTGGTGAGCGACCTCCGACCCCACGCCGGCCCGATAGTCGACCAGGTTCTCGAGAGGAAGAGGCGCAGCAGGAGCAGCAGGCGCAGGTTGTGGAGACTGCAGGTGCTGCTGGCGCTGACGATGCCGGCGGCCGTCGTGCTGCTCGTGCTGGGGCTGGCCGGGGCGGGGCTCCGGGCGGCCGGGGCCGGGGCCGCCGCGGACGGGCAGGGCTACGGCGGCGGAGACGACCACACCAAGACGGACGTCGAGACCGTCGTGCGAGGTGAGCACATCTGCATCACGTTCATGTTCGAGTTTCAGGGGAAGGACCCTGGATTTCTTCAGGTAGAGGCTGAGGGCGGGGGTCCGACCCTTCCTTTGCTGCAGGAAACAGTGGTGAAACATTGAGAGGGGGCACAAAACATTTTCTGGGGTCAGGGTGCAGGGACGTAGCGTCCTCTAAATTGAGAGGCCACACGAAACGATGGCATCAGGGAAAAGTAGTTGCTTCACGTTTTTTTGTGCACGAGTTTCAGGGGATGATCCTGGATTTCTTCAGGTGAAGGCTGAGTGTGGGGTCCTCCAAATTGAGAGGCCACACGAAACAAGGGCACCAGGGAAAATTGGTTGTTTCGTGCTTTTCAGGGAATGACGGAAAATCATGGGTGATCACGATTGGAGACAAGCTGCCCGACTCGCTCCCCCCGGCCCCGCCCAAGGTCAAGCCGGTCCCCGCCCCCGCCGCGAAGCCGTGGCGCCCGCCGCCGCCGCCGCCCAAGCAGCCGGTGTGGGCGTCGCCGTCGCCGCCCGGTGTACAAGTGTGGGTCAACACGCCCACGCCCACGGGCGGTGGGTACGGCGCTCGCCCACCGCAGGTGTGGACCGCAGCGCCGCCCTCGCCCAAGCCGCAGCCGCCGCCCAAAGCGCCGGTGTGGAGACCTCCGCCCGCCCCGCCTAAGCCTCCGACGCCGCAGGTTTGGCCAAAGCCTGCCGCGGGAGGGTACGGTGCCCCTGCCGCGCGCCCTCAGACTGGGTACAGGCCTCCGTCGGTAGTGCCGCCAGTCGCCCAAATCCCTGCGACCCCTTCTCGTCCCAAGCTGTGGGTAGTGTCGCCCCCTACGGGTGCCGTGGGATACGGCTCGGCCCCGGCCCCGGCCCAGGTCTGGCCCCGGGCCCCAGCCAAGTCCCCTCCCGCGGGAGTGTGGGCCCCTCGGCCCGCTGCACGCCCAGCCCCGTCCTACGCTCCTGTTCCAGCTCCAGGGGCGGGTGGGTACGGCCGGCCTGCCCCAGCTCCACCCACCACTGGGTACGGTCCGGCTCCAGCGGCCCCGACGGGTGGGTATGGCAATCCTGTACCAGCGCCCCCTACAGGAGGGTATGTCGCGGCCCCGACGCCAACCTGGACCCCCACAGTGTGGACGCAGGCTCCGACCGCTGCAGCCGGATACGGCGCCTCTCAGGGCCAGGCCTCCGTTTGGTCTGCGGGTCAAACAGGGGGCTACGCCCCCGGCCCGGCCCCGGCCCCTGCCCCTGCCCCGGGGTATAGTGCTGCCCCAGCCCCAGCCCCAGTCCCTTCAGCTGTGTGGAAACCACCGACCCCGGCTCCAAAGCCAGGCCCGAGCCAGGTGTGGGCTGCACCCCCGGTTCCCGCGGGGTACGGCGCGGGAGGTCCCACCGCTGCCGTGTGGGCTCCGTCCCCGCGTCCGAGTCCCGCGGGCGGCTACGGAGCCATCCCGGCCCCGAAACAGCCGACCCCTCCAGCCGTATGGAAGCCCGCGGGCCCGGCTCCGGCCGTGTGGCAACCCGCACGCCCAGCCCCGAAGCCTTCCGCCACGGTGCCCTGGCCAGCGGGCGGGGGAGGAGGAGGGGGCCGAGGGAAGCCGGTGGGCCCGGCGCCGTCATGGAGACCGGCCGTTCCTGCCTCGAACCCCTGGGCGGCGGCGGCCGCCCCTCCTCCCCGCGGGCAGCCGCAGCCGTACGGCGGTGGGGCGCAGCCTCCCAAGGCGCCTCCCTCCAAACCAGGCTCGGCGCCGTCGTGGAACGCACAGGTCCCCGTGTCCTGGTCTCAAGGTAATGCCAGCCAAATGTTCACACCTGTTTCATGAAGTGGTTTTCACATTGGTGACGCGCGGTCGTTTTCTTGACGCCAGCGTCAAACTTTAACATTGAACCCAATGGTGAAATTGTTGACGTCAACCCAAAATTAAACGGTGCGTCACCCAATGTGAAAACCCCCTCAGACTGAATGCGTCGTACGTTGTGTCCTTTGCAAAGTCGCAGGCCACAGTACTGCTTGTTCATGTGCGTCACACATGACGCAACCAGCTTGAAGCAGGCTTCGCTTTCAAATCATTCTTCAACGAACTCATCCAGCTTTTCTGTACGCGCGCATTGGTGCAAGAACCAACTGGCGAGGCAGTCAGTGTTTGCTTTTGGATCTTCGTTTGAAGCAGTGTTCATATTGTGTGACGCGCGATCGTGTTTTGACGTCGGCGTCAAAATGGTGACGCGCGGACGTTTTTGACGTCGGCGTCAAAAGTGAACATTGAACCCGATGGTGGAATTTTTGACGTCAGCCCAAAGCACGGCCGTGCGTCACGCAATGAAACCCCTATTTTTTCGCGCCCTTTTTGCAGGTGGCGGGAAGCCCGGCTCCGGGGGCCCCGCCTTCCTCATGATGATGGTGACGAAGCAACAGTACTGAAGAGGGACTCCGGGCGGAGGCGTCGCGTGACGGAACACAAACCCAAAGAGAAGAGCACTAACCTGAAGTGAAGGAGCACAAACCAGAAATGAAGAGCCCAAACCTGAAGGACCCGGATGTTCTCAAGCTGCGTGCTACGTATAGATCTACGTTTTGGGACCACGGGACGTAGTGCTGAAACTCCCCAGTACAAACCGGAAGGAGACAGAACAAGCCGAAAGGGTGACGTCATCGAGTCTGTGGAGGACGACAATATGACGCTCAGTGATGGACTAAAAACTTGTGATCTCAATTTGTGTATACAACCCCGTGGACGTTTGTACAACAGAACACATGTTTATCCTTTTTGCACAAAAAGAATTCCAAATGAATTCGTGAGCCAATGTGTTGGTTTGATTTTGTCAGAAACCGTGCTGATCCAGGGTCGGGGATCCACGGTCGGGGATCCAGGGTCAGGGATCCAGGGTCAGGGATCCAGGGTCGGCCCCAGCATCTCCATCCTGTGTCGACCAGACACAACAATTGCGCAAACACAACAGTCAGCCGTTTCTCTGTACAAGTCTTGGTTGTATTTTCCACAAAAACTTCACAAGATTCTGCACGGTGTGTGCGGGTGAAAAACGGACTGCAAAAATGCGAGGAACGGAGAGACGCTGGTGAGACTTGAAGACGCGTTGGCGCTGACGACGCTCGACGCAGGATGACGACGCAAAGACGCACGACGCATGCGCCGTCAGGATCATCCCGCAGCTGCAAAGACCCAATCCCGAGCTTGAATAAAATTTACGAACACGCACACAAAAGTCGGGTCCATCAGTCATCAACAAATCCTTTGGTACCCCCCCCCCTCCCTCAGGTGCACTTATTCACCACGAGCATTTTTCAAGTGCGAAAATTCTTTCACGAGTGGACCCAACACACGTACACAGAGCTGGGCGGCTTCAGATTCTTGGGAAGAAACGCTACATTGGGGAGATTACGCAGGACTCTGAAATGCACGTCGCGCCAACGCTAATGTCGAAATGTGCACTTGTCTCAACACACAAGTCCTTTGCTCACTGGTCATTGGCTCTCAGTGCCCTGTTTGGCTTTCTGTGCCACCAAACTGGCAATTGGGGCACTGCACGTTGAGGAAAATTTTGGTTGCTTGAAGTCCGCAAGGTCGTCAGTTGATGTGCGTCTGATCGCCTGACGCCGTCACAGAGACGCGACGCGTGACGCACACAGAACGTGCGACACCCCCGTGCCACGCGCGACGTAGCATGGAAATCAGTTTTGCCCTTTTTGAAAATTTGAAAACAATATTCAATTTTTCCAGATATAAACCCACTTAAAAATAGAAAAAGGGTGTGAAATAGAAACTATCTGTGCTCTGAAAAAAGTATTCAAATAAGGAATATCTCACAATACAGAGTGAAGGAAATTCAGCACAGATTTTCCGGGGCAGAATGCCATGTTGCACGTGGCAGAGGGGACATCACACGTATTGCAACTGAATGTCCCTCAGCGTGGAGGGGGGCGGGGGCCTGACTCACGCTTTCCGTCGCCGCCGCACACCCGGGGGCGCTCGGTACACGGGTTGGTGGCGCCGCCGACGTAACCGACGGGGACGCCGGTACCGGCGCTGCACGGCCGCGTCACCACCACGATCGGCAGGTTCCCTGCGGCGCCAACACACACAATACATGTAAAGGCTGGAAACACACTCCCAGCGACGCAGCAACCAGCGTCGTGCTGATCCGTCGTGCTGTGGACGAAACACCCCACTGGGGTGGAGGCTACTTTTGTATTGCCCCAACCACTCCAGGACCAGTTGGGGTGATGCAAATACAGCCCAATACAAACCCAATTGGGCGGTGCCACAGCACAACGTAGCAGCACAACGCAACATTCAGTGTGTCCGCACCCTAAAGGCGTGTAGTATGCATTCGCACACTTCTGTCCGCGTCGGCAGCTGGCTACTTGACTCAAAAACAAACCTGCAGACAAAGCTGGCAAGCACTGCGCAAGCATCCCTGCTTACCTGCCACACGCATGAAGTTGTAACTTTGAAAGCTCAGAAACAAATCAAGGTCAGTTTGACACAGGATGCCTCGTGCGTAGCGTTCACTGCACAAGTCAACGGAACGTCGCGTCTGACGCGGGTCCGCGTGACTCGTCCAGGGACGCAGCGCGCGACGCGTCACGTGATGATCGCACCGGAAGCGTCGGGCCACGGGTCGACGGGCGACACGATGCACTCGAGGTAGGCGCAGCGGGTCGTCGGGCTCGGGAGGAACACCCCGGGGGCGAAGCACGCTGCAACACAGCGATACGGGTCAAAACATCACAGGGACGAAACACACCGCTACACGGGTGTCAACACATCACAGGGGCGAAACACACCGCAACACGGGTCAACACGTCACAGGGACGAAACACACCGCAACATGGGGGTCAACACACCACAGGGACGAAACACACCACAACACAACACGGGTCAACACACCACAGGGATGAAACACACCGCAACACTTGCGTCCGAGAATTTTCACGCGCTCGATGTTTTAAGCCATGAGTCTGAGAGCCCCAAATCTGCTCGCATTCTCAGGTCGTGTCTACTTGGACGAGAAGCGTCAAAGAAAAATTCCTGCTTGTGCTGCAGCAGTGCAGCACAAGTCTGCGCAGCCCACGTTTCAGGGCGCCGTGATTTGTGCTGAAACCACCTGTAGATGTGTCGGAGTACGTACTTCCTGGAGGTCCGGACGGTGGCGGTGCCGCGGTCACCATAGGGGGCGCAGGCGTCGCGGGCGGGAAGGTGAAGGGCGGCGGCATCGGCGCGGGCGTGAAGAAGGGGGGCGAGGGCGTGAAGAAGGGGGGCGCGGGCGTGAAGAAGGGGGGCGAGGGCGTGAAGGGCGGGGGCACGCCCGGGGGCCCGGTGGGCGGGGGCTGCGGGGCGGCTGAAAGAAGAAGCAAAATCAAAGTTGCGACTGAGAAAAACTTGTCATCTCCACAAACGGGAGCGTTCCTGTGACTCCACGACGTGGGTGCAGGTGGGCAGTAAAACCTGTGCCTTGGCATGCAAAGTCTACAGAATCATCTTCATGCTTCCTCTTTGGCTTTGCACCTTTGAAAAGTGAACTTTCTGACTGAATGGACACAATTTGTGGTCAAAATAATTTGCAGTCAGGAAGGAAAGCCTCAAACCCCGCGGTTTAGTTGAAGCGGACAGCATGCAGGCAACGTGCACAGGTCTTGGACCGGACGTTTCTGATTGGCCGCAGGACACAGCTAAACCTCACTCTTTGGGTCCTCACTTGACCCTGGAGAAAACACGAGGAGGCCAACGCACACGACAACATTTGTCTGTTCAAGATTGGAATTGACCCCCCCCCCCCGCGAGGGTCGAGCCCTCCTTGACCAAGTCCGGGGTCAGCCCCTGAGGTGACACGTACGCTTGCACTCGGCTGCTCCGGACGTGCAGGGGTTGGTGAGGCCCCCGATGTAGCCGAGCGGGACGGCGGTGCCTGGGGCGCAGGGCCGCGGCACCTGGATCAGCGGGATCACCCCCGACGCGTCCGGCCACGGGTCGTTCCCGTAGCTGCACTCGAGGTAGCGGCAGCGCGTCGTCGGGTCCGCCAGGAACTGCCCCACCACCGAGCACACTGAAACGAGAGCGAGGCTCTGGGGGTCCGGGAACCAGTCTGCAGGGCCGGGTCCAGGGGTCCAGGGGGTCAGGCTCCCTGGAGCTGGCCCACACCACGAAGCCCGATGAAACGAAACCAAGGCTGCATGCGAGGCCCGAAGGTCTGCATCGCCAGATACACGGGCGGATCCAGGGACTGATAGGTGGTCGCCCTCTGACCAGATCTTGGGTCCGAACACCGAGCACGTGCACACTGCTTCATGAAACGAAACAGTGCACTGCTGCAGTGTGCGGGGCTCTGATGCCAAAGAAGGATCCATCATCAAACAAACACGCTAAAGAGGGTGTCTGACCACAGCTCGTAGTGAGTCTTTCACAACGCACAAGGATTTGATCTTTTCCTGTCTGAGTTTGCGGGACGTTGCTGGCGAAAAGCGTCGGAGAAACGTTGACGTCGAGGAGACGGGTACGCTCCCGCACCCGATGCACACACATGCAGAGGTGCAATTTTTATTGCAGCTCCAAAAATAGCAACATTGCGTGCACATTTGTACAAAACATGGAATCATTGTGTCATATTATTGAGACAGTGAGAGTCTTGGTGTGGGAGCACGCTTGCTCCGGCACGCATTGCATTGTGCGTGCACACAGGTTGTGCAGAACGTCCCTGTCTCCGTCCGTCGCCCTGCAGAACCTCCCCATCAGAGGTCCACCGGCGGGAAGCCTGCAACGAAAGGAAACTGCCGCAGTACAAGGTGTCTGCACGTCCTGTGCTGTCGAACAATGATCACAAAGCCTCAAAACGTTGACAACAGCGCCTCCCAACGACACAATTCGCTGGCTCGCACACACTTCAATGCTGATTCACGTCAACGCAACTTGTCCATTGAAGCCATGCAGTAGAAATTCATGTTGCAGAACAGGGTCAACTGAGTGCGTGGTCAATCCCTCCCCAGAAAGCCCGATTCCAACTTCCAAGAAGAAATGTGCGCGAAGAAGTCATCTTTTGCACCAAATAGACTTGTGTAACAACCAAAGCTTCGTACCTTCAGTCGTAGCTCGCTGTCAGCTTGACCTTGCCCGGGCCACCGCCGCACTCCGGCGCCATCATGGTGCACGGGTTGCGCGCGCCGCTGGTGAAGGCGGCGGGGACGGCGGTGCCGGGGCCGCAGCGCCGCGAGAGGGCGACGAGCGGCACGCGTCCCGTGCGGCGGTCGGGCCACGGCTCGGCCGCGTCGTAGACGCACACCAGGTAGCGACACTGGTCCGCAGGGTCCGCCACGAAATGCCCGAGCCCCGGACACAGGACTGCGCAAAGGGAAGAGTGTGAAACGGGGTGCTCAGTGATGACGTCATTCAGAAACAAAGCAGCAAGCTTCAACAGGTGCTGTCGCCATTTTTGTGTTACTTTTCCATGTTGAATTTTTTTCAGACATATGCACCCCTATTCACAGTTTTCTCTCGTGCAGACCTGAAGGCGGGCGGCACAAAAATATGAAACTCTGAACGCTTTCGCCCTGAAATTGTGTGGAGTGAGTCTGTCCCCATCACTCGTGAGGAGTGGACCCAGGTCAACCTGACCCTCCCTGTGATCTGAGAGAGCGGACACGCCCTGTAGTGTCGCTTACCTCCGGGGATGATGGTGACCGGCGGCGGCATGACGACCGGCGGCTGCGGAACCGGAACCGCTGCGGGGACGAAACCGGAAGTGGTGAAGCGGAAGTAGATTTTGAGCGGAAGTTGAAGAAGGAGCGTTACGTGCTGCGTTCAGCAACGCGCAGTTGTGACGTGCGCACGAGGCGACACGCTTTCAGGCCTGAAGCTTCTTTACAATAGTGCAGAACTTTTTTCACAAATACCCAAAGGCGGGAATCCTCCACCCCACCCCACCCCACCCCACCCCACCCCACCCCACCCCACCCCACCCGACCCCACCCCACCCCACCCCACCCCACCCCACCCCACCCCACCCCACCCCACCCCACCCCACGCCCCCTGAACAAAATCACCTACAAATTGACATTATTTCCTCACATTAACATCAAGGAAAACAGAACCACACAGCGGACTCACGTTTGCAGGCGGAGAGGCCGCTGGTGCACGGGTTCTCGGTGCCGCCGGCGTAGCCCGCGGGCACGGCGGTACCGACGCCGCACGGGCGCGACACCGTCCCGAGCGGGATGTTACCCGACGCGTCGGGCCACGGGTCCGCCCCGTACACGCACTCGAGGTAGTTACAGCGCGTCGTCGGGTCCCGCAGGAAGAAGCCGGCGAACGGGCAGCCTGCGTGTGAGGGAGGCATGCGTTTACTTTTCTGAATGAGCGCTTTGGAATGGGTGGACTGATGGATGCATTGAGTTTGCTTTTCCCAGGCGTGTATAGTGGGTGCAAAGCGCAGTTCAGTGCAGTGTGCAGTTGACGGCCTTCATCACGTGTTGAGCGTGCGGGACGGAACTTGTTCTGTGAGTGTGCACATCTCGAGCAAAGCACGGCAAATTACGCACATGACGGACTCAAAGCAAAACTGACCTGCGCCGCTGCCGACGGCTTGTCGCACGAAGACCGGGGCGGGGGCCGAGAGCCTCACGGCGGGACGCGGCGCAACCACGGGGAAGCGCACCGCGCCCCTCCCCGGGGCAGGTACGGCCGCCGGGACGTAGGCGCCTCTGCCCGTCCCTCGGCTCGGGGCAGGCGCGGGCGCCGGCACGTAGGCGGGCGCGGCCGGTACGGGCACCGGGACGTAGGCGGCTGCGGGCGCCGGCACGTAGGCGGGCGGGGGCGCGGGCGCGGGCGCAGCGCCCGGCGGCACGTAGCGCACCTTGGGCTGGCTGAAGCCGTTGCCCATCATGTAGAGCACGAGGTTGCGCCGCTTCGCGGGCTGCATGGCGGCGCCTGCAGAACTCATCCAGAACGAGGCGCGGTCGTTCTGCGCCTGCGTCGCCGCCGCCGAGGAGGACGCGCTCGCGGCCTGCGCGACGTCGTCCAGGGGCTGCTCCTCCTGACCCTGCCAACCAGAGCACCGGAAGTCAGTGTAGACTGACGCACCCGGGACACGGTGCACATCAAAAGCCATTTTGTGCGCGAGTAAAATTTCAAAAGTTTTCGCAGACGTGTCATGTTTGCCATCTGACATTCCTGGCGACTGACCTAACTTTATCCCTGAAACTCACCTTGAGCGTCCCGTTTGTGAACTGCTGCTGCGGCTGCTGCGGTTGCTGCGGCTGCTGCGGCTGCTGCGGCTTCTGCTGGTTGTGCGGCGCTGGACCCACCGGCGACGCCGGCGCCGGCAACAACGCTGCTGCCGCCGCCGCCGCCGCTGCTGCTGTTGGTGCGTACTGTTGCTGCGCAGGTTTGACTGGAACTTTCTGGAGTTGCTGCTGTTGTTGCTGCAGTAGCTGCTGTTGTTGCAGTTTCTGTTGCTGCAGTTTCTGTTGCTGTAGTTGCTGTTGCTGTAGTTTCTGTTGGCGAAGTTTCAGTTGTTGCCGCAGTTTCTGTTGTTGCCGTTTCTGATACAGCAGTTTTTGCTGGATCAATCTCTGTCGCAACTTCCACTGCTGCAGTCTCCGCTGCCTTGCCTTTGCAGATAACTGTTGTTTGTGTTGCTGCTGTTGTTGCTGTTGCTGCTGCTGCACGTTTGTAGTCAGAGGATGCACTGCAATGTGCCCTCGCTGGACTGGTTGTTGTTGAAGTTGTTGTTGAAGTTGTTGTTGTTGCTTCAGATGCTGCTGTTGTGACACAAGGTGTTTTGCCTTCTTCAAATACTGTTGCTGCTGCTGTTGTTGTTGCTGTTGCTGCTGTTGTTGCTGTCGCTCGCGGGCCTGCAGCAGCTGTTGGTAGGTGACCTTTCCGCTCATGAGCAGCTGGTACATCTGTTTCTGCGACAGACCGAGCCTCTTGCTGAGGTCCTGCTTCTCCTGCTTCTTCTTCTTCTCCCTCTTCTCCTTCAGCTTCTTCAGTCGCGCTGCCTTCCGCTTCAGAGCCTCCTCCTTCTCTCGTCTCTTCCTCATGATCTCCTGTTGCTTCTCCAGCCGTTTTCTCTTTTCGGCTTCCTCTTTCTCCCTCTTTCCTTTCACCCACTCCTTCTGCTGTTTCAGCTGCCACTCTGTCAGTATGATCATCTTGGGTTTGGTCGGTTTCGGCGGTTTGTTGGTGTCGTCTGTCTCAGGTTGACTGGGATTCTTCTCATCTTCAGTGTCTCTGTGTACGACGCCCACGCTGTAACCCGGCGGCGCCAGGCCCGCCGCCAGAGGGCGTGGGTTGTGGGCGGCGGGCGTGGGCGGGTTGGTGGGCGGGGTGGGCGGGAGGTAGATTGAAGGGTGCGATTGCTTCTGCTGTTGTTGTTGTTGCTGCTGCTGCTGTTGCTGTTGCGAGGACGCCTGATTCTTCTGCATGTTGTTGAATAGCGGTCGCATGTACTGGGCCATGCTGGCCATGAAGTTGGCGAAATCCCCCAAACCTCCATTCTGACCTGTGGGTAGCGAAGTGTGTGTGAGAAGGTGGCGGAAACCATGCATGTACTGGGCGATTGTTGCCATGAAGTTAGCGAAATCTCCCAAACCTCCATTCTGACCTGTGGACAGCGACGTGTACGTGAGAAGCTGACGAAAACCATGTACGCGGGACACAAATGTACGGGCAAGAATGACCTCCATCCATGCAGCGGGAATGAGAACAAGGATTCTGTCACAACTGTGTGGTGACACAGCAGGGCCCTTGGTCTGTTGGCCATGGATTCGGGGGCCCAACCTCCTGATTCTCTCCAACGAGCAAAGCTGCTCTGAGTTCCGCCTGCCGTGATTCAAACTCGCTCAATTCAAACTCGCCCAACTTAAACTCGCCCATTTCAAACTCGCCCATTTCAAACTCGCCCTATTTAGACTCACCTGGTTCATGATCAATGTCAAATAAAGCGAGACTTGTGCACCCGGGAGGACAGACAGACAGACAGACAGACTCACCGTTCTGGTTATCGCAGGTGACCCGAGTTATTCCAATAAATATCAACAGAGAGCAGCAGAATCCGTGCACCCTCATAGTGGACGAGCAGCGAGACTCGGACCGCACACGAGGCCTGGAACATGTAGCGTCTCTCGGCTCGTCTCGGCTCGGCGTCGCGCCGTACACTGACCTGCGTCTTCGCGACGCGAGACGCCATTCCGCCCCACAGCGCGTGACGCACCCACACAATGGAACAATGGATTATGGAAAATTAAACTCGTGATCGACGTGCGTCAAAAACAGAAGAAAAGATGCACTCGATGTCTCGGAGGTCATTTTCATTCGGAAATGATGAGGTCCACAAAGACGCCATTAGCATAAGGTCTGTTGGGCCGCGCGGGCCGCACGAAGTTCTGTAGAGTAGGACCGCGCTGTGTGACAATGCTCGGCGCTCATCCCCGCGCGCATTGATATGCAGAGCGCGCGTCGCGCTGCCTCCGAGCACCATTAATTACGCTCGTGTTGTACCGTTATGACTCTTGTCGGCACCTGCTCGTCATGTCAAATCACCCGCAGCCATTTCGCGGAACGAGCAGAACTGCCAGAGATGAGTTTGGAATGAGAAGGAAAAATACACAGAACACGCACGCACATACGCAAACGCATGTAGATCTACACGCGCACACGCAAACGCACGCGCACACACACGCACGCACGCACACGCATGTACGCACGCACGCACAAGGCCAACTGTTGTTTCCTGATTGAACAAAAAACAGACTTTGGCGTGCAACACTGGCAACAGATGCTCTCTCTTTCTCTGCCTCTCTGTCTCACTGTTTTCTCCGTCTCCTTTCTCTATGACACTGTCTCCGACTCTGGCTGTCTGTCTATCTGTCTATCTGTCTGTCTGTCTATCTGTCTGTCTGTCTGTCTCCCAATTTCTCCTCTCTCTTTGTGTATCTGTCTTTTTCTCTCACACACAGAAAACCACACCTGAAACTGAACGATCTTGTTGTTCGTGGTGATTTTAATGGCACAATGTTGCACGACAAGACGCTTCTTGGGTTGTGTTGGCCGTGTTTTGAGCTCGGAAAAACTGTTCTGTGACCAAAAGATCTGAAAGGTTTTCGTCAGGTTGACAGGTCAGTGCAAGTCTGAACGTCTCCGCCACATCAGGTCACAACGTTGTTGATGTAGTTTTATTCTCGGCATTGACCCGAAGCTCAAAAGGTCCAGGAATCAGCGGAAGGCAGCAACCGCTCAAAAAATTCTGTTTATCTGCCTCACAATTGTGGAGTGGGGCCTCACCTTCAGTCAACGTCACCCGCCAGTGTCGAGCACTTGGTGTGTGGTGATTGGTCATGGAAACTGTGCACAATGTCATCAAGTTGTGTGCTCTTTTTGACGTTGGTTTTGGCGCGGCGTCCGCACCGTGCAAATGTCGTGCAAAATCTCCCCACTCCCGGATTCAACCGCCGTGAACTGGGGGGGGGGGCGAGAGACTTGGGTCCGGCCTTGGGGACCCTCAATTCACCTTCGATTCTGACACAGCATATATATCACCTGTGAGTTCGTACCCAATACACCGCTGCAGAGGGAAAATGTGTTCCTTCTGGGGCCTGAGACTGGGCGCAGTCCTGGACCCGTCAGAGAATCCACCGACACTGGGGACACAACCGCAATGGCGTGTGGAGCGTGCCCTTGGTCTTGCCCAAGGTCTTGACCTTCGGAGGCACAAAGTCAGTGTGTTTCAGGGAGGGGTTGTGGGACCTGACATCAACACACAAATCTTGATTGGGGTCGGGTGGGGGTGGGTGGGTCCGGGTTCCAGCAGGAGTCCAACAGCACCTTGCTTCCCTTGGCTTGTTTCACCCACAAGCGGCGGCCAGGCCAGGCCACCCCCAGCGGATTGGGCCCCTGGATCCCTATGAGGAGGGAACATCCAGACCCCTGGATCCACCAGGGAGGGAACCTGCCGACCGCGCGGTTCATCGAGACACATTAATTTTCGACTCATAATGGACTCTCGGGATGTAAATGTCTGCGGGGAATTTCCCCGGGAGCTACTCGCGGGAGCGCCCGGTGCTGCGCCGCGCTCCAGCCTCTGATTTACATACTCGCTCCTGCATATCAATGGGAAGGGACGTCGCCCTCTGACCCGCGTTTCGCACCCCCTTAACCGCGGCCCGGTGCGTTTATGGCCGTATAAATGGCGCGTGGGACTGGACGTTTTCCCTTTTGAGACGTGAGCGGCGGCTGCACGGTGCGGAGGCACGATGAAGACGTTCCTGTTCCTGGTCCCCCTGCTGTGGATTATCTTGGACAACCTGGGCGCCACGCATGCGTGTGAGTACAGAACAAGTACCGGCTTATCCAGCTGCATGGGGAGGTTCGGGGGGGGGGGCTTGTCCGCAGCGTCGAAGCAGACGCATTGTGGAAGAAGCGGTTTTCACGTTGGTGACGCGCGGTGGTTGTTTTTGACGTCGGTGTCAAAAAAACAACATTGAACCCAATGGTGGAATTTTTGACGTCAAGCTCAAAAAATGCTTTCGCGTCACCCAACGTGAACAGCCCTGAAGTGTGAAATGCGAACCACGTACGAGAATCGACAGCGTTGACATTTCAGCAAGTGATGCACAGAAACATAGGAAACAAAGGGAGAGTATCGTGACTCTTCTCAAACACAACAACACTGGGCGTTTCCTGACCTTGACCGCCGCGACACGTGTATGTTGCAGGGAGCTGGCACCAGGGGGCAGCGCGCAAGGCGCACCACGTGCACTACCACATCCCCGTGCGACACCGCCACTCCCTGGGCGGAGGCTATGTGTACAGCTACCCGAGTCCCTTCTACTACTACTACCGCGCATACACCCACCAGAGGGCGCAGCAGTCCACCGACAGCGACGAGTCCGCCGCCGACAACCAGCCCATGACCTACGGGTATTATCCCGTGAGTGGGTCTTGCAGCGCACAGACACACACAGACACAGACACAGACACACACAGACACAGACACAGACACAGACACACACAGACACACACAGACACACACAGACACACACACACACAGACACACAGACACACACACACACACACACACACAGACACAGACACACACAGACACACACACAGACACCGACACACACACACTGCCTTGTTGTTCGTCCAGGCACGCATCTGCATTTCACTCGCAAGACGCAGCTCCCGATCCACATTGCGCGCGCATGCGTGTTGCATCCGTTTGTTCACGTGGTTGTGAAGACACGTGGCACGTGTGTGGAGGCGGTGTACGCGCAAGACCATTGAGAACGCTGCGAAGGGAGCAGAATCTGCGTGGGGAGTTTTGGCAGATCCGCCCGTCGCCCGTCGCCCTGCGTGCTCAGTACCGACTCAATACGTGCTGATGGTGCACGCACACACACACGCACACACACACACACACACACACACACACACACACAGTTGACCAATCGTGCAGACACAGGCTTTACACTGTTTGTTGCAATGGCTGCCTGCATGTGTTGTGTGAACACTGGCACTGCGGATGGATGAAATGATCGGCGCACACGTGTGTGTGTGTGTGTGTGTGTGTGTGTCTGCTGAACCTCCCGAATGATCCTGAAATGTGTCTTTTCAGCATCCTCCCATGGAGGAAGAAGATCCTACCACCACAACCACCGAGGCAACCACAACCACTACTGCAGCTCCAACCACAACCACCACTGCAGCTCCAACCACAACCACAACATCAGCCACAACTGTTATATATATCCTGGATCACTCAGTACACATTCTCCTGACAGATATTAATGCATCTCTGTCCAACTGTGACTCATCAGATGACCCTCTGTTTTGGTATGACAAACCCC
>JAAUXT010066410.1_pt1 | contig 20051 bp, 26 predicted proteins | sample 7278171 | NCBI WGS metagenome assembly JAAUXT01 (sample SAMN14350112, study PRJNA611818) | marine sediment metagenome | isolation source: surface marine sediment (1.8m) | place: French Polynesia: Moorea | collected 2018-08 | reverse complement strand
CCCCCCCCCCCCCCCCCCCCCCCCCCCCCCCCCCCCCCCCCCCCCCCCCCCCCCCCCCCGCCCCCCCCCCCCCCCCCCCCCCCCCCCCCCCCCCCCCCCCCCCCCCCCCAGAAACGCGACATTGTCGTTCTGGGGTGCGACCGACAGACAAGCACAGAGCAGTTGCTGTCTCGCAGGTCAAACGCTTTCTTGCAGGAAAACTGAATTTGGTAGGGCATTGTCATGTGACGCAAATGACATCTGAAAACAAACAAAAGAAGGAAGCCTACCCTGAGAACCAATAAAGGCGTGGGGGAAAATGGACTCCACATCACACTCAACCAAAGAGAATTGGAAGTGTAAATATGGCAACAAAACGTGTTAAAGTCGATACCCTGGTGCAGTGAAAAGTTTCAGTGCTCTGAAAACTCACAACAATTGAAAAATGCTGTTGTCATGGAAATATTTTTGTTTACCCTATGAGTGTGTTTGACATCTAATAGCACTACAACTTGTAGACAAGGCTGTGGTTCCAGGAGCCTCTTCAGGTCCCAGGTTCAGTGCACAGTGAACAAACAGTGAAGAAGAAGACAGTGAATTTTGAAATTTTTTCCTTGCAAATTCCTTCTGGCCTTCACACCACCTTTGGTTTGGTGTCTTCACTCCCAACGATCACTTCGTCTATGTGTGTCTTCTCTTCCACAACAATCTTTTACAACCACCATGGTTCAACGGCTGTTCCTGAACTCAAACCACCCACATGCTCCCACGGAACATAATCTGCGCGCAGAACGCACGGACGGTGGGCTGCGTGTGCGGCACACACACGTGGGGGGTAGAGTTTAGTTACAGCCTTGCTTTACGTGACAGTATCAATCTTTTACCCTGTAGCCGTCACCACACCACACGTTCCACGACCTCGCTTTGCAGATTCGAAGATCAAGACTCCTTCTTGGGGATGTAAACTTGCTTGTTTGGTTCCAAACCCACTGGACTCAATGGCTCAAGGTTCCCTGTCGTGGCGCACTGACTCCCAAAGGAGATTCGTTCTCACTTTGGTCCTTTGGATCAATTGTCCAAAGACCGTGATGAAGACGCCCCCAGACCTGGCCTTTTGTGGGACTTGCGTTTCTTTTGGATTTCGCCATTTCTGTCCAGTGGATTGAAGACTCACAATTTATTTCAGACAAATTCACAATTCGACTCGACTCTTTACCCTGGTCGACCACTTTTTAAAGTCTAACTGTAAAAGATCAGACTGTTAAAGTCATAGCCTATTCTTCTTTCGTTTATAGTCCGGCGAGAGGACTTGACAAATCCCTTTGTGTTTTGTGTGTCGCTCACTTGACAGTGTCGTTATGCCCATCATCATCACCATCATCTCTCCAACATTGTGATCATATCAATCAAATGTTAATTTGTTAATCAATTAAACACGAGTCAATTAGGAAGATACATCAATTGTTTTACAACACACAACACGCATTGTTCGCTCATCACATAAGCAGGTGTTATCACAAACTACCATTGCTCTCCCCAAAATGCACCTTTCTGCAAGAGTCAAGACAACACAATCACCAGCTTCCCTCACAAAAAGCCAGAACAATGGTGCCCAGTGGAAAACTAAATTGCCTTGAAAATCCAGGAAAAAGAGGCAAAAAATACAGTGACAGTTTTCACCATTTCTTACCCACCTATTTTTGGACCATAAATACACTTCAAGGTCATTCCTTGACCTTAGCACAGCAGCGCGTGGCTGTGAGTATGGTGCGAGTGTCGGATTACAAAACTGTACAGTATAAGGAGTCACTATATTTATACACACAGCGTCATCAGACACCAAGAGTCCATCCAGGTTCATACAAATGTGCACAGTACAACAACACAGCGGAGGCACAGGCTTCACCGATACCTGCTGCCTCGAACACCAACTGAATGTAAACACGAAGAGAGCAAGGCGTGGCGGGAGATTTTTCCTTTGAATAACGTGTAGTTCCAACCTCGTTGTCAAGGTTTTGGGGCACAGATCGAGTCCAGCTCTCGAGTGCATTTTTGCGTCTGTTGGTCCGAGTTGAGGAGATATCTGAGGTTCTCATTATTTTTTTTTGAACAGGATTTGATGGAAAGCTGAGAATATTCAATTTGGCTGGAGTCGCTCTGTGCCCCCCACAACGCGCACAACCCGCACCGTGATGCTCACATCAACAACTTTGAGACATTTTATGTGCTTCAAGGAGAAAAATTCAGGAAAAAAAATACAGATTCAGGATTTCCTGTCCAAGTCCAGCATCGCCCCTGTGGGGTCGAGCTTTGCAGCTTGAGATTTAGCGAGGTGAGCCAGTTTGTGCTCCTTCTTCCACTTCATCCTCCTATTCTGGAACCAGATTTTGATCTGTCTTTCAGTCAGATTGAGGGCGTGTGCGATTTCTATCCGCCGTCGGCGCGTCAGGTAGCGGTTGAAGTGGAACTCCTTCTCGAGCTCCAGGGTTTGATGTCGAGTGTATGAGGTTCGAGTTCGCTTGTTGTCCACTCCGTTCGTTTCTGAAAAACAACAAAGACGCTTTTGACATGATTGTCGAGCAAAATATTTTCTTCCTGGAACAGAGAGGTAGCTGTGTTTGAACTACACCTGAATCTGGCAGGTCATTAGTCTTCACAGCCTTTGGGAGTCCAGCAAGATGAGCGTCCCAGATAATTCCGCATAATTTTACCTGTGTGTCTATCTTTACTTGTGTCTCTGCACTTGGTCGTTGCTACACAAAACTTTCAATCTGAACCAGAGAGAAGGAAGAGGAACTGGAATTCGTTCGATAAATGTGATTGCACTTGCGGTTCATTCACAAGCATTTGGCCTGATTTATGTTTTCGCGTGTTTTGGGGTCGTTGCTCATCATACGTTTTCATGGTCTGCGAGAGCGGAGCGCTGCCGGGGGCAGTTTGTGGCCTTGTAAACACAACATGTAACATGACCCAGAAACCTCGCTTTTTTCATCATCACTCGTGCTAAAAATGGCAACAGATAAAAATGTTTTGTTTACGATTCTGTGCAATTGGTCACAGCGTTCAAATGTTGGGGCAAAAAACATTGATTTTTGCCTCAGTGCGGTCCCATATTTCGTGAAATGACCAAAGAAATGGTCGGCGCTTACATGTTTGACAGCAGCAGAATGCATCCACCATAAGAACATAAACTGGTGAATGGGAAGAAATGCTGTGGCTGCGGCGAGGGCGGATCTGGAGAAACGAATGGCCGCAACACGCGAGCTCCTCTTTAGTCCTAATCTGCTGAATGCATTATGCAATTGTAGAGAGATTGAGAGGTGTTGTGTGTCCATTTTGTCTTCATCTTGAGGTAGACTGGCGGACAACACGTGTTTGAGTTTTGTCTTACAACAGCCAGAAGAATTGGAGGTGTTCTGCCTTGGACCACTTTGTTCTGTTGTGCTAGCACTGGAAACACTACCACATCAGAATTCTCTTCTCAACACAATCGTCTTCCATTTCTCTGAATGCCCAAACAACAAAGCCTCACAACAGCCGCACACAAAAGATTTGGAACCAAGGCACGGGGTCCCCCCCCCTTTCATGAAGTCGCTGTCATGATACAGAGATCCATCATACTCGGCTGTATATGGCAGGGCTCGAGCCCAATCAGAAGGCAAAAAAAAGGTGGCTTTGAGCGGACAGCATCGATCATAGTCTCGCCTAAATACATGTCAGACCTAATGGAGCAAAAGATGTGCGGGGCGTATTAATATTTAATCCCGTGAACTGAGTAGCAACAGGAAGTAGTCCCGGGGCCGACCTGCAGGTGTAAGACGAACAGGACTTGACGGGGACGGGGTGATAGAACGCGTGTCCAGCGGGCTGCAGACAATGGGTGAAGAGGAGGAGGAGGGGGAGGCACCAAATACACGAGCAAATTCGTTGGATAAAAAAAATTGAAGTTTCGTGGCCCAGGTGGTTTGGCTCGAAGCAGGGAAATCGCCTCAACATGAACGGAAGGACTGACGAAGATGTCCCCTGCATTCCTGTCACGAACACACCTTTTTTCATACGTTTTCGTTTGGTCCTTGGTGTCTGTCTGTTGGTGTGTTGGCAGGACCATTTTTCTGGCTGCAGAAGCTCACCACGCACACGGAAGGGTGAATATTTTCCACTCTGTTGTGAAAGAGTGAGAGGCTGGTGTGGAACGTTTTTTTTCAGTGCTTCCCACACACAATGCACGCTGACGTAAGCGCGTGAGCGCGTGAGCTTTCTGTCAATAAAAGACCATTGGCAGCCAATTCTGTAACAACAACCGCGGTCATGATGAAAAAGTGCATCAACAGCTCTGGTCAGATCGTGATTGTGTTCTCATCCATCAACCCACATTTCTGCAGTTTGAATGCCAAGTTCCCAGAAACGACTCTCAGCACCCGACTCTCCACCGCCCGCCCGCCCAGCTCCTCACTCACAATTGAATCCACTGAAATCCAAACACTGGGGTTTGTGTCTCGTCGTCCTTGATTCAAGGCTTCATTTTTGAGGCATAAACGTCACATTGCTTCAGTTGTATGGATCACAGTGTGTGCGGTGGAGCCTACAGCTGATGGAGTGGGAGACCTGCGCAGCTGACAATGCCTTCAGGCAGTGCTCTCCAAATGTGACGGATTCTGAAAACTGTCAAACAGTGCTTTCTGGTTTCCCTATCGTTTTCAGTGACTGGTCTGTCTGTCTGTCAACTGTCATGCAGCTTGCAACACTCAAGTACACAGTCTTCCCATTGGTGTGAGGAGGGTCAAGATCTGGGTTGAGCAAACAACTCAAAGCGTTGGTCTGGCCATCAGAAAGCGATTGAATACAGGAGCTGAACCACCCAGCTTGACCACCAACACTCATATCCGATGGGAAACAGGCGAGAAGCCGATAGAATTCACATGTCGTTCAGGCGGAGGACGATGAGCACAGACAGAACACTGCAGAGTACTGATGCCCCGAGATTCAATATCAATTGAGAACGAATTCCAATTCAACGACAACTGGACCTCAGCTGCCTGTATGAGCACAAGTCCAGAGATACGAATCAATCATTTCTTACTGAGCAGCTGTGGGAGGGAGGGGGGCAGGGAAAGACGATGAAATTTCGTTCCAGTTTCTCGTTACAGAAATTGTCTGCAAGGCCAAGGTATCTTGCCAAAATTCAGATTCACTTTGCACGTTCTCGCCCTTTCAACAGCAGCCCCTCCTCAATCGAGCGAGTGTTGTCCATGGGTGCAAATTGGGGGGAATGGTACTGAAAATGGATTAGCCAGATCATTCGTCTATTCATTAGACAGCAGGGAAAAAACAGGGGCGGAGGAAGAGCATGCTTCCCGCCATAATGGATGAGACTTAAAATTAATCTGCGATTGGAAGCGCTGGGTAATGCTAACTTGATAGAATGGAATGGAATGCCGTGTAAATGGAAATGCCAGTTAAACTTGAAAAAGTAAGACAAAGTAGTGTCTATTTGGACCAAATGTACAATGAATAATGGAGCGAGGACGTGACAAATAGGGGCGAAGATACTGCGGATGGCTCGAATAAATGGAGACTCTGGATGCCTCGCGACTGCCTGCACTGCACCTCTTGTTTTTTTCCCCTTTCTCCACCACCGCATCACTAATTTATTTAGACCCGAGAACCTTTCCTCTTTTCTCTCCTGCAGACACGATGAAAATTTAAGGTCCTTGTGAAGAAGGTGTGGATTTTTCCTGAAAGGGTCACTTTGAGTGTTTTTTCAGAAGCTCTCACTCTTCAACCCGTTGACCTGTCGTTGCAGCGTCGTCTTTTTCTGTGTTAGTTTTACACAGTACGAAGTTTGTTTGTTTTTTCGTTGCAGGTGAAAAGGACGGTCGCACTAAGAAGGATCCACAACGCCCCAATCACATGAAAACTGAAGCCACAATGTGAGTAACACCCTCTACCAGCCACAAATGTTCAAAAATTCAAATGATTTTCAGGGGAAAAACTTTATCTGTCCACCATTTTTCTTTGCGTTTTCGAATCATCACTCAGAACTTCGCAGGTACAACTCATTCCAACAAACCTACAAGGTTTCATTTAAATGGTTCTGTGGGGATGAGCAATGGCTTTTGAAGGAGAAGTAATGTGATGTGCAGCGTTTTTTAATGCGGAATTGACCATGGAAATTATACAGAGGCCAAGTCCCCCGGTATAATTTTCTGCAATCAGCCCAGTGCTGTGTGACCAACAGTAATGGTTCTCGATGTTTGAAAATCAAACAGATTCCGCCTCAGGGCTTTGAGGAGCGTCAGTGTCTATGTGGGAGAAAATGCATTGTCTGCGTGCATCTGAGCTGGGAAGTGTGTGTTCAAATATGGAAATTCTGATGAGGGGGTGAAGTTGGGTTTGACAGATTATAGATCTGTTGGGGAGAAATGCGAAGAAGATTGAAGGAATTTTGCGAGTTTCTGGTGACGGGAACAGGTGGTGAATGGGAGGTGTGAGTGAGGGTTGTGGGGTTTGATTTGTGTGCGGGTTCAGGGGCAGATCCAGGCACGCCACTTTTTGCTGGACTGGGATCCATTTGTATCCCACACAGCAAATCCGCCAAGATTCTCCACCAGTCAATCCCGACATGGAGAATTGACGAAAGTCTCTTGCAGAAAAAGAAACGTTTCAATTTCAAAAATAATCCTGCTCAAAAAAAGGGTAAATATTGCTCTCCAGTTGAGCCACCTGCGGTTGTGCAGGGGTAGGTCATTTTCCTGACCCTTGTGACCTCTGACCTTGACCTCCAGAAGAAATATGACTTTTATGAAGCATCCCCATTCACCCATTGACCAATCAAACAAGCTTCTACAACTGTTACAAAAAAGGACACAAATACTAATGGCATTCTTCAACAACCAAGTGTTCTCTTACCAAATATGGTTTTGGCATCACAAGGAGGGAGAAGAAAAGACGCAGAGGAAGAAATGTGAAGACAACACAAAAGGCAGGAAATGATTCATTACATGAAAGGCGCATTCAAAAAGCAGTACATCAGATACGTAGAGAAGTAATTTCATATAATTCGTCTTCCCCGGGCTGAGCGCCGCTGACGGCAGGGAATAATAGATAGATATGGAAGGTAATTGTAACATGAGGAGTGGCGGGATCCATCACGGGCGCACATCAGGGGCATCATCTGCGGATCAGCCTTTTTTTCCCCTTGTTCCCGCCTTCTTCTCCCCCCCCCTCGCGCCCCGGAAAACTCGCGGCCATAGCTGGAGCTGGCGATGTTCATTTCTCTGTGGAGGAGGATGAAATGAGAATGTCTGCGCAGAATCAGCGCGTGTCATAAAAAACTGACAGAGCTAATATCGATTTGTGTGAGTTCAGAGTTGCTGACCTTTTTGCACTCAACTTTGATGGGTGACAAACCAAAATTCCATCAGATTTTGTGTCCTTCTTTGTGCCCCTCTACGAGCAAGCCAAAACCAGGAATCGTCCAAAATCCCCCAATTTTGCGTCCCTTTCTATTCTGAACGAATTCCCTTTCGGGTTTCACTTGGGCAGAACGAAACTTGGTCCCCAGTCAGGCAAGTCCCCCTTGCGGCCCCTGGATCCACTCCTCTGCAGGCGTGAATCCCTTTCTCGCAGAAGGGCCTTGCCAGCAAATTAACAGGGTGCCGCTGCACATGTACCTGGAATTAATTGGGCAGAATTATGATAAATTGGGAGTGAGTACGGCGAGGCCTCACGAGGGAAGGTGGCCCTCGGGTTGGCTGCTCGCCTCGCCTCGCCCGCTTCCACAGGCCTGTTGCACACCGGATGAGTCAGACGCCGCGTTTTTGTGGCACGCTGGATGCTTCACGCACAGTCAGCAGACACTGCACTGCGTCGCGCGCACTGGACGCATCAGCGTTGCGCTCTGCAACACCGCGACGTTGCAAGGCTTGAAACACAGCGCCAAATTCCCTTGTTCCAGGACGCAACGCAATGACCAGGGACGCCGACGCACCCAGTGTGAAACAGACTCTGAGTTGATTCACAGCTCATATGACCCTGTATCCAGAACGTTTCATTAGACCTCGGGCTCATCTCCCCCCCCCCCCGGACGCGCTCCCTCCCTCCTCCGGAACAACGCTTCATTACCGCCTGACCCAGATTCCACTCGGGGACCCGGATTGCGATCCGGAGTGTGATCCGCATTGCGCGAGAGTCGTGATCGACCGAGTGGGGGAGACTGAGTTCTTCTTGTGCACCAATGGCACTTCAGACACCCCTTGGCTTGGAAGATGTGCCAAATATGAAGCTCAACAAGTAGTTTCTTTGCAGCGGCGTGGTCAGCATTGTCCTACGCGTCTTGTGTGCATGTTTCTCTCTCGTGTCCCAGCACAACAAAACGAACAAACTTTTGACCTGTTTCCCATCAATTTTGATGATGATACATCTCGAAGAAAAAGTAAACATCATCCGTTCCATCTGTTCAGCTCTGACAAGAACATGAAAAAGAAGTGACAACTATTCGTTGCATCTGTCCAGCTGAGATAAAAACAATTTGTGGTTGAAAACTCTCAGTGGATCCAGGCAGAAGTCAGAAGTCTGTTCTGCCATATTTCGTTCTCAAATGTCGTGAGATGCATCTTAATGTCCCAACTTGTGTCCACACTGGGCCCAAAAGCCAAAACCTCAGCCAAGTATGTTTTGGTTGAAACTGGGTCAGTGGCCCCTGGACCCCCCGTGGCGATAATAGCTACCGTTGCACTGAAACATTCTCGTTTCCAAGAGCGAGGCAGCCAGACATAACGCAACCCGCTATGCTCATGATACTTTTTATGTATAGATTAAACAAGCGGCGAGCGAGATTAATGTCTTTTCTTGGTTTGGTCTCTAAACTACGGGTGGCGTTGGAGACGACAGCGCCGAGAGTTGGAGGGAATATTCGAAACGGATCGATCCCGAGTGTGTCACGTGCTTCGGTCCCTCCAGGATCCAGGGGCGGGATCGAGCTGACCTGAATCAAGATGCGAATCAGAAAAAAATCAAGATAAGCAAAGGGCGCCCTCATTCCAGCAATTGCATATTGATTTGTTTTGACTCTGTCATGGCGAATTAATTGCCTGTATTTTCTGGAGGTAATTTTGCTTGAATGATACCGGTATGGATGGTGCCACAGCACCGAGTCTTTTGAGGCTCCGCGACCAACGCGAAGCGAATGAAAGTCTGATATGCCGACAGACCTGAATTTGCCGCGTAAAATGTTTTTTGATATGCCAATCAAATGGCAGGTGGCAGAAAATGTGGCTTCAATTGTGCATTTTCATTTATGTCTGTGTCAACAAAGACGTCTCGGCTTTGTTGCTCTAAGAACAGCTTCGTACAAAAATGGCAATGGCAGCAAGCGTTTGTGCAAAAGGCTCGAACGAAAAGAACATCGCAATTCGTTCCCATCTGTGACAGACATGCGAGAAGCTATTCGATAACGACCGACGACCTTCTTATCAACCGAAACACGACTTGATGATATGATATCATGTAATTTCAGTGGAATAAAGAACCTGATCTGAGATAACATCCTCTGCATTGTTATCGAGTGGTCTCTCTTTGCTGGAAACAGGACCACCGATGCCCAGCCCTTGAAACAATCATTGGTGACGTCACTTTTTGCACAACTTGATGTATGGTTGCCTGGTAACACAACTAATTGATTTTCGGCGCCTTTGATGGTGAAAGGGCCTTGAAGAGGTGTGCCGGTCTAATATGTTCGGTCACTTCAGCAGGGCCTGCAAATTACTGCAGGGTCACATACTGCATGTTAGCACGTAACGAATGGGCCTTCCTGCCCACATTACTCACGCAGGGGCGGGGGCCGGGGTCTCCCGACTCCATCTTTCCCAGCCAACGAGCCTGACTGGCTCTGCTCGTGATGGTCAAGAGATAAACACGAGTCCATGTTCAAAGAAGCTTGAAGTGGTACACGAGACCGAACCCATTTTGAGTTGTTTTGTTCAGCTGAAGTTCGAACAAGCCCAAATTGAATTCGGCAAAATTGACCAACATGGTGTGTGGCAAAAGTTGTGTGCATGATGAGCTTTTGAGTCTGGGTGTGCATAAGACTGTTGTTCTATTGAAGGCATTGGATCAAGAAACGTGGAGGGATTTTTTCTGCCGAATCCGGTGGACCAGAATCAAAGCACCTGCATTTCGGTCGTTTGATGGGGCCGACGGTGAAAAGAACGATTAAGCGGAGAAACTCAGCGTGGCAATTTATGTTTGTCAAATTAAACTTGTGTGACCTGTGTCACTCTGCAACAGAAGCTGAACAAAACGGAGTAGATCTTTAGCGAAACCGGGCCAGTGGTCCCAGCAGGGTGTGTGTGCTTTACGCATCTGCCGGTAAGGCACTCACCGCATACGTACGTACACAACCCGCGCTCAATTTAGATCTCTCCCTGACCCGAGAGAGATTTATCACAAGCATCACTAAACTCTGTGTTGAGTTGTCACTTTTGGCCTGAGTTTCTGATGTCCTTTGTCGGGAACAACCTGCCACACACTCGAACACAGTGCACCTGCCTGCTCCACGTACCCAAACCAAACACGAGCTCAACTCCCTGAGAACCAAGCTTATTCAAAATGATCTGATAAGAGGGGAACTTGTCACAAATCTGCAACAGATAATTTTGAAATGAATACCAGCTGAAACCAATCTGCCAAATCAACCCTGCAGGAAGTTTTGCTGCCTGTTGTGCGCAACACAGTCTGTTTGAGTTCTGTGGTTCGTTTGGGTCTTCTTGGTCATCAGTGGTTTCAAATTTGAGAGAGACCGCAGCTGCCCATGGAGACACGCTTCCAATAAAAGTGACCACGACAGAACTTGACCCACACTGGAACCCAGCTGGACCTGTGATGACCACCCAGTTACCATGGCCACTTGTTGCCTGTGTCACAACCAACGAAAACTTCCTCCACCCTTGAAGCAACTGCTCCAGTTTGGACCCAGGCACTGAAACGCGATCTGCCCAATGGGCTGACGAATCTGCGGTACCCAGAAATAGCCCCTCAGAACAGCGGCCAACGCGGACCATTTGTGACGCCTCGTACTTGTCAACAAGTACATCGTGACATGCCAGGAAGACATAAAATGGTCGTAATTTGGCGCAAGAGTGTCACCCAACCCTACCCGCGCGTGCCAATGCTCCTGAACCCCTGTGCCTCATGTGGCTGGAACAGATAAGTCTTTGACAGACCAAGGTTTTCGAGGACTTGGGTTTTGGGTTGCCTCGTAAATTTGTCGTTAATTGCCCAAATGGCATCATTTGATCAGTGCTTGATGAAGGCCGAAGGTCATGTGGCTGTGTCTGGACAGGCTCTGTTTACATGTGTCTGGGAGCGAGTGCTGCTGCTGCGTCGTCGTTCGTCCTTGACCCATTGACCTTCACACGATGACCTGTATCTTACTTGTTTGAAGAAAAAAAACGACAACACAACATAGCGACACGGGTTGGCACCGTCGCACGTTTGATGTCACGCATTGTGTCTGGAAGAATGTGGATGAATGGTGGATCATTTGCTGTAGTTATGAAGCAATTACCATGGAAACATGACCATTGACTGAAAATCACCACACGGAAAAAAGCGATGCTCTGTAGTCTTCAGTACATACGTTGCGCAATATAAAAAAGTGGTTTATTGGAGTGTAGGGAAAGCGTCAGATGGAGCGACTTTATGTGTTCTATCTACTAGCAAAAATTACATCGAGTTTTTTTCCTGTATGCGCAAGGCCGTGACAAACAAAATGATGATACCAACAGCCTTGGGCCACTTGTTTGATTTGTATGAGTGACCAAGTGAACTTGTTTTTTGAGAAGTTTGATGCGTTTTATGATACTTAATGGGATCACGCTGAATTAAACTGTCATTTTGCTCCAAACACGGAAGATATCTTGATGGGACCACACAGAAAGACCATTTGCGCCTCATCTTGCTGAACTTAGTTGAATTCAAAATTTTGAAAATTGAGCTGAGATAGAGAGATATGCAAAGTATATTACCGCCATGTCCGTGTGCGGAGTGTTGACGCCGCATCCACGGGTAGATCTGAGGTTGGCTGTTCGGGGACTGGGTGGGAGAGGTGGGGTCGCCCTCGCTGCCGCTGCCGCCCCCGCCGCCCCCTGAGCTGGCTACCTGAGACGTCTGCTGGGCGGCCGGCGGGCTCGAGCTCTCCGGGGAGGAGACGGAGTTGGTGCGAGGCGGCGGCGAGTCAAGCGCCGTCAGCTCGGTCCCGCTCTGGCTCCCGGAGCTGCTGCTGCTAGCGCTGCCGCTGTTGTTGTTGTTGTTGCTGCTGCTGGTGTTGTTGTTGTTGTTGTTGCCGCTGTAGTTGGAGCTCGCCGTGCTTGTGTTGGAGGTCTGGTGCTGGAACTCAGGACTCCGGTTCTGCTGAGGGCGTTGTGGGTTGGTGGCGCCGATGGCGTTGTCTGCTGACGCCGCCATGCCGCCGCCACCGCCTCCCGGGGACGCGAGGTGGTTGGGCGAGCTATGGCGCTCCCGCCCCGCCGCCTGGATGGGCGGGTGGCTCAGTCTGTGCGTGTTCATCGCGGGCGGCGGGGCGCCGTAATAGTCATTGCCGTTGTGACCCGTCGCTGCTCCTGGACTCGGCGATCCGTAGGCAGGGTACGACGCATTGTTGTAGCCCCGGTGGTACGGCGGACTGTGCGCTTGTGGGTATCCCTCTCTCGTGTCTCCACTGCCTCCCCCTCCACTCTCCGGCGGAGGAGGGTAACAGTTCGCCAGTTGGTTCACGAAATACGAGCTCATTTGGAACGCTGCCTCCCTGATTTACTGACGTGGTGAGGAAGAATGTCTTCGTCGTCGTCGCCGCTGCTCAGAATTCGTGGTCGTCAGCAGGATGCCTTGTCGCCGGGTCGAGATGAATTATGACACTTCTTTATCGGTAGTACACTTTTACAACCCTAAAGAAACATTAACCCATATAAGGCTCTGTGTGTCGCGTCACGTGATCACAGCGACCAGTCAGCACGAAGCAAAGCCAAAACACACACAAGGTGAAATGTACACAGTCTGCGAGTATTGTGCTCTTCCTCTCATTTTCCACTTGATTTTGGGGTTAATGTGCCCCTGGTAGCGCGCAATGATCCATGGCGTGTTCCTGTGTTGCTATCCGGCTGCGCCGTGGACGCTGATTGCGGTTCTGTGGGCGCAGAGTCGCCTCGCGCCGCACGCAGCATATTGCGAGTGGTTTTGAGAAACAAGGCTTCAGTGTTGGCTCGAGCTACACCGAGTAGTATTGATCAGCTGTTTTTTCTCTGCTCGGCCGAGAGAGGCAGGGAGGGAGGAGAGGCAGGCCTCGCGCTCTACAACATCCACTCCTCCATCCACTCGCTGTGCATCTCTCGCTACTCGCGTCTATTCTGGAGGTAGTCCAGGCTCCGACGGGCCATCCATCACCGTGGCGTCGTGTAGCCACTCAGGGTCCGCGGGCGAGGCGCAGGTAGCCGCCCGTCCTTCCCTCCCGCCCGCGCGCGGCGGCGGCGGAGGCGCTGCGCTCCCCGCGGCTGTCCCCGGGTTCGAGTCCGGGGGCCCCGGCGCCTCCCTCCCCTCCCCGCCGCTGGTCGTGGGCCCGTCGGCCGCGGGTCAGGCCCGGGTCGTGCGGGGAGCCTCGGGGCGGTCCCCGCCAATGACGGCGAGGCCTCGGCGAGGCGGTGCTCCGTCCCGCGCAGCGCAGCGAGCGCGCCGCCGATTCGTTCTCGAGTCCTCGCAGCAGCCTCTCATTCAGTGCGGTGTGCCACCGCCAGAGCTTTCTCTCTCTCTCTCTCTCTCTCTCTCTCTCTCCTCGCAACCAAAGGTAACATTCACTGATACCAGTATTTTATGCACTGGGTTTCTCGTTGCAAAAAAAGAGCAGTCTGGTTCAGGCGGTTGCGTTGGTCTCGCCCTGGTAGGGCCACTCGAGCTGTTTTTAATGGCTTGCCCTATTGTCTGTCTACAATACACCGTACACCGCAATCATGCAGCTATATGTCACGGGTCATTTCACACGCTCGTAAATTCTCGCGGCGATCCTTGCCAAGTCTCGCCCCAAGTCACGTGAGTTATGATCCCAAGGATCAATGGCCACACAAACAATTACCATTCGAGCAACCACCAATACAAAGCAAGTGTTGCTCAACTGTGTTGTTTTTATGACACAAGTAATGCGCGTTTATGTTGTGTTTTCACTATCAGAAGCTGCAACCAATAACGCGGCCTTAAAAAGGCCATCTGGGGGCTGCAAAAAGGCAATCATTGAGCCATTTACAGTTGTCTGGTCTTGGCCATAACCATTAATTGCACTTGGTGCTGGCCGCTCGCTTCTGTTGTATATTATCATCCACTTCATTATGTATAAACTGTGTCGCACGCGGCCGTGCACTAAATCTCCCTGAGAACCCGGGCCTCGCCTCCGCGACGAGACTTGCGCGCATCAAACATTTACGCTGAGAAGGTAGCAGAAAAGAAAACGCTGGTTCTTCCGCTACTGCACGCGCACCACACACACACACACACACACAGCAGGATTGCAGTATTGCATTGTAGAACACACATTAGTGAGATGCGCCAAGCAAATCTTCTCCCAAGAAGTCAAGTCAAACAAGACCCTGACAATGCAAACCTCGTATTTGCAACTCAATTTGCTCGTGTGTCAGTCACTCAGAAGTCAAAGCAACTCTCAGTCCAAATGGAAATTCCCTCCTCCCCCTGCACCCCTTTCGCTGCTGCATACGCACTGCACCGTGAGGAGATAAATTCCACTTGTGTTTGTCTTCCAATTTCAGGAGCTCAAAGCCCAGACAGAATGCCTACCAGTTTGTTATAGGAGTCGAGCGGGACTCGTAAACTTGAATCAGATCACTGAGTAGACCATTAGGGGAGTCCGCTGTTCCACTGCGGAGCAAATGCCTCTTGTCCTCACATAGGCCCCCCTCACAGGGGGAACATTATGGGTGTGTGGGGAGCCCCGTGTTTGCTGCTTTTTGGGTATTTGTGCTGAAACTGATAGGACGGGAGGCAGAGAGGAGTGCAGCGGAAGCTCAATATGGTTCCTTGCGTCCTTCTTTGACCGACATGCTGGGGACATTGAGTGGGATTCGGAAAGAGAAAGAGTGAGTGTGTGTGTGTATGTGTATGAGAGAGGGAGAGAGAGAGAGAGATTGAGTGTGTGTGTGAGAGAGAGAGAGTGTGTGTGCATGTGTGTGTGAGAGAGTGTGTGTGTGTGAGAGAGATTGTGTGTGTGAGAGAGAGAGACTGTGTGTGCGTGTGTGTGCGAGAGAGAGTGAGAGCAGCGAGAGAGAGAGAGAGAGAGATAGAGAGAGAGAGAGAGAGAGAGAGAGAGAGAGAGAGAGAGAGAGAGAGAGAGAGAGAGAGAATCTGAGGATAGAGATGCAAAAACCAGCGAGACGGAGATCAAGGGAGCGCGAGGAAACATTCTCCCTGCCCAAACCTGCCAGATTCACTCGCGTACGAGTCGCACGTCTTCGATCCGAAAATCCGTGTTTCTCTTCTCCCGCATCACAAAGGCTCAGGCGGGGTGGACGCAGCACGACTACGGCCACCAGAGCGTCTTCAACAGCTCGCGTCTCAACCACATCGGGCACCACTTCACCGTCGGCTTCATCAAGGTGAGCGACGGCGTCAACTTACTCGTACCCAGTCCTTTTTGGGATCCTGGCAAACTGAGGTTGAAAGCTTTCCTTGTGCACATGATGCAAAAAGCAAGACCACTTTGCTGGTTTCACTTAGATCTACTGGTGATCGAGTTGTTGAATAGTTCACTCCCGTCGTATTTACAGGGTGCGTCTTCCCACTGGTGGAACTTCCGACATTTCCAACATCACGCCAAGCCCAACGTCTTCAAAAAGGTCAGGCAACCAGTTTCTTGCTTTGAGAAATTGAAATTGTGCTCTCCGAAAGCGTGCCCTTCACTTCTGCCCTGTGTTCCGTGCAGGATCCGGACATCACCGTCCCGCAGCTGTTCATGGTCGGAGAGAACATCCCGGCCAAGTGGGGGCGCCAGAAGCGAGGCAAGATGCCCTACAATCAGCAGCACAACTACTTCTGGATCTGTAAGTGCACGTTTCGCTGTTTCACACACCGCGTAGATCTACTTTGCTCGTATGACAGAGCGCGGGTCGTGTCCAAAATGACAGCAATTGCCTCAGGCGTGCTTCAGTCCATTCGGTTGTTTGAAATCCAGGACTGGCCTCATGCAGGTCCTTGGTTTCATCCAAGGCAGGGGCTGATGATTCTGATTCCTGTTTCAGTCGGTCCAGTGGGTCTCCTGCCCGTCTACTTTCATCTCGAGGTCCTCTATTTCGTCTTCAAGAGACGAGACTGGATCGTGAGTTTCTACCGCACTTTGTTTGGTGTGCACATGCATGACTTTCTGCAGAATTGCACACGCAGGTAGCAGCGTCGGTTCATTATTCTTTGGGACAGCTCGAGTTGCAGTCATGACATCAGGGCCAAGCTTGTAGGCTTGGGAAATTCAATATGTATTCTCGAAAACGCGGAGACCAGGCTTTGGCAAGACGAAGTCCCGACAGCATGTTCAGGCTTTCATGCACGAAACGGTTCGATTTTTGCAGGACCTGTCTCTGATCGTCGGGTTTTTCATCCGGAACCAGCTGCTCTTCGCTCCGACGTTCGGCGGCTGGGGCGCCTTTGGGCTCTACATGTTCGCCAGGTATGCAGCGCATACTCAAACAACACAGTTCCGTCTGTGAAAAATTATCAGTCGACAAAAATGGAAGGATGGGTGATTATGGGGCAAAAATCTCGCGCCTGCATGAAAATACTTTGCAGAACCTGGGTTTTATACCGACGCCTGAGAATCTCCTCGCCTCACATTGCAGGACGCTGGAGAGCTTCTGGTTCACCTTCGTCACTCAGATGTCTCACATCCCGATGGAGATCGACGAGGAGCGGAACCAGGACTGGGTGACGGCGCAGACCATCTCCACGACAAACGTCGAGCCCGGGCTCTTCAACGACTGGTTCACGGGACACCTCAACTTCCAGATTGAGCACCAGTGAGTGGAAGAACAACGCCATGACCTGAAGTTGTCTCGCAGAGACAAAGAAACACCAGGAACCTGTTTCCACACGAAGCAGAAAAACTTGTCCAGTCTAAAGACACGAAGGAAAAATGATTCCGCGTTCCTGCAAAAAAAAAAACTGTTTCTTTTTAGCCTCTTCCCGACGATGCCACGACACAACTACATCAAAGTGGCGCCATTGGTGAAGAGTTTGTGCCAAAAGCACGGCGTACCCTACACCTGCAAGTCGCTTGGGACTGCGTTCGCAGACATCATCAGGTCAGTGTCGGAGGACTGAGGTACAGAATGGGGATCAATTCACCGAGGAATTAGGTCCCCTTGAAGTGACCACAATTTACTTTATTACAGGTCGCTGAAAAAGTCTGGAGAGATCTGGTACGAAGCATACTATCACATGTGAAGCAGGGAAGGTCAAGTTACAACTGTGAAACCTCCAGAATCTCACGTTGGCAGCACAACGCAGTCGCGCGGATGACCGAAGTTATTCTGCTGAAATGGACATTTTGTGGAGAATGTGAATGTCACGACTAGAATATCGGGTCACTTGTTTTTCACCAACGTTTCCTGCTGCTTGTGGCTTCGTCACTCACAGAACAAAGCCACAAATTCAAGCTGGTCCGTCTTTGTCAACGCGCGTGCCACCTTTTCAAAACAAACTGCACAAAAGTTTGAAAAATATCGTGTTTCAGCAACTTTACCGAAACGTTTGCACAGGAGAAAATACGACTCTTGATGTGATCAGAGTGCACATGCATGATATGGCGAAATGTAAAGATCTTGCCAAACACATTCTCAGTATTCTGTGCGAATCCAAAGAATGAAACAAGAAACCAATTTTGGAACTGCAGCTCAATTATCACTGCAGACCTGACCTCAACTCAGTCTTGGAAGTGGTCATCCCTGATCACTCTGAGTGTGTGTGTGTCTGAGAGGTCAGGTCTCATCACTGCGTGCCGAAAATTCTTGATGATCAGTTTCGACTGCTGAGAAAATCTTACAAGTGACACCCCGTCCCCAATGGCTACTCGTGATTGGGGGTGACCACTTGCTGAGAAATCCCCAATTGAACGGAATTTCTCTGTGGTGATCATCCCTCCAGTGCAAGATACTGACTCGCTCGCTCGCACCTGTGCAAAAAGCCAAACCGAAATTTTCCACGCAGTGGGCACATCAAGAGAACTGTCAGCTTGTGCCAACGTCCCGCAGATCTTTCCAAAGTTCGTCGGAAACAGTCCGGCGGAGTTGGACCAAAGACCGAGACGAAAGACCGCTCCAGTACACAGGGCGGGAAGTTTTCCATTGTGTACCATCTGACGCAGCGTCAAATTAAATTCCGCATTTTTTTTTCATGATCGATGAGTCAACACTCTCCAAGAATTGGATTCCCTGATCCGCCAGGGACCAAATCTTTGAAACTCAGGACTCCGTGTGCTATCTGTGATTTTTTTTGCATGTGATGGTGTCCGATAGCTCCAGCCAAGCTGTTCTTTTTTTGTGGAGCAAATTGACGAACCGTGAGCTTTTCTTTCAAAGTGTGTCGATTTGAACAAGTATCGATGGGAGGTTCTTTGATTGCTCAATGAGGACCTCCAAGCAGCTGTGATATGTAAATACTTGGCACTAACTTTTCTCGCGAACACACACACACACACACACACACACACACACACACACACACACACACATGAATGTGAATGTCATGTGGGCTTTTGTCAGAGCTCCACACGAAATACACGCACCAACTGAGAGTTGATCGATTCTGACCGTTTTCTTTTTCTCACAATCGCGCGAACATCAAGAGCACGTGAAGAACTGGTTGTCCGATCACTGTTGCTTCTGGTTTATTGCATTCACCTACTTGGTCTGAACAAGTCAAGATCCTGACCCACAGATATGACTTGAGCATGCGAGTTCTGACTGGTGCAAGAAAAGCAGATGGCAGACTGACTGCTGTCACCGCCGAGAACCCCGCGTCAGCACGACGAGTCCCCAACACCACATGTTCAATGTTTTCACTGAGCAACGCAAAGTTGAAACGACGAGCTTTTTCTCCAGCAAGACGTGGGTACGAATGACCCGGACTGATTGGTGATCGACTGGGAACACAAGTTTCGCGAAGCAACAGAACAACATTCAGTAAAATTGCAAAAATTGCAAATTTCAAGTTTCAACAAGCATTGTTCCAACAACCCCACCCGTCCAGGTTGTTGGCAGATGAGGTGAGCTCGGAAAGCTATGTGACGACAGTGCGATTTCTCTTCGCCAAATGCGAAAGCACAGGAATTCTGCTCAAGAATGATTTCAGTACCAAACCAAAAGGTGAGGGAATCTCACTTTTGAGACAGTCGCTGAGATCGTCAAAGTCAGAGTGATAAACCAGCGTCGCTTGGCTGCCACGCGACCGTTGCCCTCTGGTTGGCTGAATTTCCCAAATCGTCGGACAGGTAGAAGAAGATTTCACCAAGTAACATCGGAAATTTCTCTGACTTTCCGAACCCGCCTCACTTGCTGGATGACGATGCAGCAACGCTGATACTGACAGATGTCACAAACCCGATTTTCATGCTTGGCCCACTTGCCGCATCAGTGGATTGGTGTTTCCCGAAACGTTTCAATACAGCACTCGCAATTTTGATGTTCACAATCCAAACACTGCTTCGCCTTGTTGTGGACAAATGAACAAGAACATGGACCACGAAGACACAACACACAAACAGCCAATTCGTTCCAAGAGTTTTCACTGAACACAATGACATTCCCTGGCCGCTGTACAGAAACATGAACTCTCCTATTTCGAATCTACACGTGGCACTTACTTGGCGATCAATGAAAAAGCAACAGAAAGAATAAAACAAGAACTAGACTTTCAAGTAGACAATCAGCCGCGGGCAGCGTACATAGGCAGGACAGCACTTGTCCCAATCCACCAATGCCCCAGTCAGCAATGTGTCCGAGATACTGCTAACTCGGACAATTTGGAAAATT
>JAAUXT010112703.1_pt1 | contig 20053 bp, 24 predicted proteins | sample 7278171 | NCBI WGS metagenome assembly JAAUXT01 (sample SAMN14350112, study PRJNA611818) | marine sediment metagenome | isolation source: surface marine sediment (1.8m) | place: French Polynesia: Moorea | collected 2018-08 | reverse complement strand
TTTGGCTCAGACTCAAAACTTGACGTCTTCCCTTTTGCTTTGGGCATCATCGACATGCAGTAGATCTTCAACTTTGCAGTAGATCTAATTGATATGCACAAATTTTTGCGGTCACCTGCTACGTCCAGAAATCATGATGTCAGGATGTGCCATCTCTGTCCAGTGTGTCTGTTGTCAAAAACAAAGGTCGCGCCGTCCAGGGACAGCCCGTGCTGCAGGCCCGTCCGTGGCAGTGTGAACGCAGCCTCATGCCGATTGTTTCCGGATTGGGGGGGGGGGGAGCCTCCGAGTGAACAAACCTTCAGCTCACGTTACTCAATGCAACAAAGAAGTTGTGCTGGTGAACGAATCTGACTCCATCTGTTCATCTCACCCGACACGACACGGCTGCAGCCCGCACTTTGCCTCGTAGCAAGTGACAGAGTCGCATCAAATTGACTGACGCTTCAGTCTCAGTTTCAAACGTGAGCAAAAAATTTCTAATCGTCTCAGAACGCATCAGCTGGAGAATCATCCTTGTTGTCAGCATTCTCTGCGGTCTGGTTTCTGCCCTTTTCTTTGTATTTGCCTCATATGTAGCTTGTTCCTGTTTGCTTCCTTGGCTTCAATATCACGAGGCATTTACCCATGATAGATCAACTCGTGAATGCCCCATTTCGGAGTCTGCCCTCACAACAAAGCTCTCGTAGTTTCTCACAGTGCGAGACGAGATGGGCAGAGCAGAGGTCTGGGACTCACCGGTGTTATCTGTATGCACAGGACGCCCCCAGCTTCAAAAAGACACCAGCAGGGCTTCTTCTCTCCTCCGGCCTCTTGACAATTTCAGGGCTTAGTGCTCATCTTGTTCGCTATTCAGAAATTCCCAGCAGCGTCAAGTGAGCAAAGTGGAAGAGGTTTGGGCAGTGGAGATGATTTTGTGTGACCATTTGGCTGCAATTGACTCTTTCTGGACCTCAGTCAAAGAGGGAGAGGATGTCGTCAGACCCGATCTGTCAAAAGCTGAATAACTTCAAAGGTTTCCTTCGGCTCCCGTCTCGAGTCTTTCTGGGCAGGTTGCCACGAACTCTCGTCAATGAAAGGTCTTCCCCATCAGAAAAATGAAACTTGTGAACACCTTTTTTTCAACCAGCTTCTTTGCTCAATCAGCGCAAGGCATAGACTGCGATGTGTTCTGTCAAAAGGGCACTGGCCATGCCATGTCTGGCAGAATACTCGTACACGCAGTGTTCTCGTGTACGAGTTCCACTGCAGGAGATCCACTTCATGCAAATCAGTTTCTTTTCCAAATGGGGATGATACCATCTTGGCGCGGTTTGTTTTGGTGTTTCATGTCGTTCAATAAACTTGAAGCAAGGAAAAACTGATGACGAAACTTACTTGAGGCTTGAAATCGTCCTGTGGAACTGCACAAATGACATCAATAGACGCCTGCAAAATTGATGCAGCGTCACGCACGCCTGGTGGTTGGCAACAAACGAAGGCAAATACATTCTTGGCAGGTGAAAGCGACTGCATGTTCTCCACCTGCGACCAAACGTGACGCGTTTGGACTGAGTGTGTCTCACCTTGTGTCTTGCAGTTTTGTCTGGCCGAAAGTACGCTCTTTCTATGACGCAGAACGTTTTGGTTGGGAATAAAGCTCACTGAAAAGCGGTCTAGATGTGGTCAAGTCAGGTCAGGCCACGAACAGTGCAGAGCTGATGACGCATCTCTGCCCCTCAGGCCAACACGCAAAATGAACTCTTGTACGAACTTGCCTTTTGGCAGTTTTATTTGCAAGAACCCTGGTCATGGTTTCCCTGTTTCCCTGGAGAGACAAGTCCGTTATGGCCGATCTTTCAACGTGCATCTGTCACAGTCTGGGCCACTATTTATTTTACTGTCACACAGATATTTTGGTTGAAGCAGTGAGAACAGTATTTTGTTCCTCGGACTCGTGTATGCATTGCTCTTGTTCAACAATGTTCAGGGAAACCACTTTTACTGTTCTTTCCGTGCCATCGTGAGTTGATGGAGTCAGTCCTTTGTTGGGACAAGTGACGACTTTGATGGCACGCAGGTGACACAAAACAGACGAGGGAATTTTGGCGAAATGGCTCGGTGAGAATGCACTGTGTCGAGCCGCTTTATTTAAGCATGTTTTATGGGCTCAAATCCATTTGTTGTTCTGGCTTTATGTTCGCAGTAAACCTGGACGGTTTGAAGGCACCATGTTTGGTCGGCAACACTTGGTGAAAACATACGACGAACAGTGACGCAAATCAGCTGTGAACCCAAAACGTCTCAAACTTTGTCTACAGCAACAACAAAAAAAAACATTCAGAGCTGGTGTGTGCTATGTTGTGACAAGGAACAGGTCGTGCAATTTGGTTCGAGGCGTCAACCAGTTCAAGCAAAGTTATCACGAAAACAGGAGTCCTGCCTTCCGCAAGCACACCAGGACGCCATGCAGAATCCCTGCGCCTTGCATAGTGTGTTCGGGCGAAGGACCAATCCAACAGCAAGGTGAATGCAAACACCACAAGAGCATTTCGTATTCATGGAAACAATTCCAGCGAGCTCCGTGCTTTTTGTCGCGAGAAGTGTCGCCGAGGACGACTTCCGCTACGACAGGTTCTCCTTGTCAGGTCGGGTGACCTGGTTCAGAGGTGTTGGTCTCATTTCAAACCACTGCATCACCGCTGGGAAGAGAATCTAGGGTTGTTTTGCTGTGTGCTTGTTTGTTTTCCGCTTTACTTGCAGTGGCTTCTGTTCTGGGTCCCGATTCAAAGACCAAAAACTATTTCAGAGGACCCGCCACTTTCTTTGGTCAGAATCAGTCAGAGTTCCTGAATCATTTTGCTTGTGTCAATCAGGGGAACAACACGCTATCAATCTCAGCGATTCTTCATGACATGGTCGTTACTTTACGAGCTGAAATGATGGGTCCCCGGCAATCCGCAGTACCGGATCATCAGCGAAAATCCGGATCGCGCATGGGCCTGCACAACGCACTGATGTCGTAAAACTGTCGTAACTCAGAGCGCGCAGCGCTAAGCCTCAGTCAAAAGTGTCGAGTCTTCGCACTTACATATGAATGTGAAGGTGTTGGTTGTTCAGCTTTCTGGCAACAGAAAGGAAAAATTCTTTGGAGTGGCTCTGGTTTATGAGGTGCTTGTGTTTTTGTATGCCAAGTGTGTAGATGCATGCAGAAGAATCTCAAATGGAGGGTTCTCTCAGATGATAAAAATTTTGATCACCTTCAAAGTTAAAGTGGTTCATCCATCAATTCCTTTCTTCAGGAAACATTCAACATTCCCTGGTGGGACGTGTGTCTGACTTTGAACATCGGCGCATGTTTTTGTGAATGGAAGGCTTCAGAACACTCGCAACTGCCGGCCCATGCAGGGGTCAACCTCATCAGACGAGTGTAACCTTTAGTGGTCATAACTTTGCGCCCTGCCTTCGTAATGCGACCCATTCGAGACGAGACCAGTGGAAAAGGTCCCGATAAAATTCCATTTCGGAACCATCAAAGGATTTGCTTTTCTGATCGTTGTTCCAAGTCTGCGGACGAACATGGAGTTTGTGTCGAGCTGCACTGTCATGGCTGCGGAATGTGTGGGAAGGGAGAGAGGATGTTCCGGTACCGAGAGTTGCCTGTCTCCTGCTCAGGAAGTTCGGCTTGACATTTTGAGTGGGATTTTCAGCCGTCGTCTCAAATTCCAACGCGTTGTGCTTGCCTGCATGAAGAGACTTGCAGTCAGCATGTTCGGGACTGTGGTCGGTTTGAAAGCCTTCCTGCGTGCGTCGAGCTGCTGTACTTGTGCCTGTCTCGTTGAAATGAATGGGTTCAAGCTGGACAGGACATAATCAGCGACACATTACTGCAGGTTGCGGCGTGTAGTTACCCACCTCAAAGGCGAGAGCAACCGTCGCCTGACACGGGAGACACTTCGCCCAGTCGTGGTGACGCCGTTCATTTGATTCTGAACAGAACCGCAAGTTCAACGTGCCTCAGAATAAGCTGACTGAGCAGGTGAAGTTAGCTGGTTTTTGCTCATGCTTTTTCCTTTCCGTGCAGCACAGTGTTTCAGCCAGACACGCAGAATGGATGCAAGCCCACCAACTCTTCAGCCAAATTTCTGCCTTTTTTTCTTCTTCCATTCGCCTCTTTGGTGGAACCCAATTTTGGAGCTTGCCACGCGCGGTGTTGAAAGCTATAAATATTTAGACGAGATATTCCATATCATTTCAATGAGTCACGCAATGTTCTACCACCGAGGTGTCGGCTGTTCCTGCGCCGGAGCCGCAGAGGGCAATGGTCTCTGAATGGTTTGTAGAGAACATGTGACAAGCTCCTTGATCAGAAGTCGTCAATGAATTTTTCATCAAGTCAGGTGGTGTTCGTTTTCATACACGCTGTTCGATTGTGGAGCTTTTCATTTCGCGGCTCCAAGTTGAGGTACATGTGCATCTCTTGAAAGCTTCAAGGCATCAGGACGTTGCATGCAGGTGAACAGCGTCTGTTTTCTTTGTCGCACCGGATGTAGTTTTGCGCGGGCATAGTTTTTCAAACCACCTTCGCGAGTTTGCGTCACATCAGGTTGTGGTCGGACGTTTTGTTGGGAAACAAAAGTGATCGACCCAAAAGGCCCTGGTCTCGTTGGGATGCTCGTCGAGTGTGTCGTGTTCTCAATTGTTACTCGCTGTTCGGGGCTGGACTCCCCGGGCATGTCGGGTGTCTCTGCGTCCGCTGCGCGACATGGCCCCTGCCGATGCGACTCGGGGGCGGGGGACGCTTATCTGCCCGACGCACGCAGCGTCCCCGCCCAGGGACAACGGAGGCTCTGCTGGACACTGATGTACGTGGCGATCCTGCGATGAGCAAAAATAAGATATTCGTCCCAGGTGATTGTGCTCGAACGAGAATTGAATTGAATGAATGACTGAATGAAAGGAGGTTGATGTCTGGCGGTGAATGAATCATCTGCGCTGCAAGATGAGTGGAACATTTTTACGTGTCAAGTTGCACTGTTAACGGTACCTCTGCTTTCTCTTCTTGCAGACAATCGACTCAGTAAGTTGACTTTCCAATAGGAATTTTTATCAAACTTGTTGATGTGCATATGTTTGTACACATATGGTCGGGTATGTGAATACGATGCATTTTTCAGGATGGCTTGTCTTTGAAACCGTGTTGCACATAGAACAGATTACTTAGAACGTCACTGAATTCTTGTCATAGACCCATGCACAAATGTCAGGTGTCATGTGCATTCTTCTCTTTCTCCGCGTCCATTTTACCCGCTTTTTGACAGCTTTCATCAGATCGCAATTCAGACGCAGAATTTCCCGAAGGGAAAGTGAGTGGCCTTGGCCATGCAGGACAGGTTCCCAAAACCTTGGCACCGAGCGATCTGCTGAGAGCTCTCCCATGGAATTCAATGTTTTTCCAAAACAACAGCGCGTTCCGGGCATCATTGCTGTGCTTGACGTGCATAATGCTTCAAAACTTCGGTTCAAAATTTTGTGGTAGATTTAGACTTGTGTCGGTACGCATTGTGCGCATGTTTGGTTCACGAAAGATCGTGCAAGGCGTCAGGAAGACGCTGAATTTCACCATTGCGATCGAATTTCAACTGAAGCATTTTGAGACCTTTTTGACATTTTGACCCAATTTTGAATTAGACCCTGGTGAAGCAAGTTCGACTGGAGCATAGCTTCTCTTTTTGACACTGTTCGCTGCCTGAGGCTTGTTTTTCTAAACAGATACCCGTCTTCAATGTCCTCCAAACACATTTTATTCTGACTTTGAGACACCTGTCCCCTGAACCCCTTGCCACAAAGGACGCAAATTTCCCTCAAAGTGGATCTGATGACACTTCAACGGAATTCATCTGCCGTTGAATCACCACATATGAAAGCCTTTAATTCAACCATTTTTCTTTTCTCATTGAATTGACATTCTTAAACTTCAAATTCGTTTCACATGAACTTGGGAGAATCATAAAAAAACACTCCCGTGTATGACTTTTCACTCTGCAAAAAATTTCTTGAAGTTTTCTTCTCCATTGCGTTTCGCTTGTCAATCTTCAACATTACAATTCAACTTCTTACATCAGCACCTCCCGGGGCTTCAGGCAGCAGACAACTCATTTCCGAAGGGGAATGTGAATTTTTTGCACTTTGACTGTGCTAGAAGACGTCAAGTCAATTTTATTGACCTTGAGCCTTTCAAACGCGGTGTTCCTCTCTCTTGAAGGACACCAAAGGCAGCAAGTTATTTCTTGGGATCCCGTGTGAATTTTCAGAGACATTTGTCTTGATCCGAGAATGTGTTGTCAACTGCATGTTGGACTTGGCAAAACACGGGGATTGTCAGACTTGTTTCAGGAGTGAAGGTTTCTTTGGTGTCGGTCGGGGCTTCTTTTTTTTTTCTGAACCTGTTCAGATGACGTTCCGCAGTGCAGGGTCACTCAAGTCTGGATGTCCTTTTTCAATACCTGTCTTTTTATCGCGGGAAAGAGCAGCCTTATTTCTACAATTCGCCAAGGATTGGCCGTGTTCGTGCATATTCGGATGAAAATACCGGCCTGCGGGAGCAAATTTAACACCAAGCGTCCAGAGTCAAAGTTCATAAACCATTTTCTCCGGCAAAAAACTTGAGGTCATGTCTTCCCTGGTGATGAATTGTTTTGAGCAAAGAGGATTCCCGGTGCCTTTGGGTTTTGACAACAATACACTGGTGTGAAGTTTCAGCACTTGTGACCTTCCAAGGGCAAAGCTCCTGTCACCTTCTGGAAACACGCAGGAAATTTGATTTCCGCGATGTCCTGTCTGTTGCCAATGTTCATCGACGTGAAATAATTATCTGTGCGGGGCACGGATCAAAATTGCAGCGCAGACGTGCAGAGAGCTACATTTGATTCTTCGGATATGAACTTCGAGGAGAAAGGAAATATAGGTTTTGTGTTGTGTGCTGATCTTGCTGTCTTCTGGTGTTCTGCACAACCTGGTCAGAAAAACACAAAACGTCAGCACAATTGCATTTTGGTACCTGTTTGAAGGGTAGCAGAAGAAGACGAACAAACCCAAGTGTGGCATTATTGTTCACTGGCTCACCTTGCAAAGACGCCACTCACCAACCAGGCCTTTGTGATGCTCAAAACGCTGTGAATCCTTCACAACAAAACGGATGCCATTGGTTGCTGCAGTTTTGACACGGCTCATCAGGAGCTGCGGTGCAGACAGTTGAAATTGTCACTGGGGGAAATTTTCCTGCTTCGGAGTCAGATTCTTCTCGGAGAAACAAGCAGAAGAAACACGTCTGACTTTGTCTTCCCTTACAAGAGTTGACAGAAGAGAATGTTCATTTCAATTTTGTGTTGTGTTTACCAAGTGGGAGCTGCAGGTGAGAGAAAAGACTCGAATCCCTTTTGATGTCCCAGAGGACAACAACGGAAAATTGAAGATTCCTTCATTTCCTGCAAATGCAGCTCAACACGAGCCTCGTGACCACAGAACCTCCGTTCAGACGGAAACGCCACGTTTTCCCAAGCGTTTTGCTGATATGAGGCAACAGCTACTGCGTTGGTTTTGTCTGGGTGTAGTTGCTGCTTTTCCAGAACTCAACACAAGAATGGCTCGTCTTTTTGTGGGCATTCTTGTGCGTCCACGTCTGGGGGTCATGCCCAGTTGAAGTTTACCAGTTCGCATTCTACGTCTTTTCCACAATCAGACAAATGTGAGGAACATGCAGTAAGACTTGTCTAGAAGTGCAGTTGGTTCAGGTTGGACTCGTACAAGACGAGAAAAGCTGAAGCCAGATTAAATATATTCCATTGGCATCTCACATCGATTTTCAGTCGCCCACTGGACACCCCGATCCGTCAACCAACCAAACTGCCATTCACAGAAATCACAGAGCCCATAAACTTTGCAAGCAGGAACAGATCCACCTGAGAACGCAGTTTCTCTTGGTCTCAAAGCAAAGTGCGCACGTGCTGCACAACTGACACAAGAAGGGTATCAGGTTTGAAAGACACACGATCTCAGGAAAGTCACATCGATCACGGAAAGAAAGCCTATTTTCATTTCGAGTACGTTCACGCAAGAAAGACGAAGAATTTTCAACGCAAGCCAACAGACCTGTAACAAAGTCAGACTCAAAAGGAAATTGTGCTTTGACCCCAGGTTTGTGGCTTCTGCATTTTGTAACAGCTGATCCAACACGAAACAGAACAGATATATTTCTGCTGCTTATGGGTCAATTGGAAGCCTCCATAACCGTGTTTACCAAATGTGTCGAGGCACGGAATAAGGTCAGAAATCGAGTTGCCTGGGGATGGTGAGTAAGTGGGTTTTCGTTTCCACTGGAAATTGAGTTTTCGCGGGAGGGACGGACGCGAGTTGGGTTCGTGGTGGGAGTGGAGTCCGACCGACCGACTGCATTCAGTGTCATGTTCACGTCTCTTGTCTCTCGCCGAGTCAACTGCATCTGAACACCCACGAGTCAGGTTTTTTTTCTGAAGGAGACACACAGTTACCAACAGTGCAATACGAGGACCCTGTCAGGCTGCCGACCCGCGTGCAGACGACACTTGCGAGGATTCGCATCCCAAACCAGAGTCTTGGTTTGTCCTTCGAGTTCACACTGTTGTTCACTGCACGTGGAGTGAAATGAGCACTTACTGAAGGAAAAGCAATGCCATGTGGGACTGAGTCACGTTGCTGTAAAGTTTTAATTTTCTCGTCAGTTGCAGGTTGCCAAATCGGATTGGCAGCCAAGCCAGTTTGCTCCTTCAACCATTGCAGCAGCAATATCAACTGAGACACTTTTTCCAAATTTGAAGTGTTGTTTTTGCACAAGGTGTTCGTTTTTGTGTGGTCCAATGTGGCAGAAATGTTGCCATTGCGACTTTTTCCGTCCCTGGATTTTTGACCTGCGATTTTTTTCCTGAAACACGACACACAACAAGAACAGAATTCTTTTTTGAAGAAGTTTGCTCCGTAAGCACAGAGAACAATATTTGTATTAATATCTCTCTACATAATGATACTCTTTTGTCTGTTTGCTCACACAGATGAGAACCATGTCTCAAGAGGAGTATAGGGTTTGTAAACTGCGGAATATGTCGATTCTGCTCAGCATCCGTAGTCAGCAAGACAAAAACAATGTTGTTCTAGGACTTTTAGACATTCAGTGGAGTTGCCGTGTGTTGCGCTTATCACGAGCGTCTATCTCGTCGTTTAGCAGAAAAGTGTATTCCAAATGAGTCCGCAATGAAATGTGACATGTTTATGATTTCTGTACCTAGATGTCCTGCACATTGCAGCAGCTGCAGCGAATTCTGCACAATTTGTGTACAAAGTGTTTGATGGATTTCGCTTGGTTTCGCGTGTTTGCTGCAGTTGCACTTGTCCCTGACGAGAGAATCCAAATCCCTCCGTGATCAAACCATCGCCCACGGCCACTTCGCTACACGAGGTTCCCACAATATTCAGTTCCCTTCACAACACCCAGCATTTTGGTTGGTCCACTTCTCACTGGAGTCACAGTCCTGTGTTCAGAGTCAACGTTCATCATGCGTGCGCAACCGAGAACCCTGCAAGGGTCTGAGGACTGTGGTTCCAGGTCAGAGTGGCAGGACTAGTCAGTCTCCTCGCAGGGCGCGTTCTCACAGGACTGCAGAATGAATGTGGCGCATTCGATGTCGTGCTGGCGTTGCAAAATCATGTGGAGAGCAAACTGAAGCGCTGCGTTTGTTGTTGTGTGATATGCGCGCCGCGTCAAAACTTTCAGTGCAACACACTCCGCGCGTCATGCCATGAGCGCTTAGACTCAGAACATCTGTCGTCTGCAGTGTGCATCAAAGCCCTAACTGACAAAAGACCCGCTTTTCTGTTGTTTCTCGTTGATCTGCGACCCGTACCAAAGAATGCATCGGAGCACAGTTATTTCTACAGCTTGTCCCAATCCCTGTCCGACCAAAACATCCCTTCTTTTGCCTTCATTGTGGTGGTGGTTCCCTGACCTCTGCACAACACACCTTCCATTGTGCCTTCCACAAGATCCTTGCGTGTAGAACCTATTCCCAGCAGCTCGTGACTCCAACTTCTCCAACAACCTCAGCCTCTCATCCAACAACCTTATGCAATGTGTCCCCAGACTTACCTTTTCTTAGAAATTGCCAAAACCATGATGCACAAACCAGAGTGGATAGGACGCACTGTTAGCGTAGCACGCACCTCAAGTTCCTTCAGCAGTTAAAAAGTTGGTCTGAGACAGTCCTCGTACGTGTAAGTTGTTGTCAAACCAAAGAAGAACTCGTCCTTTTCGAAGGGTGTTCTTGTCTCACCTTTTTGTATTCTTCCCAACAACACAACAGAGACACATTTGCAATGTTCTAACACCGGTGCAATCACATTTTGCACCCTGCAGCTGAGAATCCACAGAGCGAGTGGGGTGAACATTGCTCGACGCGTTGTCCCGTGCACACAGGTCATTGGGCTCGACAGCCTCGACCTCCCCCTGTGTTGACACGAGTTGTTCGTTTTTGCAGGCGCTGTCTCCGGCCGACAAGCTGCGGCTGCGGGAGGAGTTCATGAACGAGTTCGACGAGAACCGGGACGGACGCATCGAGATGCAAGAGGTGCGCGGGGCTCGGGTGGGAGGGGGGGGGGGCGCTCAGGGTGCCAAGTCTAGAAGGGGCACATGGGAGCACTACGTCCGGACACGAAGTGGAAGGCGCCGCTGACACCGAATTACAAGGACGTTTCATTTTGCACTGCGCCATTCTCTGACAACCCAATGACAGATTAGTTTTCGATGCAATCGAACAATTTATTCTCAGGGCCCATTCAAACCAACTCACTTTTCCACCATATCAATAATCCGCATCAAATAATTCATGGTCTTCTCACTGACATTCGGCGCAATTTCGTCCCTAATTGATTTAATTCAAGGGAGAAGGTGCCGCAAAAACTTTTGAAACAGAATGTCATTCAAGCTTAATCTTTATTGTGGAAATTTACAGCAACTGCGAAGGCTTTTCCCCGTAAATGCTCAGGAATTAATCTCACGTCGCTGACGAAATGGAAACATGTCGGAGAAAACGATCCGTGGCTGTCGTGACTCGGGCTGCGGTTCCACATGGCGCTCGGACCAATATCCTCGGGAAATAAATACTGTGGTCCACTTGGGACAGATTGTGTTTCTGTGCAAGAAAAAAACATTTTTGAACTTTGGGTCAAACACCTTTGTCCCAAGCAGTCAGTTTTGTTGGCGAATGGCGTACTCCGACACAAAAGGAACGATTTCAGCTGTCGTGGCCCAAGAAGCAGAACACTCCCCATCAATCTGCGAATAAACGGATCTTGACACAAATATCAAACACAGCTCAATAACAGCAGCCGAGGCACAAAACGTACACTGTGACAGCACTCCATTTTCAAACAATCAAATTCCAAATGTCCCCAAATCTCCACTTCGTGCCTGAGATGTGGAGGAAACCTTTTCTATTTACCACACGAAACCCTTTATCTTCTGACATTTTGTGCACAGGCCAGTTTTTGAACGAAGTCTGAAGGCCCCTCGCCCCTGCAGATATTTCACAACAGTTGTTCCACAGCTTTTCCTTGAAACACAGAGCAAGGTTTGAGGCACTGAAGGAAACGCAGTTCAAAAGTTTGAAAAGAAGCTGAGCAGATCCGTCCCCGACAAACAATTCTCAATCGGTGAAAGGAACAAGCGAACAGGATGACAACTTCCCAAGCCTGAGGCGGCGGCGCTGCATTGTCGCGTCGTTGTTTCAGCTGGCGAAGATCCTGCCGACGGAAGACACGTTCCTCGCCATCTTCCGCAGCGACAACCGCTACCTGTCGGGCAAAATCTTCATGGAGGCACGTACACTCTGTCTGTCTGTCTGTCTGTCTGTCTGTCTGTCTGTCTGTCCTTCGCTTTCTCTGTTCTCTCTCCCTCTCTTTATTATCCTGATCGATTCACGAAAGCCGTGGGCTTGTCTTTTGACCTGAAAAACCCTTCCTCGCCCCGTCCATCCAGCACCTTTATTCTTCCTGCATTGAATGCTTCAGAGCTAAAATTGGGCCCCACGAGCTCAACCTCCCACGAAGTCTGGTCTTCGCCTCTCCCCACACTCCATCACCTCTCTGTTTCAGAAGAAACAAAGGGGCACGAAAAGTTTCAATAATTCCGGTGAACTAAAACCCACCAGACACATTCTTTGTTTCGATCTTCAGACAGCTTTACGTAAAAGAATGTAAGTTTGTCGGAATGAATGTCAATTAGTACGTACTTTTTGACAGGTCTGGAGGAAGTACGCGTCCAACAAACGAGACTACATCGACGCCCACGAAGTGAAGGTACGCACGACATCCACGTCTGCTTGTGCTGCGAGTCATCTTGATGAGTCCCCGTCTGGCGGAATGTCGTGTTTCCAGAAATGTCAACAAGTTTGATGGATCTGAAAAAAAAATTGCTTGGTGAAATTGTTTGAAGCCATTTCTCCTTTATATGAGTCCTTTCTGCTCGTTGCCCCCCCCCCCCCACTCGCAACCATGACAACCACTTGCGCGTCTGTTGGCAGGACTTCCTGCGGGACCTGTTCCGCGCGGCGGGCACGAAGCAGGTCTCCTCCGTCAAGCTGGACGAGTACGCCGACTCCATTGTGAGTTGCTCTATTGTTGTGGGTCATTTCCACCAAAACGAACAAATAAGGAAAGGCCAAGTTATTTTTCTGAAGAATGAAATATCTGCTTCAAAAAATGGAACCCAATCACAAATGGGGCCAATCACACATTTTCTCACTTTGCTTGAGTCTCGGGAACTGACACGAATGTTCTGTTTGCTTTCAGATTGCAATTTATGACGCAAACAACGATGGACGACTTCAGTTCAGAGAGATGTCAAGGTAACGGCCCTGCAAAGGCTGCGAGATGCTTTTTTGTGATTGCCACAATGGTGGTCGTGAAAAATACATGAGGCTTTTCCGCTTTCAGATTGCTGCCCGCTCATGAAAACGTGCTGATCAGATTCAAGGTTAGAGTGAGTGATGGCACTTGGATAGGGTTCAACAAAAGACAATGAACAAAGGGTCGCGAGTGGTGGCAAAATGTCAATTCACTTTGTTCTGAAACGGAAAAAAGTGTTTGTGATACAAGACTCAGGATGGATTTCTTTCAATTGATATTTTCATGTGCATTGCAGGACCACATGAACTTCACACCTGACAGCTTCAACAAAATGTTCAACCATTATGATGAGGTAAGAGCGTTGCTTGCTGAAAGAACGCACACCCGTCTCGGTTCAGATCTGTCGCCTTTGTCCCCAGAATCCCCAGAATTTACTCGTATCAGAGATTCTTTGCTTTCCAGAAATAGCAATGGAACGCGTTTGAACAAAACCTGAGTGACAAGTTGCAAGTTGAACCTGTCTCCCAAAATCCCTGTGGATGCAAGGCTAATTGGACTTCTCTATTTCAGGACGGGAACGGGAGTATAGCTGGCAGGGAATTGGACATCTTCCTGAGGGACATCGCCGTGTGCATCAGTGTAAGTGATCGTCCTGTTTCTCAGTGTGTCTCACCAGGGCTCTGTTCAAAGGAATGTGGTCTTTCCACATGATGGCATCTTCAAGAACCTCAGGCCCACGCATTCTGATTGCGTTCAGTTTCAAGTTCTCACAGGAGGCACCGCAGGGCAAGGCCACACTGCCTGGACAGGAAATTACATCACAATTGTGTACGGCCTTAACGACTGCAGCCGGTGTTCCTTTCCAAGGCCACAAAGCTTTCGCGTGGCCGGGCTCGGTTTACGCATCACTTACTGGGATCTGTGAAATTTCTTCAGATTGCAATCAAGACACATTGATTTGAACAAAAAAATCTGCGCTTTTGAGGCACCTGAATTTCAGCAGCCTTGGTTGGTCTCCAGGGCATCTGCGTGCGTTGACAGTATCAAATTTGTGATGATGCAGGGAGAGCACACTGAGACGCCTTGAACTGAATATTAATACTTTTAAAAATGCGTTTGTTCACTGCAGAAGGACATCGCGGACAATCCTGACGAGCTGCGCAAGTTCAAGCGGATGATGCTGACGACGTGCGACTCGAGCGGAGACGGGTCTCTGCAGAGAGACGAGATCGCGCTCTGGCTCGGCATCGAGGGCTACTAGTCGAACACGCCCACCACGCCCAGTACGCCCACGTACCCCGCCCACGTCCATCACCCGTAGGAAACAACACTCCGCCCCTTGAAACCGGAAGTTCCAACCGGAAATACTGGTCACGTGACCGGAAAGAGAGACGTTGAACTTTCTGAAGGAGACTGTGGATTTGTTTCAGTGTAGAGCCTTCTCACCAGTGAAAACAATCACAAGAATCTGCACAATAATGGAATGTACGAGTTCTTCAGACGCAGCTGAACGTCAGTCGTCAGTCGAGCGGCAGATCAGCAGCAGAGTGGAAGCCGGCCCCACTCTCCATGAGTTTTGGGTTCAGAACACCGCAGAAACCTGAAGGCCAAGAACAGATTGGCGAAAGAAGTTGTAATCTTTGGGCTTTGCATTCTGTGAATGTTGATGAAGCCCAAGCAAATAGGAACGAATTAGCAGGCTCCGGAAAAATGTCTATTTGTTTGCAGAACTCTGGTTCAGTGAACATAACTTTGCGTGTTGCGTGTACAAGGTCAAGATCTTGCTTGAACAGAGGGAAAAGTCAAAGCACAGGCCTGGAAAAGAGAAATCGTGTGATTTGGGACGTTTTCAAACAAAAACAACATTGGCCAAAGGTTCTTGCACATTCCATGCGGCATTTCGACTGCGAGTCCCTCCCGACTTTCCATTCTTCTTCAAAAAATTGTTGAACGCAAGCAATGTGCAGCAACTTTTCGCAGAAACAAACTCATCTGTACAAAACCAAGATGTTTTGCCAGTGGACCGCGGATCCACAAGACAAAGTTTCTCTCATTTCATACGAACACATCTGTACAATGTTGAACCATTTTTGTCCACATGTTGTACATACACATTGAGCATATTCACAAATTTACTACTTGATCTTGTTGAGCTATACCTTTTCATTGAAAACAAAAAACGAGTTAATTCTGTGTTTTGAACCTGTTTTGGACAGATTTGAAGTCTCCAACTTGTTGAGTGCTTCACTCAAAATATTGTCAATGTTCTGCTGTGTGGTTGAACAAGCATGGTAAAGAATTTTGTCAACACCAGCAAATTGGGTTTTCAACCGATAGTTTTCTTCAGTTTTGTGATCTGTTCATTACGAGAGTTCAAAGTTTACCAGTGAAGAAAAATGCTCAAAATGTTTTCAATTCACCATTGAAAAAGAGTCCTTCCCACAACTGCATGCGAACAGTTCAGTTGTTGCTGACATGACGCACATTCGGACATTGCTCCAGCAATTGTCTGCAACAGACCTGTGAATCACAAGAAAACATTCCCTGCTGAGATAGTCAATTTAGTGTGTAGTTCTTGAATACCATCCACAACTTTTCACTCATCTTGGTAGCGGGTAGCTGAAAGCTTTAACAAAACGAGTATCATCATCCTCCACTTCTGACAGGCAATCCGAGTAAACTCTGTTCAGCGTTGGTCAAACATTTCCATTGTACATACCAATTCCACACGAGTCGAACATTCCGTGGCTGAACATCGCTTGTTCTCCCGAGAGTCCTTCGTTTCTGGAGTCCGATTCATCCTGACAGGAAACACAGTCCAAAAGGATGTACAGATCCGAAAAAGGCGCCGAACCGAATCCGCCACACAATTTTCACCTCCTGATCAGACTAGAAAGAGAACTGTTGTCAAGCCAACTGTGAAAATTTTGATGTCAGATAAAGAAGGACTCATTGCAAGGGGACTTGAACGACCAATAGACAGCAATCATGCAAACAAAAACGTGTGTTGCCGCTTTGGCGGAACCAGTGGGTCAAACTGTGGTTGTCATCGTTTGTCACGTGCAAAATGTTTGTTGCTTCACCGTTTCTTGTTCCACTGTTTTCTAAAGTTTTTATACTCTGTCAAATATTGTTACTGAATGTACATAAAAATCCTTTGCCATGTCATGCATGTTCATCAAATTGAACTTTGGTTCTGAGTGGGCCTGCAACGTTGTGGTCAATGGTCACTTTGTTCTGTGGCCCCTCTTCACCTAACGAACCAGGGCCATACCCAACGCACCAGAGGCCCATTCAGACCGACCTTTCCTTTTACATCTCAACTCACACAAATTCTGAGTACTCCTGCTGTGGTTGGATTGGTTCTCAAGTGTCTTACATCGTTGTTGTTGTTGTTCGTAGTTGAAAATATTCTGTCGACCAAGAACAATCGTTGCAATGTTTTCCCCGCGACCGTGTCTGGTCAATTCCTTGTTATTTTGCAGTGATCAGTTGAACAAAAATCCACCAACACTTTCAAGAACCAAAAGACAAAAGAAAAGCAAGCAAGCTCCATTTGATCTTGAGCACCCGCGATTCGAGGATCGACGATGCTGACAGGAAGAAAGGATCCCACCCGAACAAAACGCACTCTGTCCGTTTTTTTCACAGAAAATCGAGCGGGAGCCGAGCTCAACAGAAAGGGAAGAAAATGTCTCCTTTTTGAGCAAATGAATGAAAAAAGCATTTTGGCGCGAGCACTGGTCACACACAACCAAATTTACAAAATTGTATGTACGAGTATGATTTTATGATTCACAAACCTTTTTTCAACGGTTTTCTCGACAAATACGCAAGTACCCTTCTCAAACTTGAACCAAGTCATTAGATTCATGCAAGCAAATTGTAGGAAGTAGTTTCCAAGTCAACTTTCAGTCAATCAAATCAAAAATACACAGCGATTCCATTGACCGTAACCATCACAACAGCTGCATTCCCATTTCTTTGCGATTTTTGTGGTATCAACTCTGTCTTCGCGTAAAATTTACATGTTTGCACACTGCGTTGAATGATTTATGTAGTTCCCAAGTTTAAAATTTCTTAATAAAACTTCAACAATTCGCACATCGTACGTCAATTTGATCGTAACTTTGGTCACAAGGAGGAAGAAACTTCTCTGCCGACACGGAAATTCGTTTTGTGCAAACACGTCTGAACAAGGAGTTTTCTCGGACAAGAAAGGTGTGTTTATCGTACAAAAAATATTCCCCGAGTGTTGGTAACGGGATACGAGTGTTGTCATCTTCGAAAGTGTCGCAGCACAAAAACATTCGATCTTGCAAACACATGCAGCTTGAGGTCAGTCAAGAGAAACATTTTTCGCTTGGATCCGAATGCCCACTCTGAGGGAGGCTGGTGACAGGGACTGTGATACTCAACATTGTGATGATGAAAGTGTCTATTTTGTGAATACGGCCCAAGAAGCTGTTGGAGCATCTAATTGCTCAGAATTCTCGCTGGTGAGAGAAGCCTGATCCAAACACACGCAACGCATTCGCAGCAACACAAAAGCTGGAAAGTGTCACCCGTTTGAAAACACAATTTTTTCAGGTCTTCATTTTGACGAAATTGTTTGACTTGGAAAAAAGGAATGAATGGTGGTTTTGATTTGGAGTTTTTTTCTGGCATTCTTTTGAAAGTGAATGTGAAGTGCAATGCTTTGTGCACAAAGTGTTGGTGTTGGTGAAAGCATCCATTCGTTGACGCTGAAAAGCAAATTCTGCGTTTCTTACAGCTGCGCACAGCTTCCTAAAGTTCCACTTTCCACAGGGTTTAGGATGTTCAACGTGAAATGTCAAGTTTCCACATGTGTAATTTTGTGCTCAAAACAGTGGCACCGAGTCAGGCAGCAAGGGAGAACAAATCAGAAAGGAGACAATTTTTGTCCAGAATAACAGTTTGGGAGGACAACAGAAAAGGTGCTTTTGTCGTCAGCTTCGCAGAAAACTACATTCGAATGCGGAAGTTTGACGCTTGTGCACAAACGTAAGAAAACCGCGTTTGGCAAAACGTGCATTTTGACATCCGTGTTGACACAGATGAGTTCTTGTTGTCAATGCAAATGTCCACGGACACGATGCTGTTGATGTTCAGGCATCTGTCACCTTCCTGTTGTTCAAAACCTTATCTGCACGGGCCGAGTCTCCTGGATTCACTGGAAAGTTTGGCAGTACGTGCCATGGCTCGGACACCCCGGTAAGTGCTGCCATTTCCCAACAACGACGACACCTTGATTCGCCTCTGTTCTCTAAATGGGTGAAAAACCTATTCAGAGACATCACGCAACACAGATATTCCCTGATCCCTCACCTTCGGATTTCGTAGTTTGCTCTCAGCATGTTCTCATCTGTGAGGTCCGAGCATCAAAGAGCACACCGGAAGAAAGTTTGCGATGATCATGGCTGTTTGGTGTGACACTGGCGGTCTTGCAGCTTCAACACACAGGTTCTGGGCATGAAAGCACAGCTTGTTTCCAAACGCGGTGTGTCCACGCATCCACCCATTCATGACTGCAACAAAATTGAACGAAATTTACTAGGACTGCAACAACGAACGAAATGTACGTGTGGTGTTCTCTTTGGAGGGTGCGTACATGCAGAGGTATCGATCACAAAAAAATCAAGGTGTGACTAAATATCAGTGGCTTTGGTTGCTATCTTTCCTTTTGCCCAAAAAGAACAATCCTCGTTTGCCCAGTTGAAAATAATGAAGCACCACGAGAAAAGTGTCCCCAAGCGCGCAGGGATGGAGAGCAGCTTCACCATCAAAAAACCTTTTCTCATCTTCAACTTTTCAAAGTTGAAATCGGGCTTCTCAATGGGCAGAAGAAGTATGACCTTGTTTTGGATCCACCCCTCGACAATACCATTAACGTACAGAGCAAACAATGACGACACAACTGTCATCTCCACAGACGTACGTGTGTCAGCAACTGCTTCACACTGTCAGTCCATTCAGCTCCAGGTCAAGCTGCACTCGACAGTGCAATTTCATACCTGCTGCGCCAAACGTTGTTCTTCGTTGTTTCTGCACCCTATGGACGTAAGTCCAAACTTTCGGCTCTGTTCGTGAAGGAGAATGGGAGACGCGATCACGTGGACCTCGACAGCGCCGCCACCGCCCATGTCGAAGGAGGAAATCGGTGAACTCGCCAGGCAGACGTTCCTCTATGAAATCTTCTTGGGGATCAACTGGTACTACGGAGGTGCAATGGTCGCCGTTGGTCTCGTGGGGAATACGCTCAGTTTTATTATTATGATGAAGGTCAGTGTGTGTGTGTGTGTGTGTGTGTGTGTGTGTGTGTGTGTGTGAATGACATCAATGTACTGCGGACATTGGTCAAACATTGGCTGTCTTCATCTCAGCCTGCAGTGGCCGTTGGAGGGCAAAAGATCTATGAAGTGCGGTGCAACAGGTATCAGGTTAAAGGTGGCAGAAGAAAAACAACAGGGGTTTCCAGAAATGTACTTCTGGTGCACATACGTATGTTCCGCAAAATCACACAGCCGATGGGGAAACGTGTTTTCAATTTGTTTGTGACAGACGGCCATGAAAAGGGCGTTTCGGCAAATGTTGGTGTTGGTGAAAGACTGCACGACAACCATTCTGTTGGGCAATTTATTCATCAAAATTCACGCAGAACTTGCCTGAAGGAAATCCGGGGAGCCTGTTCTCGTAACAATGAAAACATTTTGACTAAAACACACACTCCCGAGTCGCAACAAAAGACTGGGTGTGTGTTGCATGTTCTGCGTGGATTTTCTGGCGATGGAAAATGCACACAATGCTTTTGATAGAGCAAAAGCCCAAGGTCCATGAATGACGTACTCCAAACGAAGCCTGGTCTTTTTGTTCACATTTGGGGGCAGGTCTAGCAGGCTGAAAATTTATGCGTTTTCTTTTACGCTTCCAAAATATCTCTGCCCAAAAGAGTAGATCGAACGGAAAAGGCTGCCGTTAGTGGGTGTCCTTTTTAGGTGATTTGATCGAAGCACCTATAGGCAGCCTCTTCCAAAAGTATGTCTACAGCAGTTTCATGGTCAAGATGAGGATTGATTTGGGATCATTTGGGCTCTTTTGGTTCATTTTGGGTTGGGGATAA
>JAAUXT010066925.1_pt1 | contig 20056 bp, 16 predicted proteins | sample 7278171 | NCBI WGS metagenome assembly JAAUXT01 (sample SAMN14350112, study PRJNA611818) | marine sediment metagenome | isolation source: surface marine sediment (1.8m) | place: French Polynesia: Moorea | collected 2018-08 | reverse complement strand
ATGCTTGCAATTGTTTTTTGAGAAACATAACACTATGCACACATTCTTCGATACACACAAGTGCTGTCCTGCCGATGTACGCTGCGCGCGGCTGATTCTCCACTTGAAAGTTTAGTTTTTTGAGTACGTCCCTTCCCACTCTTCCAAGTGTGGATGTGACCAAAAGTGGGTGTGACCACGGTTTGGATTGACCTTGGATGTCTGTGGTACCGACCTTGGGTGAAGGTGTGTTTGGCTCTCGGTATGGCTTTGCTGGGGTCACAAGCAATCGAAATTTTGACATTACATTATTGACATCCAAATTTTGTGATGTCAGGTGACCCCCCTCCCCTCCCACTGGCATGCTTGTTATGGATTCTTGTGGTATGAATTCCCAGGCTCGCCAGATGGTGAACACAGGAAACCAGAAGAAACAAGAGAAGCAGTGCACAGCGCAACTGCAAGTGCGAAGTCCCCGGGGTGTTTGCTTTGGTAGTCATGATCCTTTTTCTTTTTGTTCATCCACCATGGAAGAAAGCCAAAAACCAAGTTTCTTTTTGTTCATCCACCATGGAAGAAAACCAAAAACCAAGAAGTTGCAGATTGTTTGCATCTGGTTACTGAGGAGTTTTGCATCTGGTTGCTGGGTAAGTTGGTATGGACATTCTTTCAAAACAGCACAGCAAACTCCTTTCAAATATCTTTCACGTGAGCAAAATATCAAAAGCTCCATCTCAATCAGAATTTGAGATTTGGCCTTTTGAATCTGGTTGCTGGGAAGTTTTGCAGCTAGTTGCTATGGAGTTTTGTTTTTAGTTGCTATGGAAGTTGGTATGCATATTCTTTTGAAACAACACAGCAAACTGCTTTCAAATACCTTGTTTTGAACCAAAGATCAAGTCTCAAAATTGAGAACCCAAGATTTAGCCTTTTGCATCTCGTTGCAAGGGAGTTTGTATCTGGTTGCCAAGGAGATATCCTGGACATTCCATTCTTTCTAATTTTTAATGTTGGCTCAAAGACCTTTCCAATGAGCCCCAGATCAAGTCTGTACCTTCAGTGGTTGCTGAGATCAGGGGGGGGGGGTAACATATGGGACAGGACAAAGTGGGACATCATGCCTGAGATGCTAATTACACTTTGTACATTGGCAGACAATATGGGCCAATTGTCCCAGGCCAGCACCATTAGCCACCAAAAAACCCCCATATGGGGGAGGGGCATATGGGACATAGGACAAAGCGGGACATCTTCTGCAAGTTAGCAAAAATACCGAAAATTGTTGGCACTACCAAATACCGAAAAACCTAGAGGGACTTCGCATTCGCACAAGTTGGAGAACAACTCCCGTGTCCTGTGGTGTTTTGTCCAGAGCTGCGCACTCCAGAAGATTTCTCGAATGGTCTTTTCCAGATCTTGGCAGACAAGATACCAGATGTTCTCATGCCAGAACTACTCAAACATACACGTTCCCGTCTTCATATTGTTCTGACCCGCCTAGAGGTCTCAGCCTGATCGGCTGCACATGTGCGTGAGTAATCGCAGCAACACAACACGCGAACAGCTTTGGCGAACAACACTGATGAGCACGTTTCAGGAAAGATTATATGTATTGAGTCTCTCACAACTGGTGGTTGGCACATTCCTGTTGCAGCAAAGAAACAAACGCGACCAACACCGAAAATTGGCCACAAGACCTGACCGACTCGCTGATGAATCGGAAAAAAAACTTTCTGTGCGCATTTACGTGACACCGGAAACCGGTGCATCGCGAAGGGTGGGCACAAGCACCGGTAAACAGACATGCCTGGTGTTTCGGTGAGAATTCGGGACAAAACGTCATCGTACTTCAGAAAATCATTTTCCCGAGAAGCACCATTACAATTGCAATTTCAAGCAGTCGGGCAAAAATTTCTTTTCGAAACCCATTTTCTTCTGCGCAGGCTTCACATGTGTTCAACAATTTCACTCTTTTGACTGTTTGCCTCCCAGAATCTGAAAAAGGAAACATTGAAGTGGAGCAGATGTTTTACAGTGCCACATTTGGGCCAGCAGCACAATTGTTTGCGTGAATTTGAAAAACAACCGAGTCTTTTTTTCCCCTTTCCATCTGGTTGCTTCTCCAGCGCAAGGCAAAATCTCAAATTTCACTTCGGAGCTGGTGGTGTCGTGTTTGCGCTGTTCAAAACACACCAAGAACTTACATCAATAACAAGACCTGCAGCGATTGTGACACCTCCAGATCGCAGCATGAATCGTCCAAGATCTTTGAAGTCTTGAAATAGTTCAATACAGATAGGCCTGTCTACGTCTAGCTCTATCACAGCGTTGGATCCCTTCGTCAAACACCTGTTGCCAAAAGAAGAAAAGAAATGTGAAATTCTCTGAAGACGGGCCTAAAGTTTTTGTGTCGGCTAAGTTGTGCTTGTTGCTGTTTGGCCTCACCTTGGTTTGTTCCGAACCACTTCGCCCGTATTTTTCTGAAGTTGACAGACAAGTTTGCGAACATGTGCAGGTTCACTGAGTGACTGGTAGTGAAAAACAACCTGCAAGTTCAACACAGACAAACGAATCACAAACAGCAGGAAAAAAAAAGGGTGCAGAAACAGACGGTATGATCAAAGGTTGTGAGGTACATAAGCAAGGTTTGCCACTGACCGGAAAGCCTTTTGTAATGGGAACTTCAATGTTGAAGATGACGACCCTGGCTCGCAGCCGGGACGTGGTGGGAATTGGGTGTGCTGGATCACAGAGTATGCTCCCTGCAACGAGCATGGGCGCTGACTTGGGACGTCACAAGAGCGTGTAAATTCCACGGTCGAGAAAGAGGACAGTCTTTTCAGTAAAATAAGGCAATACCAACTGAATACAGAATTGATGCAGAGAGCAACCACGACGGCAGAACATCATCTCTTTACAAGGTTGCAAAAACAAATTTCCACCCACATACCGATGCCGATGTTGGTCGCTTCTATGTTTGTGAGAACCACTGTCGCATTGTCCCCAGCAAATCCGTATTGAGCGAGAACCTCATCAATAAGAACACCTGCAAACACGAGAGTTTTCTGTCAACAGTTTCGCAAAAAGAAAACAAAGGCTGGTGTGACCTTGGAAAACACACTGCAAAATAGCTGAACATTACTTTTAACGACGGCGATCTCTCCCTGCGGCATGACGACGACTCTGTCGCCTGGATGTACGGAGCCAGCCTGGATCGTGCCCGATACGGACAGCCCGCTCCCCATCCCTTTGAACACGTCTGCCACGCACATCCTCAACGGCTTCTCCACCGGCCGCTCCGGTGGCTTGAACTTGTCTGGAATTAGCGCGAAATGAGGTCAGTCGACAACATGGCAGAGTTCAAGCTCAGTGAGCAATTTGCTTTTCACTCACCTATTTGCTGGATGAGGCACGTTCCACTGTACCAAGCAGCAAGCTTGGGCTCTGTCGGAGGCTTCGTCAGATTCTCACCACTCAGCCCACTGCACGGTACGTAGGCAATATCTTTTTCCTTGAAGCCCGTCTGTTTGAGGAAACCTCCTAACTTCTTCGTAATTTCCTTGAATCGGTCCTCATCCCATTCCACGGTGTCCATCTTGTTGACAGCAACGCATAACTGCGATACACCTGCAGGACATCTCGTGCATTACCTCACAAGCGGGTACTGTCGATTTGAAGACACTTGCAGTGGAATTCGTGTGAAAGAAAATCGTTACCGCCGCACCTAAAGATCGAATCAGCATTGCGTGTTCCCTCGTCTGCCCACCAGCATCAAAGCCAGTTTCGAATTCTCCCCTCGTGGAGTTGACCACAAGAATCGCGACGTCAGCCTGAGCAGCACCTGTGAGAAGACGGCAGTTTGTTCGTTCTGAGGTGAGCACGCACGCACAAGTAGGACCACGGTGTGCTTCAAGCAGTGAATGTGACGCAAACCTGATATCATGTTTGGAATAAAGTCCTTGTGGCCTGGCGCATCCAACAAGGTGATCACTTTGCTTTCCGTTTCAAATCTCGTCTGTGCCACGTCCATGGTAACTCCTCGACTCCTGTCAATCACAAAACCCCGGTTGTTGGGTACATCTCTGCACTCACACAAGAAACTAGACTTTCAAGTAGAGAATCAGCCGCGGGCAGCGAACATCAGCAGGAAAGCACTTGTCCCAATCTGCCAATGCTCCAGTCAGCAAATGTGCCAGTTGAAAAATTTTTGTGCATGGATGGGGGGGGGGTGTTACCATAAAACTCCACATATAAGTCACACCCGCATATAAGTCACACCCTAAGTTTGGCCCCAAAAATCTGGTACAAAATTTGTTCCCATCATATTTGCTTGATTTAGCAAGCCTGAAGAAAATATGAAAAATTTTGTTGTTTTTTTTTTTCCTTTTACATTTGTAAAATACTTATATAATTTATTCTTTGGCTTCCATAACCCCAAATAAAGACAAATAACTTAAGCAAAATGGTCAGGCATGATCCCCAAAAATATAAGTTATACTGATATTGGGTCTCCATTACATTTATTTGGGATTCTGAGAGTTGGACACCAGCAGATAATGAAAAAGTAAATACCCCTCGTATAAGTTGCACCCCAACTTTGGATATCAAAAATTTGTGTTAAAAAGTGTGACTTATATGCAGGGTTTTACGGTAACTTGGACAACCTGCCTGGGCTGGACATTGAGTCAGGGTAACTCAGACAACTCAGACATTGTCTAACTTAGACAGTGTCCAACTTGCACATTGTCTGCATTGGGGTAACTCAGACAACTTGGACATTGTCCAACTTGGACATTGTCTGCATAAGGGTAACTCAGATGACTCAGATAATTTGGACATTGCCAACTTGGACATTGTCTGAGTCAGGGTAACTCAGACAACTCAAACATTACCCAAGTTGGACATTGTCTGAGTCAGGGTAACTCAGACAATTTGGATATTGTCTGACTTGGACATTGTCTGCACAACCCTAACTCACACAATGACTGAGTTTGGGTAATACAAACAATTGTCCGAGTTGTCTGAGTTGCCCTGACTCAAGACAATTGTCCTTGTTACCTCAACTCCAAGTTGGGCATTGTCCATTTTGAAAATTTTCTGTGAGGGGGGGGGGGTAACACAGACAATGTTCAAGTCAGACAATGTCTGAGTTGAAATTTTTCTGTGAGGGGGGGGGGTAATACGGATAATGTCCAAGTTAGACAGACCAGGACAGACACATGGACACTGATACCTGGGCAAACCAATATCAGCTCACTTTTCTGTGAGCAGGGGGGGGGGGATTAACATGGACAATGTATGTCCAAGTTGGACAATGTCTGAGTCAGACAATGTCTGAGTTGAAATTTTTCTGTGAGGGGGGGGGGGTAACACGGACAATGTCCAAGTCGGACAGACCAGGACAGAAACACGGACACTGATACCCGGGCAAACCAACATCAGCTCGCTACCGCGGCTGATAAAAACTGACCCAACTTCAATGACGAAGCGACTCACCGTTCCTCCTCAGTTTCGTCCAGCACCCACGCATACGCAAACGAAGCTTTGCCCAGCTTTTTGGATTCCTGCTCGTACTTGTGCATAGTTCTCCTGTTGACGAAGCCCAGCTGGCATAAGACGTGCCCCATTAACGTGCTCTTTCCAGCATCAACGTGTCCTGCACGACAAAGCGGACGGTGCGTCCACCATCAATTGAAACACAAACGATTCCGGCAGGAAATGTAGTGAAAACCGAAGGAAGAATTGTAACTTACCAATGACAACCAAGTTGATGAAGTCTTTTCCACCCGCTTTCCTTTTGTCATACTCCAGCTTGTCATCATACGTCGCCATTTTTGCCCTGAAGATCAAGACTTGCCAATTCAAAGTGACAAAGCAGATTGTATCGAGGTCGAAAGACTCAGGTTCCGAGGCACAGAAAGTACACACTTGGAAGCACTCTTGTGGATGGTCGGAGTCCCTGGGGTCGGTGTACTGGAGCCCTCGGCGGCCAGCAGCTCCGTCCTCTTGCTGACGGCCGGAGACGCCGATCTCGAGCTGCTCCTCGAGTTTGGCTTGCTGCCGCTACCTCCAGGAAACCCGTCGACGTTCAAGTCTCGTCTGACCGAGTCCACCTGTCAAACCCAGACTTTTTCTCGATTCATCATGTCAAGACAGCCAGTGTTTCTTGTTGCATCGTTTTACATCGCATGATACAACAATGTAACAAGCGAGGCGGTTCCAAACCTCTTGTTGCGAGGCCTCCGTTCGAGCGTCATGGTCCTTGTCGGGAGTAAAGCCCGACTGCGTCTTCGTCCCTGACGAGAAGGTCATCCTCGCAACGCCTGGAGTCGCAGTCGTCTCTATCACAGCAGTCGGCTCTTTGGCCGTTTCCTTGGGTGACGGTTTCTGGAGTGTGATGGAAGGTGCCTCACCGACTGTGAAACCCTGAACATCTGAGGCTCCAGCAACGCGAGCACCTAAGAAAGACAATTGTATTGCACTTTGTCAACCCATAAAACACAGAAGTGGATATTTAGATGACATCCGAAAACGTTTGGTTTGAGGCTGTTGAAGCTGTCTTGTTACCTGTTCGCGTAAAGGCACCTTTTTGCTTTTCTTGTACAACGTCATCGGGGGATGGCGTGGAAAAGTCAAAGGGAACGATCTTATAAGAGTCAATGATGAGACCAGTTTCCGTTCTCGACATTTGTTGCTTGAAGGAAAACTTTGGGAAATTAACTCCTCTTGCAAAGACTGGTCGGGCGTCCAACTTCTCGCCTTCCGAGTAATGAGAGCAAACTGCTCGGCCAAATACGGACGGTTTTGCACTGGAAACTTCAACCTGGGAGATGACGGGTCGAGCAGCAACAACTGCATCTTTCTGTTGTGCTTTGGCTCGAACTACATGTTGAGCAGCTAGTGCAGACAAGTCAATCTGCGGCAAAGACTTGAAGCCTGGTGGGAGCCCGGCATGCTTTTCTGTTTTCGTTGTGTTTGGGTCTTCACGTTTGTGAACAGCCTGTTCGTGCTGCGATGCGAGCGCACTCAAGCTGAAGCCTGGGGGCGCTCCGCTGACCCCAGAGTCTTGCGCAGGTGCTGCCTGTCCCTCTGTGGTACGGTCCGCAGAATGAAACCCCTGAGCCAATGCGACCAGTGAAGAAGGCATCGGTGCATTTCGTTCATTCCGGTGGAGAGCTTGATCTTTGGGTGAGCTACTTTCCTGCTGCCTTGCAAGTTGAGCCAACGACAGAGTTGGTGGGGTTGCCCTTGAGCCCTCAGATGGCCGTGTCTGAGGCAATGCCGGTCTTGAGAAGGCACTCCCACTCGGTGGGCTGGAACGGTGTTCTTTTGCAAGCTGAGCTAATGAAAACAGCGGCGGCTTCGCAGGAATGCTGACAGGGTTGTGAAGGGCACTTCGAGGCGTTTTGGCCAACACTTCTGTGTCTCTCTCCACAAGCTTTCGCGAACCACCGAGTGCCACATTGGGCTTCATGAAAGAAAATTTGGATTGCTGTTCTGGACCACACCGTTCTGGTTGCGAAACTGAGTCTGCCTGCTGTTCGGCCAAAGAGACGGTTGACTGGCCTTCCTCCTTCCCCTCGAGCATTCCTGTTTTCCTCGCACTTGTGTCGGGTGGAACGTCAATTTTAGTTCTTTCCAAGTGACTTTCCGGAAGGTTCTCGGCGGGTTTTTCAGATTTGGATGAATCGTTTTCATCGTCTTACCTTACCATGGCCAAACGTAGTATGCAGCAGCAGAGATATGAAAGAAAAGAAACGGCACAACATAAAACTACATTTCGTGAAAACATGGCTGTGCTCGTGTCGCACTGCGTCTGATGCAGGTGTGACAACAACAAATCGATCAAACAAATCAAAACTTACCTCGGTTTCTCGTCCGAGACGTTGGAGTTCTCTGCTGTTTTGGAGTCTCTGAAAATCACACAGCAACAGGTGAATTAACCGCAGACTTGCAAAAAGTTTTCGCCATAACAGACGGGTTTCACAGACTGTGATAAGTTCTTGACTTTGCTGACAAGAAGTTACCTGACGTGTTCAGTATTGAGTTCAACGACTTTTCAAAGTTGAAGTTCTGTTCAATGACAGCTTCTATCATGATATGCTCTGGTGTTGAGTCTCCCAGCACATTTCTCAGTTCTTCTAAACACGAATTTAGGCGCACTGAAATACATTCACAAGCACGTGAAGCAACTACTCACGAAATATACATTATAAACTACACACAAACGTCCGTAAACAAGACCGCGACACTGCACTTCATGTTGTTTTGTTACCTTCTTCTTCTGGGCCGAGCTGTGGCTTCACAAAGTTGGACGAGTCTTTCAAGCCGTCGCTCTCCGACTTGTGCTCCTCTTCATCTTCCTCTTGAATCACGCCCTCCTCGCCAAAGTAGGATGACAGGTTTTGCTGTCGACTCCGATCGAAGAGAAACTGTGATTCTGCAAGTCACACGAGAATCCTGATTTTCATTTTCTACTCTTTCTTTGGAATGTTCTGGGGACCACTGACACGGGAAGCCGCTGCGTCAACCACCGCAATGTTTTCAATCAACTCTAAAGGGACACAGGATTGCTGCGTAAAGAAACGTTGGCCGCCAGATTTGTTCAGGTCGCTGCGGTCCGTGGATGGCCCGATTCCGGAAAGTCGCTGTTCTGTATGAAATGGCTACACTTTCACCAGTTTCCATTTGAATCTGATAGTCATTAGTTTCACTTGAAAGAAACCCGTGCACCACTGTAAACTCAACTGAACCATTTTTTTGCAACAAAATTGGTCTTGTACCTGTGCCAGGGGAGATGCAGAAGTCGCTTTCTTCGACTGAGTGCCCGTACACATCATCGTAGCCATCGTACTCTGCAAATGTTCAAGATGATTTGGAACACCTGCACACCACTCGTTAGTCGTTTGCGCCACACAAATTGCACTGTCACTTGGTCGATAGATGACCGTCCGTCTGGCCACACACCAAAACAGGCCAGATTGGCCTCGGCGGTTGATGTCAAGACTGCCGATTGTAGCTGAGCGATAATTGGGAACAACACAGCTGTGTGAAGCTGTCCCTAAATTCTTAACTCTCAAGCCATTTCTAGAACATCAGCATTTACAGTTAACATTTGAAATTGAAACGATCCAGATTTCTATTCATTTGGGCAAAAACTTTCCAGACATTCCAGTCAGTCTCGCGTAGAAGTCGATCTCCAGAACATCTTCCACGTTTGCCGGTTCGCAACCATTTCATCCAAATCGGAACAAAAAGACCAACCTTCCTGATAATCTAGGGCTCGAACGATTCTATGTCTTGACATGGTTGAAGTGGGAAGAGTACTTTGTTGATATTAGGTACATTGACACGTAAAATTGAACTTGTCTTCGACTGCATACTGCTCGAGGTCTGCCATGTTCATTTTTCTCTAGATGTCTACGCCTCAAGGCGGGACGCGTGTGTCCCTTGGTCGATTAAATTATTCCAACTTGACCCTTTTTTTTCGTTTTGATGAAGGAGCATCAAATGGTAGTACAGTTATTTTTCAATCAATATGGTTGCCTTGGGAAGATGGAAGGGACAGATTCACATCTTTGGGATAAGATCGAAGATTGCCCAATATCCCATAGATCTATCTTGACACGTCCCACGTAACATCGTGATAACCAGAGAAGACTCCATCAGCAGAGACGAGATGGCAGCACAGCGCGAATGCAAGCTAACCGCCAAACCTTTTCATTGAGCTGTGCCGCGCAGGCCTCGAAGCTGCGCAGATATATTCTTGTGTGTTCAAAGGATATGGAGCCAAAAAGACGACATTTAACAACTCGAAAGGGTTCACCTAAACTCTGCAGTGTCCAGAGGAGTGGTCAACACTGTTTCTCGGACGAGGTACCCAGTTTTCGTTTGAAGTGTACACTTTCATAGCCATGGAGAGATTCGCTCAGAATGAATGGCCGTGTTCATTTACGAGTGCGGTTCAACCCGAAATGGCTGACTTCGTCCAACAAGAAACCCAGGGGCGAAGTTGTGCGACTTCGCCGGTGGCTAGCCACGCACGTAACTGGAACATGCCCACGTGTGCAAATTTTCGGGAGGTGTTGCTTTCGTGCGAACCCAGGATTCGACCAAAGTTCCGTGAAAATGTTTTCTTGTGAAAAATGAACAAAAATGATAGCACCTCTGGCACCGAAAATGGAATGGTTTCGGTGTGTGTGTGTGGGGGGGGGGTTCTCACATCATTGAGGTGCAGAATAACTTTTGGAGGAGAGAAATTCCAAACAAGAAGCAGTGCATTGGGCAACTGCAGGTGCGATGTCCCTGGGGTGTTTTTATCCGACCAGCAGCAATCGTATATGGGGAGCTGTTCGATTATGGACAAGATATGGCGAGTGTTATACGGAGGGGACAGACAGACAGACAAACAGAGTGGAGTGCCCCTTGGGGGGTGCATGAAATTACGTGGGACATCCTGGCTGAGATGCCATTGTACACATTGTCTGAAGAAAGTGCAGGGAGTGCCATGTAGGGGGTGCAATATATATCCTGGCCAAGGGATACCGTACGAGTATGACAGAGCGATTTCATCCAAACTACGTGCATTGTTCAAGTGCTTCCTTGAACATTTTTGGACCTTGTCTCATTTGATCGAATTTGCTCGGGAGCCAACACCACTGAACTGAAATTTGACATTTGTATCGGCCGTGCTCGCACTCGAACAAAATCATCCACAAATTGAGAAACTGACGTGTGTTTTTTTCTGGCCAGTGGAACTCCTTGGTCTGCAGTTCTGCTTTTTTTTTGTGCAGAGTACTTTTGTGGTAAACTGCCCTTTCTTCGCAAAAGACCTGTGCACATACACAGGATTGTGATTCTGAACAAATAACGCGCGGCAGTTTCAAGTCCAACGTGATGAGGCCGCAATCCTCGAGACACTCACATTCGATGTGGGTGCAAGTAACTGACAAGTTCCTGCGTCAAATGAGATGCGTTCACCTTGACGCAGAAAATGAACAAGAGAGACTTGCGTGGATTGTGAGAATCTTTCGTTTACTTACAACACACGGTTGTGCATGAGAGTTATTTCTGACGACTGCACGTGGCTTGCAAAAAGAATTCTGGCATGGCTTGTGCTTGTGTTCGGATGTCGGCTTGTTTCATCAATGTCATGCAGACAACGCACAGGCTACGAAGAACCTTTGTCTCACCAGGAACGACCGTCGAAAGCTCCGAAGTTTTCGTGGGTGATACCCGAGCTGCTGGCCGCGCATGGGAGACCGACCAAACCTGGTCACATCAAGTACCTTTGTCAAAATGGCATCACAAGGCTGGTCACTCTCACAGAGAACAAACCCACGGTGTTACATCGATATCCAGGTGCGTCGGGAGGAAAACAAGTGCAGATGTGTTCTACTTTGAGCAGCAAATTCAGGATCAAGGGGGTCAGCCTTGACGGTTCCGAGTCCAAGTTGAAAAGAGAAGAAGAGGTTCGCCGATCAAAAGAGATTCACACATTTTTTGGTTTGATGCTGAAAGTCATTGTGAACGTGAAGAACCCAGAGCTCATGCAAATTTCAAATTTCGAGAGGGAACTGAACTCATGTACCGGAACTCAGCTGAAGACCATGATCAGGCCTATGGTTTGTGGGCGGTCTGGCCGTCCCACAACCGTGGACAGTTCATCTGGGTGGTCTAAATTCGTACGTTTCCGATGCTTCTTTTCTTTGCAGAAGTCGGGAAGTTTTGAAAAACATCCAGCTCCGCCAACGGATATTTTGGCTCGTGCCACTTTGTTGGAGATGGACTTGACACCTTTGCGGACTCAGTTTGTCTGTGCATGTGAGCAAGATCTCTACGTATGACTCACCAAGACTCACCTGACAATTGCAGGAACAAATCTCACATGGTTTCACATTCCTGTCAAAGACGAACAGGCCCCAAAAACAGAGCAAGTTGAAGAGTTTGTGAAGCTGGTCAAAACTGCCAGGAAGGAAAAACAGGCAAGTTGACAGGAAATTGAAGATACAGTCATCTTGTTTTGGCCTGTACTCGTATGTCGCGTGCATTTCTCACGTTTTTCTTCAAAAAGAGATCTCAAGGGGATGCTTGAATTCTGGGCCACAAAGGACCCACCGGTCCACGCAGGCATCAATCTGGGGAAATTTCTGTGTGAATGTGTACTGACAAAATGTGTACAACACTTTACCTCAACAATAATTCCCAATTACTCAGGTTAACTTTATCTACCACATATACCCCAGAAACAGACACTTTGTACCAAAAATTAAGATTGAATTGTAGTTTACTGCAAGCAGACAGGTAGGTACAATTATAAGTCTGTTGATAATCCAAAATGTCAGAACTGTAATAAACAAGAAACAAAACATCACTATTTTATGGATTGTCCTTTCAATCAAATGCAGAGACAAATACTGAAATATTATATTGAAAGATTGCATCAAATATTTCATAATTTGTCTTGATATTACTTTGATACAAAGTGAAAGGTCAATGGATATTCCTGAGTGAGAAATTATATCAATATGTCAAACAATACATTGTCACAACAGGAAGATTCATACAACTGATCCAATTTGCTCACTCCGGCATCACCCATTTGAAAAATATTTCTTTGTATGCGTGTCGCGACCCATGGCCATCGAATAAATCGATTTGAAGCGAATAAATAGATATTCTTTTTCCCACCCAGTCCAAACAAGAAATACAGGGACGAGACATCCAGTGGGTGCGTAGCACACCAAGGACTTTCATTGTCTGTTCCGTTTGGTGTGCATCAGGCCCAAAGATATTTGTGAAGATTTGAAGATCTCTCCAGAAGATGGACTTGCATTTCAATGGATTAACATTTGAAAGGGAATTTGTACTTCGAACTGGAACTTGCCCTGAGATTGAAAGAAAATGCAGTTCCCGAATGCTTGTGGACCAGTAACAGCTCAGGGTTCTCACTCAGGTGGATCAAAGTAAATTCCATAATTTTTCAGGAACAGTCAAGGCGTATCACACAAGGTTCTCCAGCCTGCCAAACGAGCTGCATTGAGGCCCCTTCGCGTTGCCCCCAACCCTCAGTCTTTTTGTGTCACGCACAAAATTTTGTCTGACCTCAGCGTACATGAAGTGTTCACGTCACAACACACTAATCTTGTGAAAGTGAAGGTTAACTGTTGTAGAAGTAAATTCACACACTTGAAGTGAAGTTTGACTGTCAGGCAAAGCCTCTCGTGATGCGATCTGTCAGTCTCACTTCACTTTTCGTGTGTGAACCTCAACACATGAAAGAGAAACCTTTGCAGAAGATCAGCGTGCACTGCGCGTGGGGACGAGGCAGAACGGGCACGATGTGCGCCTGCTACCTGATGCAACACGCTGACCTCGGCGCCACACAGGCCATCGCTGACATCCGTCGCCTTCGGCCTGGGTCCATTGATACTCCAGAGCAGGAAGCTGTGGTGAAGAAATACCATCTCAAATCAGCTGAAAAGAAAACTCTTCAGTGAACAAATTCCGAATCACAAATATGTTTGCTTGTCGGTTTGTTTTTTCTCATAGGAAGTTTGATTTTCATTGGACACGATTGAAAATAACTTTCGCCCCCTCACACACACACACACACACACACACACACACACACACACACACACACACACAAGAAATAATTATTTAACTCCGCGTTGTTGATGTTCATTGTTCCTGTTCAACAAGAAATGTGGAATCATATTTAAATTGTAAAATTGTAGTGTAATAAGTTTCCTATTGAACCATTTATCGTGTTCATAGATATTTGTCACAATTTAAGAGACGGAAATTGGGGGGCCGGGCGGGTTCAGATCAGAAAGTGTTGCCAGCCATATGTGTGGGAAACGTGATTTGACAATGCTGATTGGTTTTCATGGACAATTTGTGGCCAAGTTCAACCGGTCCTTTTGCACAAAAATAAGTTCAATGATGACCGAGACGTTGGAGTCGTCATTTTGAAGTAACATTTATTTTGTTTGGTTCACGTGACACATAGTAACATCATCAATGTGAGATAAATTATCCTGCAAATGAAGATTATTACAAAAGATCTGAGAACAACGCAGATGATTCTTGTCAAGACAGTCGAGTAAACTGGTCACGAGTTTGCCGCCTGGCAGTTCTTTGGTTGGCTTGCAGGCGAAAGTCGATCAGTGTCTCTGACACAACGCGACTGTGTGTGTTTGTGTGTCAGACTTCACCGTCAGGGGTTACGTTCATTGGTGCAGCTGTACGTGTGAACACGTGAACGTGCATCTGCCAGTGCGTTGGACACTTCGAATGACCTAGATTTACAGAAGCAAAAACAAGATCGATTCAAAACAACGAACAAAACCAATGTGAGTGGGAACATAACGCACAGTTAGCAAAGAATCGAAAAAAAAGCAAATGAATCACATCAAGAACTGTTTTTCCCCTTGCTTCATTTCGCTTCGTCACTGCTTCAAATTTCGTGCAGCTGCAGTAACTTTTCGCAGTAATCGTCTGCATATCGTCCACACCCCAGTGCAAACAAAATTTGACAACAGTTCAGGTCTTCATGGCTGGTCACAAAAACACCACCGGACTTTTTGCACTTTGTCGTCAGTCGTTTGCTGCATCTTATGTGATCACGTGAAACAGTTCAATGAATGCTCATTCCGGCTGTCATACGCATGAGGACAAAATATTGGCAGGGACAAAAACATTTCACGAAAACTGAGTTGAGAGTCCATTTCAATTCATTTTGGCTTAGTTTAATTGGCAAGGGTATCGAGTTGACGTCTGTCAAGGAATGGTCGCGACGGTAACAAGTGCTTCACCAGGATTACAACCACCGTCACGCGAACTTCCACACTTGGAAAGATTCCGCAACAGGGCCGCACACAGAGTTTTTCTTCAGGGCAATTTCCTTCTCCGATTTTCCGGTTTACAAGAGTAGATGGTGAACAGAAATTCAACGCGGTCTGAGACAACCAGTTGCAGGAACGCACGTCTTGGGTTCGCTGCGAGTGCCTCGTGTACAAAATTAGGTTCACAAAGGTCTGCACAAAATACACTTCGTTCACTGCAGCAAGTTTCAAAGACAAGTGGTGTTGACCACGGATCGACACGACTCGGGTGGGGTGGGGTGGGGCCAAATTATGGAAACAAAGAAAGTCATCGCGTCCGTAACGTCCGAACACACCCATTGGGTGTTGAATCGAGAATTTTCGACAAATATTTCTGGAAATTTCTTACAATTTATGTACATACAGAGGTGGGATCTACCGGATCAGGTGTACACAAACGTTACAGAACTGTCACGAACACATGTCTGTTGCGATAAAGTTGTGAACTTTTCACCTTTAGCATGCTTGAAAAACAGTGGTGCGAATGAGCAAGAGACGCTTCAGCAAGGTTTTCACCTCCTACAACACGTTGGTAACAGTGACTCGCTACGTATAAAAAGGATGAGTTCAGGTATGAATGAAGATGAATGAAGGTGCGAATCATACCCTTTCTCATGAAATGGTGCATGATATCTGTCGTTTGAAGTGGGGATTTTCTTGAGGCTGCGGTACAGTCCACACTGACGAAGAATCCAGTGCACTTCAGAACAGCGGGTCTTAGGTTTTGCACTAGTTTCGAAAAATCACGAACAGGGCGTCCCAATTCTGTTCAGCTGACAGAATAACTGAACTCGGGGATCCACGTGCTGAGTGGGGGCACATGAGGAACACCAAAACCGGTTTTCAAACAAGCTTTTCTTGGAACTGACTTCGTACAAAAGTAATTTGTGCACACACAAAATCTGAATCGAGACAAATTTCTCGGACAAAGAAAAATTATAAATTTTTCACAGACACTGTTAAGAGAGTGCAATACAAGGGAAAGTTCAAGTTACATCAGTAGAAAACTGTACAGCATTTCATATATGAATTTGTAGAGAGAGTGTCCATGTTTGCAACAAAGACCTGGCTGACTGGATTGGCCTAATTCTCTACAGATGCGACATGACAGTACAAACCATGAGAGTAGAGATGTCAAAGCTAGAATTTTCCCCAATAATGATTTTTTTTTTCTTTTCTGTTGAGCGAAGCCCCGATTCCTGCCACAAACGCAAGCAGAAGAATTCGTAATCAGACTCAAACCCAGCGCATCTTCTTGCTCTGATGGCGCGCGTAAGCAATATTTACAACCAACACAGAAATGCATAGTCGGGCTCAAACACCTGTTTCATTGGTACGGCGTGTAGTTTTGCAATTTCTCTGTCGTGTTTTCGCTCTACTTGCCTATGCTGTTTCTGCGTTTGTTTTGGTGATGAAATGCTGAGAAAATGGTCCAGCCAAACTCCCTCCCCTCATTGACAGTGTGAGCCATGAGTTCAACCAAACTTTGTATAATTGACGAAAGTTACCAAATATTCTAGCTTTGACCAACTGATGCAAAAAAATACGTGACATGATTGGGCAGAGGTCACAGAGAGAGCTGCTTGATGCAAGCCCGTCATTACATACCACCGCCGGTCGGACTGGGGTCACATTGTAAAAGTCGAACTATGGAAGGATCACTCTTTGCACCTTCAATGAATTCTTCTAAGGAGAGTTTCCCGTCGAGGTTCTTGTCCATCTGGCGGAATATTTTGTCCGTTCTCTTCTCAGGTGTTGATTCGTCTTCCGGCATCTTCATCACTGTCCCCACCATCTTGTAAATAGCCTGGAACACGAAAACAGGTGTAAAGAGGCAAAACACGACAGTCCAGACCGCGTTGTGATTTTTGAAGAACAGCACAGCCACATCTTTTCATATCAACTGCTCATCAAGATTCCTTGTCTACGAAAGTTTTTGTGTTGTGCGGACGATTCAAAACTGCACACATTACGAGGTTGTGTCAATGTCGCTCGAGTCCTGCAGACTTAAAATTTTGAAACGGAGTTCTCCCCATTCCAGCGACAAACGCCATGCCACAGCAACAGCGAGATGTTTTGCCCGCCAGCACAAGAATTGAATGGGAACTCGCAGCAAAGAAAAATGTGAGATCGATATGTGTACATGTTGAAGCAATACTTCCAAGAACATTGCAAAGAGTACACAGATGTGATATCGGCAATTTCTGCGATCATTCGTAGGTGGGAGAGCCTTGCTGTAGCGTTTTCATACTGCGTCGAAGTGACTGAAGCAAGTCTCAAAGGAACCGATTTTGGAGAACTGTCAAACGGTTTCTGAATGCCTCTACAACTCCCACGGACTCAAACTGCACGTGCGCATTGCCTATGCGCTGTGCACTGCAACGAATGAACATAAGAACGATGACACAGCGAGGTAGAGCTGGTGAAATATACACGAAAAGCTGCAGGAAAAAGTATTTCCTGCCCTGATCGTTGTTGCAGGACTGGAGCCCGAGTCGTCTATCTTACTTACCGTGACGATTTCTAACATTTCCTGCCTGCTAATTGATCCATTGCCGTCCAGATCGTACATCGAAAAGGCCCACTTGAGCTTCTGTTCCAGCTTTCCTCGAGAAGTCACACTTAGTGCACAGATGAACTCTCGGAAGTCTATTGTCCCGTCTCCGTTCGTGTCAAATGTGCGAAATACGTGTTCAGCGAACTTTGATGCGTCCCCATACGGGAAAAAGTTTCCGTAAATCTTTTTGAACTCGTCCACTGACAGGTGACCAGAGGGACAGTCCTTCAAGAAGCCTTTGTACCACTCCTGGATCTCTTCATCTGAAAACTCAGTGTTCTGCCTCAAATCCTCGAGGACCTCCGGTTTTAGCTTGCTGTTCTGCTTTCCCATGGCTCACTTGTCCAGATTGAAAACCAAAGATCCTGGATTGTTGGTTGAGCGTTGCTCCTTCCGTCTTCACTGATTTCTTTCGTCTGAAATGGACAAGAAAGAACGTTTGGCATTGTTGCTCGGTCTCAGTGTTGGGACAACAGCTTATCACGCAGACGCATGGCGCGCGACATCCTTCAGACAACATCTGAAAAACAACGGCACACGAGCACAATTTCAGTATGTGTGTGCATGTAAAGCCACTGCATGCACCCGAAAGAGAGAAAACATAACCTGCAAGGAGAGATGGAAGGTGAATTAGAGGGACTGCGGCGTTTTCAGGCTTGGCCTTGACATGCTCCCACGTCCGCTGAGCCACGTTGTCTCAGCGAAGCTGCATCCTGCCTCGACGGTCACATTATAACGACGAGTCGCGGCAGTCCGCATTAAAGGTGAATCCAATTTCTGCAGCCCGCATTGCAATTTACTCACCTCATCAAGCATTAATCACCTGGATTAACTTTACCATCGCGCTTCTGCCACCACTCGTCCTTCAGCTGAATTTCAGTGGCAGTCGGAAGCAGTGATACCGCGATACAAGGGAACAAAGACGACCTGAATAAACTTTCACAATTGATGCCGCGCGATGTTGTCACTCGCTCAGTTGCAGTCCAGGATTTGCGGTGTCCTTTATCACAAAATCGTGACGCTGACAACATTTTAACCTCAGCAACTTCAGCTTGGCAAGCAATACCACCGCAGAAATATTCTCAGATGCAGACGTTTAATTGGATACGAGACAAAATTACTTCAGTACTTCAACTCCTCGTCAGCCGAACTATTCTGATCGCGTAAGAGTCACGGAAACGTCTGATCAGCTATTTTCTATTGTGCCCGGAACCACGCAAATCGATGTCATGCTCTGCATGCAGTTGTGTTTAAAATTGTATCGAGGGCGTCGATCATCATTTCCATAGTTCCGTTGCATCCGATACCCCAACCTATTCTTTGCAACAAAAAAGCGTAACAAAACAATTGCTGACAATAACCACGTCTATTTTGGGAAATTTTGTTTGCATTGTGTGTTTGTTCGCCTGACATACGAATAAAACAGCTGTGAACAAAATCATGGGAAAATGTTACTCAACGCACCCCGTTGAAATGATGGAAAAGCGTTGGGTCAGTATCAGTCTCTGGCTGTTGGACTCAAATTCTGTCGAAGGTACAGCACACCAACGGTGTTAACGACGAGTGACAAAACAGTTCTTGTTCAATCACGAACAAAGGTCTGAAAAATTCATTGTGTGATTTCGCAGGAACCATTTTCCAGCGTGTGTGAAGCCAAACCACATCCAATGTCCAAAATACGACGACACCATTTCTTTCTCTTGCACTCCTATGACTTTCTTTCACGTGCCGCTCAATGGAACGCTCAATGTTGTGACACCTTTCATTATTCTTACGTTCTGTCAGACGATTTTGACAAAACTAAGACAAAAAGAAGACCGGTCCAAATTCGGAACAAGTGCAGTGAACGTCAACGGCACCGCTGGAAACAGCCCCGGGACAGGAACAATGTTCAGATGCGTCTGCGTCAAACAGTCACGAGCATCACCTGGCGTCACCCTGGTGCGACTGTCAAATGGGTGCTCCTCAGATATTTGGAAGCATGACGCAACCAACAGGAACCGGGGATCTTTTTTTTCCTTGTTGGTGTCTGTTGAGCCACCAGCAAAAACCAGTGATTGACACTGATAACCTGGACTGAGCAGACCTGTGTCCAGTCGGTGACTGGCGCCGAGATCTGTCAGGTCCTCGTCGATCGGGTGAGTGACACATACATGTGTACGAGGCAATCTGAGTAACCGATTCGGCAGCGTTTTGTGTGGATCGGGAGCAATCCTTGGGGAATAGCAAAGAAGCAACCTTTATCTTCCATGTGAAATAACTCAACTGACAACAAAAAAGAAACAAGAAGGCTATCACCCAAAAATAGCCCCATGGAGCTCGCGGTGATTGGAGGAAATTTCAGTTGCACTGATTTGGCTTGCTCTGATTTGGCTTGCTCTGATTTGGCTTGTTGGCTTGCTCTGATTTGGCTCACTCTGATTTGGCTCGCTCTGATTTGGGTCACTTTTGTTGTCAAAATTCTTACTTTTTAAACTTAATATTCACAACTTGGGAACTCATTTAGCACATATCCTAATGGAACAAACTTAACCAAATGGAACTTTTATACATTGTTTCACAATAATATCTACATATCAACCAAAAAAAATTGCCCAGTATCCATTTTTAAATTTTCTATGAAAAAGGACTT
>JAAUXT010024273.1_pt1 | contig 20057 bp, 26 predicted proteins | sample 7278171 | NCBI WGS metagenome assembly JAAUXT01 (sample SAMN14350112, study PRJNA611818) | marine sediment metagenome | isolation source: surface marine sediment (1.8m) | place: French Polynesia: Moorea | collected 2018-08 | reverse complement strand
TGGAAGCTGCAACAATGAAGTTATCATCCAGTTCACCACTGCAGGCAAACAATGATGCAAATACTTGGGAAAGCCCTGGAGATTACCAACTGGCCCGTTCAGTGGTGCTGCGTCCTCCCACTGAATGGCTTTTGGATCCATCCAGGGGGTGGGGCAGCCCGTGCTGCATGTTGCATCTCCTGCAGTGTGTCTGAGTACATTGAAAACGCAGGAAACACATCCACTGAACGCACTGGATGCAGCACGGGCTGTCCTGTCTGACGGCACGGGCCGCCCCGTCACCTCTCAGTGTGTCCGCACCCTAAAAGACACCAATCGACTCGAGTTGATGGTGAGAAATGCAAATTTATTTCCCGCTCTGCTTCCAAGAAACGTGACAATTTCCTAATTAAAACAAGGAAAAAGAACAACTGTCTGGCGAACCTTCAGCTCTATGTGTGAGCTTTGTGCCGTTTGACTCGTTGACGTCTGCATGTGGTTGAGTTCCCCAGGGATCAACAGCCTAGAACGACTGCAAACCACCTGAGGATTCCCCAGGGAATTATCTGGAATCATGAACAATGCGGCGTCATTTCAGCTTCCCTCTACGTGTCAATCAAAAAGGCGTGTTGATTTCGAAAATTTTGCCATTGATTTTTATCTGCACCTGATGGCTATGTAAACCACACAGCTTTGAACCCTCCTCATTTTCACCATTCCAGCGGAAGGTGAACCGCAGGGAAACAATGGAGGAATCAATTTGCAGTGATGAGCGAGATCGAGTTTCTGTTGCACAATTGATGCGTGAGACAATTGCAGCAGTTACCTTGTCAGCGTGAAGGACTTGTTGACTGGTGTTATTTCAACTCAATGTAATATTTACACCAAATCACCTGAAAATAGAACAGAAAATCATTAGTCAATATATTTTCGGGATCTACTCTGAAAATTTCATGTTTCGCAAACAAGCGAAATGTGTTTGCAAAGCTGGAGCGGCTGGAGCGCAGGACTGAGAGGCAGTCACGATGCATTTCACTAAACACTCGTATTTGCTGTGCTCTCCCCATCCCACTTCCTATATGTTGCTTTTGAGAATTCAAGTTTTCTTTCATCAAACAACAAAACCGAGACAAAAGAGACCAAAACGTAAGTCGTAGACTGCAATCATTTCAAAACAAAGCAGGACGGAAGTAGAACGCTTTTCAATCAATTGTCTGTCACTTTTGTTTTGTGTTTTTCTGTTCTTCTGGTTTGCTTTGTTCTTGAACGTTGCATGCCTGGACAGCGTGCACCTTGCATTCTGTACAGAAGCTTTGTCACGTCAACAAGACACGGTGATAATTCACGTGGATGGGCCCAACCACTGAGAATTGGATTACTCGACCTTCTACAGGACATATTAAGTCTGTTACCGCTTCCACACAGCACCGCAGATGCTGTCGACCTGTCCGGTCGCGATGGACTGCCACCAAAACAGCACCACAGAGTCCCCGGGATTGATGCCAGTTTCTGTCAATGTTAATCTTGTGTTTTGACCTTCAAATTACCTTGTAATAACAAACTGAAGCATATTATTCCCCCGAGATTCATGAATACCGAAAGGCTGCACTGGGATGAAGAGGCTTTGTTGGATTATTCATACAAACATACTGTAAAGCCAACAGCTTGCAGTGTCACCAACTTTATGTTTATGGCAATTGCGTGCTGCTTCTGTGAGGGGCAACAAAGGGATAAAATAAAACTTCGTAAAAATAATAAATCACGAGCGTGAGTACAATTACAGAGACAGGTGTCCAAACCGGTGCACGGACACAGTAGCAATTTTGCTTCACTTCAAACGTAAACACAAGCTGAAAAATGTGACTGATGTGTTGATGTAAACAGTGCGTGATTTTTGCTCTTGTAGATGAAGCAGATAAAAGGATTCTCGAAACGGAAACGGCTGGGTTGGAGCGAGAGTCAGATGGCGCATCTCTGCGGGTGATCCACACCGGATCGTGCCGGTCTCAGGAAGGAAACGAAAGCCTCAAAGCTCACGAACCTTTCGACTCCAGACTCAGTGCTTCTGCACGTTTCAAGACATCTGTTACACTGGACACAAAGTAAGGATGGGGAAAACTTGTGCTTCTGTTTCTTCAACTGCGCGTTCTGCAGACAAGTTTGAGACGTTGAATGCTCGTTGATATCAGGAATCTGTAATCAAGGTGACAATTTGGATGGAATCCATCTTGTAATTTTCGGGAGCTGCGAAGGATAGGCTTGGACTGCTGACGTGATCCAATTGATGAGAGTGACTGAAAACTGTTCTTCAGAGGCTCAGACAGCAGACTGTGGAGCAGTAAAGGTTTTATTTCGTGCAGGAGTGAAACCTCGTTTGAGGGCCATCGGCATCCTGGAGTGCGACCGTCATGCTGATCGCGCGGAACTGAGCTTGGCAAATGAAATCCAGTAAATTTGGACACTTGGAATAATTGTCCGTGCACAAAGTCAAAACTCTTCAGTTTCACGTGCGAACTTGTGACAACATGCATTGGAACAGCAGCCTACCGAATCAAACAGCTCTGCTCACTCAGGACGTGCAGTCCGCAACCAACTACAACATTCCCATTGCAATCGTCCTCGGGATTGTTCTGGCCATTCTGGATCTGCTGACCATCCTGGGCAACTTGTTGGTGTGCGTCACCGTGCTGACCCGGCGCGCGCTGAGGAACACGACCAACTACTTCATCCTGTCCCTGTCGAGCAGCGACCTGCTGCTCGGAATCATCGTCCTGCCGTTCAGCACCATCAACACCCTCCTCACGGTAACTCTCTTCTGTTCGCGCAGCGGGTCATTGTCGCAGGCTTTTCCGGCGATAAATCTCAATTTGCGCACCACTGACGGTTGGTTCTTCTCTGGCGCCTCAAAATGTGTGCATTAGGTCCCGTTTTCTGTGGAAAAGGAAAGAACAATTGCCATGATCTGCAGCAATCACTTGAATTCTCTGATTACTTCATCCGGGACAAATCAACGCCAGCTTTCAGTGAGGTTTGTTGTTATTTGAGCCGTGAGCTCTTCAAACACCCCACTGAGCAGGTTCCTATTTGCATATCCAAATTTGAAAAGAAGCCTGGAAGATTTTGATGGAAGCGAGACAAATAAGACAAATAAGACCATTTTTTTTTAATGAGGACAAAACTTTTTATTTTGCGGAAAGTCACAGGCTTCAGTCGTCTCTGTGGTGGATTTTGTTGTGAAAAATGATGATTGGCAAAAGCTAAGAGATACATGTGATGCTGGTTTGCAAGTTCCCGACTTTCTGACAACAAGCAGACAATGTTTTATTCAAGAAGAGAATGTTTTATTCTCTTCTGTATGTCAACGATAAGACAAACCCACAGAACGTCAGCCAGAACGAGCCTTCACAGAACGACCGTGCTGTGAAATGTTTGGCCGTGCGCACACGGGACACAAAGCTGCAGAAATGTATTTAAAATGCGCTTGCTTGGAAGATTAAACGGACAGTCAAACCGCGTAATTCAACAAGGTTATTTGTGCTCGAGAAAACCGACGGGCCAGCCGGGGTTACGAACCAACCAGTCTTTGGATAATTCAACAACATTCCTGGAAACACAAAGAATCAAAATGTTGATTGAAGTGCGAATCTGACTCAAATTGAGCTTGAAAAGAAATTTAAAGCAGAAGCTTGACAGCAGTGTAAAATTAAGAGGGAAAATTGCAAGCTTTTGCAATGGGAGGAGTTCAGGCTCGGCGTGAGGAAACAACAAGGGACGGATAAACCGCTTCGCCTGTGTTCGTTTGAGGACAGTTGTCAACATTCCTTCACTCGGGAAGGAACATTCGATCTATGCAAGCTGCAATCCATTCTCTCTGTGCCTCCGAAATGCCCAGAGGAAGATTCTCGTGGCTGGCAAACTCTAAAGCACTTCGATTGGCTGGCAGGGCCTGCTGATCCTAAATGGCAAGCGATGAACAGGTAGACCTACCAAGAGTGAAGCCCAGAAAAGACTGTTTTTCATTGTTCCACATGACATCAATGTTTTGAAGTGTGCTTTCCCGCAAAATATTCACCAACGGCGAAAATGACTTGGTCCCTCGTAACTCTTCAACCCCAGGCATTTGAGTCAACTCATGAATCAAGAAATGGACGGACGGTCCGTGTGCAACACTTCGCTGGTTTCTGCTGTGCGGTCCTGCCACCTTATCAACCTCTATGGCAGCAACTTTATGCAAAAAGGCGCTTCTGCTGGCCATACCTCCGACAATGGTCTGCAAAAAAATTTAAAAGAGATAATCGCCAACGACATTTTCTGCCTTGCACCAGGCTTCGGTCATTTCGCCTGTGTGGTTCAGGTTTGGCGTGCAGCTGTCAGAGAGAGACCCTGGAAGTTCGGATGTTTACTCCACAGGCCTCGCCATGGGCACTGAATCTCACAGGAGGATTTGAGAGCGCACGCTCTTTGTGGCCAAACCTTCAGCAAACAAGGAAGGGAATTGGCTGCTGCAACCTGAGTCAATTTCTTTTGGTCCTGAAGTAAATTTCAAGGATGGAAAGTTTTCCAGTCCTCCGTTGCTCTTCAAACCCAACAGCCATGCAGTCGTTTTGTAGCCAACATGCGGTCATTTCCGCTTCACAAAACAAAGATGCACCTGCAGGAAAAACAAAATCAACCCCTTCCTCAGCTCCTTGAGAACAGGGTTTTTTGTGAACAAGCTGAATTTTCCTTTCCAGAAGTGGCCCCTGGGCTGGGTGTTCTGCAACATCTTCATCTCGTTCGACGTGATGCTGTGCACCGTGTCCATCCTGAACCTGTTCGTCATCAGCCTCGAGCGCTACTACGCCGTCACGTCGCCCATGAGCTACGTGCAGCTGCTCACGTTCCGCCGCGTCTGCTGGATCATCGCCGGCATCTGGGTCTTCTCCTTCCTCATGGCCTTCCTGCCCATCATGACTGGAATCAACACCCCGAGCCAGAAGATTCAGAATTTGGAGAACCCGAGTGCGTGCGTGTTTGAGGCAAATAAGGTGTACGTGCTGCTGGTGGCCATTCTGACTTACTTCACGCCGCTGTTCATCATGTGCGTGGTGTACGTGAGGATATTTCTCATCGCCAGGAAGCAGGTGGAGCGAATCAATACTCTGGTGAAATGCACCATTAAAATGTTTGACAAGACGAAAGAGAAGGACCCGAGATTCGCATCCGACTCCAAAGCGACGGTGACGCTCGCCTCGGTCGTGATGGCCTTCGCCATTTGCTGGATCCCGTACTTCGTCATCTTCACGGCGAGACCCTTCCTTCCCGGGCCGGTCGACGTGCACGTCGACTTGTTCGCGCTGTGGCTCGGCTACGTGAACAGCATGCTCAACCCGTTCCTCTACGCGTTCCACTCGACGCAGTTCCGACGCGCCTTCAGTGGCATTCTCCTGCGTCGCAGATACGACTACTACAGTCGCGCCAACACCTCCTGTGCGCAGCCTGTCTGATCCGAAAACTGATCGGTTTGAACCTGCTCGACTGTCAGACTTACACGTGATCTTCTTGCCTTGATGTTGTGTTGCAGCAGTAAAGTTTGAAATGTGAGACAAAACAGCACTGCCGCGCCACAGACATGAAGAGTGCAGGTAGACTTTCAGATGCCCATTGAGGCAAACATCAAACGTTGGGCATGAAACACTGCATGAAACAGTGGTTCTTTTGTGGTGAGCGTAGTTTCACGTGTGCTTTTCACGAACGAGTATTTTGCCAGCAGGTAGACACAAAAGGACTTTGTTTTGAAGAAGTTTTGTCGTGTTTTTATGTGTTCCTGAGTTTCCTCCAATCAACTAACAGACGGAATGTGCGTGCGTGGGGACACTCAACGAAAAAAAAAACAACGACCTTGAAAAAATAAACCTGTGAGAATCTCTGGACCATCGATCCCCAAACAACAAAAAAACTGCTGCGACCCAAAGAGATTCTTCGTGGGCAATTGCTTTGTGCATACTTCCAACAGTGTACCGTTATGCGAACCCGGAAAAGTGCCAACCTTCGATTTTCTGTCCCATGCAAAGGCATGCCTCGCAAAATGATTCGGCAATTTTAGATTTTCTTCAACATAACGGAGTTGATGTTGGTGGGTCTTTTCTGACAAGTGATCAATCCAAAACTCTCAGTCATTCTTGCTTTACCTGACACTGGATCAACGTTTTGCCTCAGGAAGGTTCCCATTCTTCAATCTGCTTCACCCATTGCATGGCTCTTCCTGTGTTTTATCAGTCACGATTGAAATAAAACTCAGCTGTCTTTCTTTCAATTTCACTTGTGTCCCACAGAACTGACCACACTGTCGCAATTATTCTTCTTCAAGGACCAGTCAATTTTGTTGAGCTTTTGGTGTTTTTGGTTTGGTTGTCTTTGACTGACAGTAGCGGTAAAGAAATATTCCAAGACGCATTTCTGTGGCCAAAAAATACAGACTGGAACTAAAAACAGGCCCATGGGCCTCGCGGTGATTTGGACAAATTTGAAAAATCCTCTGTCGATGGCCTAACTCACACATCTCACACTCAGAAATGTCCCAAGTCATGCCAGGACGGCACCACGACGATTGCATGTACTGAGCCCGCAGCTCGGCAGAATGCCGCGGGCTTGAAAATGGTATTGGTGGGGCGCAACCCCCAAACTGCTTTTTCAATTTTGCATTGGCGTGCACAAAAAGGGACCATTTCTTTTTTGTTCTTCCACTGATGGTTCTAGAAGAGAAGGACCCTTCCAGCCTTGTTTTGTTGTCAAAAAGGCCAAAAGTGGCTCTTGGCAATTTTTGGAGTTGTTGCAAAAACACCAAATCCCTGCCAAATCCACTGGAACAAAAGACAGAAAAAGTAGGCAACATTTTCAAGCAAGAATGTCTTCAAATCCCACAACTAAAAAGATTTTCTTTCAAAAACCTGCAGCTGCATTCGTGCAGACATCGTTGATTCCTGTATCCAACTGTTTGAGTGCATTAATTGACACATTGTCAGTGTACATGTGCTTGTGTGTTAGAATAAACTACTCGGACGAACTACGAACATGCTTGTTGTTCGCGTGTGCCCCCTAGCAAAGGTGAAATCTCCTTTTTTGTTCTTGGATAGAGGTGTCATGATGGACGTTTTGATGAAACTGTTGGGAAAATCTAGCAATGGGAGTCACTTGACACAGAAGTGTTTTTCGCGGTCCCCGTGTGTTTAAAAAATGATTAAACCTTCATGCACAAGGCAAAGCATTTTCACCTGCTACGAGGTTTTTGTGTCTTTGAGCGGAAGAGGTAATCCAGGACCCCGACCTCTGATGACCCTCCCACCTGCTCCCCCCACCAAGATACAGATCTGTCCACATCTTCTGGAGTGACGTGCAGGAGGAAAACAAGAGGCCTCCATTGCGCGCCGTTGTGTCGCTGTCTGCATGCATGCACATGCACCGCGGCACATTGATCTGTTGTGAAATGCTAGAAAGAACTCCTGCAAGGGAAAATTCACAGAGCCTCCACTGCGCAATTGACTCGTCTTGGGAAGAAAGTTATTTGTCACGCAAAACTGCAGACAGCTGTGTGCGCTTCCATCTCTTTCCTGCGAATCGTGGGACATTTCCTCTGGTCCATCCTTCCGAAGCAACAAGAACGTGCTATTCACTGCCTTTTGAACCTTGATTCTTGTTTTCACAACCAGAACACACAGAAACATCAGTATTTGCTCATTGATTCCATTCAATTGTCAATCGCACTATTTGATCAACGCAAATTCCTTTCGAATCTGTGTATCAAAAATTAATCGGCTTTGCACACTGCAAAGGCCATTCACATCAATATTTACCTTCAATTGGGGTAAAAAGTTCCAGGCTTGTCAGTCTCCCCAGAGAGCAAAACTGAATGGAAGGACCAAATCGTCACGCCTCATTCACATGAATGCAAGATCAAATCAATCATACAACAAACCAGCAGCGTGTAATGATGAACAGCTTTAAAGATTCTTCATCAAATATTAAAAGTCGCCTTCCGAAACATTGTGAGGGCCTGCTGCTGGTGCATGTTTGCAGGATACCTGCTGCAGCAGTGTCGGGTCCACGGTTCACTTTGAGCCAGTTAAGCCTTCATTTACTCAAGAGATTTTCCAGTGCACGCAGCTGTTTGTTTGATAGTCTGGGGACCTGATAAAGGCTGCATTAAATGTTGTTCTCCCTGTTTTCACCCCCAATGTGAGTCTCAATTCTCGCTAAGTGCGCAATATTTGTTCCATCATGGTGCTTCCTCTGTGTTTGTCCGCTGTTGCCCCTGAGGTACAATGAACTTTTCACTGGCCCAAAAATCTTTTTTTTTTTGCACCACTGGGACCTTTGTTTGTTGAAGGCACCGGAACAGGAACAATGGCACTGGACCTGTGGAAGCAGACCTACAGAACCAGACCTCTGGAAGCAGACCCACAGAACCAGACCTGTGGAACCAGACCCACAGAACCAGACCTGTGGAACCAGACCTGTGGAACCAGACCCACAAAACCAGACCTGTGGAACCAGACCCACAGAACCAGAACAAGACATGAAACATGTGGAACCTGGCCAAGACCTGTAGAACTGGACCCACACTCTGGAACAGGACCTACATATGCAGAGCCAGACCAGTGAAACCATATCAGCAGACCAGGGCCTGTAGAACCAGTCCAATAGTTCTGAGCTTGCAGAACCTGACTGATGGAACTGGACCAGTGGAACTGATGTACCGATCCAGCAGAATCAGACCAGTAGAACCAGACCAGTGCAACTGGACCAGAACAAGCAGACCATGGCAGCATCACCAGTCAAAACACATAGTTCTGCTGCTCTGGTTCTGTAGGTCAAGGTCTGGTTCCACAGGTCTGACCAGCCAGCGGGACATTCGACCTTCAAAAAGGGCGATTATTGTTGCTACTTGTCAGCGAATTGCCCAAAAGAACGGTTGAACAAAACAGCGCATTGTCTGAATATATTTGCAGTCGGGTTCCGCGTGGGGGACTTGGCAAAATTTGAAAAGCCATGCATGCTAAAGAATCGACGGAAGGACCAGATATGTTGCGCTTGTCATTCAAAGTGGTTGGCCCACACACAGGTTTTGTGACCTTTCAAGCCAGTCTCCCAGGAAGGCACGAGAAGGTACCTTCAATCGGATATTGTACGGCAGAGTGCGTTGCCTCGGGCGCATCTCTAATCTATTAACATAAAACGCCAAATATCAAAGGTGCGCGAACTCTTCACAAGACAGCTTTGCCCTTCGGTCACAGACATCCGTTCTGACAACGTAGCACACGCGAGATTCAACGGGTTTTGCTTCCATGGCTGCAGGGATGGATATCATGACTGCCAGGCATGGTCAAAAATTCCGGATGATGACAAGTTGTGGATCTATGACAGGCCCGGCACCGCTGTGACTCGGTTAATCATTGGAGCTTGTACTTTGCCTCGGGCAGACGAAGCTGCCTTTTTGTGAACTGACAAACACAAAATGCTTGTCTGTCAGAAGCGACTGCGCCTCGATATCACGTGCGATCAACGCTTCGCGGAGGCCTCAGAATAAGATCGTTTGGCTTCAGCAATTTTTTTTCTCTCTTCCAGCGGACAGTTGCACAATTCACATTGTTCACCGCGCACGCGCGAAGAACACACCTTTCATGACATTTTTACGTTTCCACATCCTCTGTGAGGAGCTCAGCAGCCAGTCGCACAGCCACACTTTGACGACGTGTAGATCTATCAGAAGCATTTTGTTGTGGGCATTCGGAGAACGCACAAAGCACAGGTCGTACACTGATCAATTTATTTTCTACTCTAAAAATGTATTGTACACAACCGGAGATACTTTACCATTTGCGAAAATCAAACAATCGGACTCCAGCGTAGTTTTGAACATGACAACGTACGGAAATGCAACAGTACCAACACAACAGGAAATCAAATCGAGATTGCTCAGAACCACAATAAAACTGGCCTCTCATACGCACCTGTACAATTCAGCATGATTGGGACTCATCACGCTCATGCACCAGAGCTGATTGGTCACAAGTTGATGCGGCTAGAAACGAGGACACCAGCACAAGCTGCAGCTGTGTGCCGCGTTACAAAACACATCATTTGTGCTCAACTGACAGAAAAGTGAACGGCCAAATTTCAAACGTTGTATCATCACGATTTGTACTTCTTCACGTCATTTTTCAGGACGTGGCATGCACACGCACAAAACTACGGTCATGTACAGAACACGGAACAGATTGCTGCCTTCTCAAATGGGGACTGTAAAAGACCTGTACATGACAAAACAGTACAAGAGCAGGAGAATGACATCGGGGTCGCCACCCGAAACTCCAGGTGTGCGAAGGACAACAAATCAGCCGTGCGTTGCGTCGTCTTCCACAAAGTCTCTCGCTTCTTCCAGCGACACGCAGTCGATGTGACTCACCTGGAATGAAAAGTAACATGAATAAACTTTTCCGTTTCAAAGTTTCATCGGGTGCGTTTGTGAGACTGTTCAAGATGGAGTCAACTTACTTTGTTCCTGAATTTGACACCGTAGCATTTGGAAGCGTTCTCGAGAAGTTCTGGTCGGAATGTCGTTGTGATGAACTGTGCGGCGCCGCTCAACTCGTGGATCATGTCTGGAGAAACAAAGTTCTCTGCATCCCAAACAGTCTATCCATGATCCCAGCTATTTTGGTTTGACAAAAGACAGCGTGCACTGTTTGTTTTCTTCGCAAACTACCGCCTTTCAATGAAGCAAATCGGCTGAGAAATAAGGCATTGCCAAGGCAAAGCCACTGGTCTGGAAAACGAACTTGTCCCCAAACTTAGACTGACCGGCGACGGCTTTGCGATGCTGCGCGTCCAGCGCCTGATCGATCTCGTCGAAGAGGTAGAAGGGCGCCGGGTCGCACTTCTGAATGGCGAAGATGAGTGTGAGCGCGACGAGCGACTTCTGACCGCCGCTCAGCTGCTGCATGTCGCGCATCTCGGCGCGGTTCCCCACGAACGACACCTGCGACACAACACGAGCTCAATCAACACAAGGTCAACGCAGACAAATAAGAAAACAGCAACTGTGCGACAACTTGAACAACGGCGTGGGAACCTCCCGGACTCCACACGTCGGAGCACGTTGGGTGTGGCAGTTAGAACTGCGAACTTAACAGATTGGTACCTTGATGCCGACTCCCGTGAACTGCTCGACGATGTGCGCCTCGCCTTTCTTCTGAGATCCCCGGTCCTCGTCATCTTCACCCTGAGGACAGTGCAGTGCAAACTTTGTGATTTTTAGCATTGGAATCTCCGGGGCAGGGGGTCTATAAAATGGCGAGTGATTTTGTTCTGTCCCTTCATTTGTCTCTGAACCCAGACATTTTGAAGTCGTGGGGAGGAGGAGGGCAAGAGCAGACAGTGTTTGAAAATGAAAATTGTTTTCCAGAGAATCAGGCAAACTGTACGATGGCCAGAAAAGAAGGGATGCAACACCAAAGGCATTGCCTGTGAGAAAAACAACTTTTCACCAGTGGCTTCCGACAGTGAAATCGGAGGGGTGGCGCTGCTTTCCTCACCTCGATGTCACCGCGCTTCATGACGAGCACGCCGCATCCTGCTGGAACCAACTTCTTGAAAATTTCTGTGAAGTACTTCGACACCTGAAGAAAGAAAACAACAGTCGCAATGTATTTCACAACGCCTCACAGTAGAACTCTTGTGCAAAGGCTGTGGCTCATATTTCCGACTGTACCTGTTTGAAAGTCAGCTGGATGGCCTCGTACTTTCTCTGATCCAAGTGATACATCAGGTCCAAGATCGACTGAAATACAGCGTGAAAATTCCCGGTGTGAGACGGACAAAAACAACATGTTTTCAAATGCCTCTGTGCCCACCAAACAACTGACAAAAACTTCAAAAGAATCGTCAAAAGATGACTTACCTGGTAGGCTCGGTCTAACTCTTCCTTCCTTTTGATGAGTTTCTCTTTCTGGTCCGAGAAATTGATGAACTGATCCAAAGCCTTCTTGTTGACATGACTGTACTTTTTCAGTTCCTGATTCGCTTGATCCAATTTTTTGAATAGCTGCCGACAAAGACGCAAATATGAAACTGTCATACAGTCACGCAGTCCAAAGATCAGGACACAACTACACACCTTAACTCCAATCGCCACGAGGACAGCATTTCTTACCTGTTTCAGTGTCAAGTTCTGGTACTTTTCGAAAGCGTCACTGGGTAGAGACCCCAGTTCTCGGATTTTCTTCATGCACTCATCTTTCTGCATGTGGAAAAGAACATTACATTGGTTTCCTTGAAAATACCATCTCAAAAAATATCATCGATGACCGTTCCCCTCTTCTCCACACATGACAAACTTGCGCTGAAGTCAGAAATTGTAAACTACACCGGGATAAGCTTCAACAAAGTTCAGCCACTGAAACGTACCTTTTTCAGAAGCAAACTCTGCTTGTTGGTCATTTTCTCGAGATCCTTGATGTCCTCGTTGATCTTTTCGGAATACTCATTCTCCTTACGCTTTTCCACTTCCAGCCTGTTTTGTAACTCGCGCTGCTGTTTGTTCAGTTTTTCGATCTCTTGATCAATCTCTGCAAATGAACCACGAAAATTCGCTGCTCACCGAACTCAACTTGTCAACAGCTTCACTGCAGTTGAAACACAGCTGCACGCTCCCCAACCAAAGCAACAAGACACAGTCTTGTGTCGCGCCATCGTGTCCATCTTCGACATTTGATGAATGTCATTCTGTCTACCAGTGGGCAGGCGACATACCCGGCCCCTCCGGACACACGCTTGGTCTCGCGCCGTAACTGCAGCCAGACATAGCTGAATGCAGTTACAGATCAAAACACACAAAAGGCTGCACCTTTGAACCGTACGATGTCGCTGCTGATGCGGTGCGAGACGGACTCGTGTTCCGACTTGTACATGTCGAGCTTGTTCTTGCGGTCCTCCTCGCTGTCCTCCTGCAACTCGGCCAGGATGCGCTCCTTGCGCTTCATCAAGTTGTTCTTCAACAGGTTCTCCAACTTGTTCTTCTCACCCTCCAACTGCAATCAAACCTGTGCAGTTCAGTAACTGTCATCACCACGGCATGAACAAGAAATTGCGTTGCTGTCTGTGAAAACATGAGTTTTTGATGAGCGCATCTTTCTCTGCAGGCACTGTTGCAACAACGTGCTTCTGCACTGCAGAAGAGTTCGACGCCGTACCCGGACTCGCTCCTTCAGTGTCGATCTGTTCTCCATGGTGAGCGTCTGGATCTGGTCGTTGAGTTTGTCGACCTCGCGCTGATCGTCGACGGAGAGTTGCGCCAGAAGGTCCGTGCCGAGCTCCTCGTTGAGCGACTGCGCCGTCGTCTTCATCGAGTCCAGACTCGACTGTAGACTCGTCAAACTGCGCTCCTGAGCACAAGAGCAAAGTCCACCGTAAACCAGTCTTACATGCAGTGATTCCGTGCAGATTCAATCCATACGCTGGGACCGTGTCATCGTGTACCTTCCACATTCCTAAGCTCCAAACAAGCGACGCGCAGGCGTAACTACAGAAAGGCAAAATGTACCTTCGGAGTTCTGGATGTCTCGATTCGCTGTGATTCTTCTTTGTATAAACGTAGGTCCTGTCGCATCTTGTCAAATATATCTCTGCAACCCAAGAGCATAACAATCTGTGAACACAACAAAACCCACCAGTTCGAACCAAATACAGCTGTTTGAACAACAACCAAACTAATCGTAGCTATGGCAGACAGTACTGCACGTGCAACGTTTTACCACTTACTTGTTCTTGCTGTTTTTAGTTTCCGTTCGTTGCATCTCACTGACAAGTTGGTTTATTTGCGCCTCAAGAGGTAAAAGCGGTCAAGAAACGCAACAAGAACGAATGAAAAACCGAAGCAGCGAGAACGAAACGAATCTTGATTTTAACAGCCATGAAAACGTTTCGCTCACTTCACCATTCATTGCATAAATGTCAGGCACGAGAATCACCAGTTGAAAAGCAACACAAAAATATAGGACGGAACGAGCGAGGCAGGAACGCCGAATGTCATTACTTGTTCTTTTGGTTCTTGGTTTCCAAATGCTGCATTTTTGTGATCAGCTGATTTATATTGGATTCAATGGGTACTCCCAGGTCAAGGTACGTTTGCATTTCAGTGGAACTTTGGAACACGAAAAACTACTCGAATGAAGTGACACCGTCAGGCGTGATTTGGAAAGGATATTTTGCAGCTTGGCCTTGTGCTCCTCGTACTCGCGGGTCTGCTGCTGCAGCTGCTGCAGGCACTCCATCTTGCCCTTCTGCAGGTCGAGCCTGCTGCGCCGCGTGTCGTAGTAGCCGCCGGTCAGCGCGCCGCGCCGACTCACCTGATCACCTGAACACGAACCGTTCACATTGCACAGTCTGCAGCACACGATCTAAGCATGCAAAATTCAGTCGTCGTGCTGTTTCGAGCTCAGCTCTCACCATCGAGCGTGATGCAGTCGAGGTTCTGGGTTCGCGCGATCTGTGTCGCCACCTCCATGCTGCGGCAGATGAGCGTCTTGCTGAACACGTGCTTCATGACGATCGAGAACTTCGGGTCGAACGTCAACTTGGAGATCATCGGAATGGCGTCCTGAAAAACGAAAATCCTCATGCTCACTGAATTTACCTGCGCTATTGTTGACCCATCACCAAGTGACCATTGCAAAAGCACGAGACTGAGGGTTGGTGGCTACGTTTGTTTCTGGGTAGGTAGTCTCTGGTACGCTGAGTCGGTTGAGCGGCATGAACGTCACTTCTCCCGGCAGCCGCAGTCGGTTCATGGCCGTCAGAATCTTGGCACCCGTCTCGTCTGTGTCCACGATGTGGTGAAACAACCTTTAACAGCACAAATTGACCAGTTGCAACGCGATTCCAATCAGCAAATATGACAGCCAGATAAACCAGTCGACACCCGTTTTGTCCAGCCAGACGACAACATACCTTGACCCTGCGGTCACTTCGACGGAGGTGAAGAAGGTCTTGTCACACTCGAAGTTTTCGATAAGCGTACCAAAGTAGCCTCGCTGCACCTCCGGGTACTTCCTCTGATCGCTAAAATACTGCATCACCTTCTGAATACTGTCCATACCGTTCAGCACCGCCTGCAAGCAAAATCAGTGAAACACTTTTGCCCTCTTGTGTTATGCTCTCAAGAAAGCTAACTTCCTTGTTTTTGCACTTGCCACACGCACCTTGCCGGTGATGGAGCGCAGCGCCTGCTCCTTCTTGTTGACCTCTTCTCTGATAGAAGCGATCTGCTGCTGCATCGCGTTCTCCTGCCTCCACAGCACGCTGCAATCAACACGCCGCGCACTTACTGTTTTTGAACTTCACATACATTTCGCAACAACTGAGTGACGCTTTGATTTCGGTTCCACTGGAACAGAGGTTTTGCCACATCACCAAGAAACCCAAATTCAGGCGAGACGAGAATGACAATCTGATGAACGTGAACTGGAACGCAAACCAAGAGAAACATCCCACGCTCAGTGCAACCAGTACCGCTCTTACTTTCTCTCGTTCTGGGATTCGTTTTTCTCTCTCTTCATTTGATAGAGTTCTTTTTTATTGTTATCTATAAGCGCCTTCAGCTCGTTCATTTTGGTGTTGCTCTCCTGTTAATCAACATCGAGAAAAAAATTTGAAGTTCAGTATCTGTCAAAACAACCAATGTTTCTGTACTCACTTCCTCTCGTTTTGCAAAGCGTCCTTTTGCTTTTTCATCTCGTAGAAGGACTTGTTATTCTGGTCAATGATTTCCTTGTGTTGCTCAATTTTTTGAGTAATTTCCTGTCAAACGGAAGCAGCAGTTAACAATTAAATTGATGACCAACAGGTGCAAGTACTTCCGAGAGCTGTGATCATCAACTTTCGAACAGGTTGACGCTGAAATCGAAGAACAGTTCCCGAAAAGACGACACAAACATTTTGACGAAACAAACATTATGATACCGTGTATTTGAAGGGGAAGCAATCAAAAGCGAAAACTTCAAAGCTGATATTGTGTGTGTGCGTGTCCTCAACTGTACCTTGATCTGTTCGTCGAGCTTGCTCTCCTGGCTCGTGTCGTTCTTGAGGTCCTGGTCGAGGCGGCGGATCTGCTCCTGTTTGTCTCGGATGGCCTTGTTGAGTGACTTCAGCTCCTTCGTGATCCACTTGTCTCGATCCTCTTTCGACGTGAACTGGTTTCCTCGACCCTGCTTGGCGTACAGCTCTTTCCTGCGCTGCTCCGCAAGAGCCAAACTGAAAATATTTGTACATGGTCAGTGAAACCAAAACTCAGTTCATCTGCCAACAGAAAATGAAGCTTCGTAATTTAGCACTTTCAGGAAAGACAAAGACGAGACTTACTCTTTGGCAGCTTGTTCCTCCTTTGCTCGGACGTCCAAATATTTGGGCCCTGTCACCTCCAACTGCTCTTTGGTTTTTGTGATTTTCTCCTCAACCTTTATAAGATCTGCCTCAAACTTTTTCTGCAAAGCCAAGAATTAGATTGTTACTTTTGACTTGTGGGTTCAAGACGGCATTGCGCACGTGAGAACAGCAGCGGTGAGGTTTACCTTCTGTGATGATTCCCCATCCAGTTCACTTGATATGTCTCCCAGATCACACTCTAGCTTTGCTTTCTGTTTCTGTAGCTCGGTATGCTCGCCCATCATGGAGTCTTTCTCCTCGGTGAACGTTTGGACTTTCGACTTCAGCTCCCTCATTTCTCGACTGTACGTCTGAAATAACAAGAATGTTGGGCGGTTGACGCAATTTGTCCTCTCAGACAAAAAATAAAGGTCCACAAAGACGTCTTGAAAATGGCGTGTGTCCAGGAACACACCTTGATCTTGTCGCTCGCTTCCTGCTGCAAGTCTCTCCACTTTGCGCTCTGAGTTCCACTGTTCTCTCGCTTTTCTTGGAGCTGAAAACAGAAACCTTTCTGTCATGAGTCTGCGACACCAAGTGGTTTGAGCCTGTGCACTTGCTCAACAAATACGAAGTGAAATCACAGTTGTTCTCCACACACCTCATCCAGTTTCCGTCTCGTGTCTCTGAGTTCGTGGTCATGTATTGTGTACTCCAGCGACCGCCTCATCTTGTCCCATTTCTGGTACGCCTTCAGTTCTTCCTTTTCACTCTCCAAAGTGTTCAACCGCTCATCAATGTACTTCAGCAGTTCCTCGATTTTCTCCCGCTTTCCCTCTGGTTGAAAAGACTAACACGGTGAATATGACAAAACGAAATGACCTGTGCAGAACACGGCAGCGAAAATCCGGGTGATGTTTGAGATTGGCAGCTTGCGACAACCTGTTTCCCTGAGAATGACTTTGCTCTCCTCTTTGCGCTCGTCGTACACGCGCGTCCCGGCCACCTCGCGCAGCAGCTTGAGGCGCTGTGAGTCAGGCGCCGTCGCCATCTGGTTGATCTGCAGACAGAAAACACCGCAAAGTGCAAGATTTGTTGAAAAGGTTTGTGTCTGGATCAAAAGAAGTCCGCCGGAACACCTTTTCTCGGGATCTTTCTTGAATATGCTTACCTTTCCCTGTTTGACGATGTAGTATGGATTGCTTCGCGAGAATCCAGCACTCTCCAGAAGATTCATCACGTCGGTTTTACTACAACGTCAAATTTGACATTTAGCGCACAAATAAAAAAAAAAACATACCAGGAACTTTCCTGAACGACAAATGCACAAATTTACAAACAGTCGCAATGGATTCAAAGCTACAACTTACGTGACCATCTTCTTGTCCAAGAAATACTGGTCTTTCTTGGAACCGATCACTCGGCGCAGCACAACCTCTTCCTTCTCAATCTGCAAAAGAATCGAAGACGAAACTCAGGCGATGCGTACAGTGTGGTTTCACCACAGTAATTCTCATCCCAGGTGACGATTCTCGCGCAGCCCTCCTGTGAATGGTGGTTGGGTGTAACAGGAAATATTCTCACTGGAATTCTGTTGTCTGAGTTGTCGAAGATGATTTCCACGAAGGCGGAGATGACACGAGGTCCGGTTCCTTCGTGCAGCAGAGCCTGACGCTGCTCCTCTCGCAGGTGTGAGAACTCGTCCGACAGGACGAACTGGATCGCTGCAACACATGTTTGCGACACGCATTGACAAACGTGGCTTGAACGAGTGCCGTTCCAGCACAGAATTTCATTGATGTAGCATCAAGTTGATCCCCCCCCCACACACACACACTCAACTATTGACAAGAAAATGATTCTGAGACCGCTGAACTTACCGTAGAAGAAATTACTCTTGCCGGATCCATTTCTTCCAACTGAAAAAGAAGCCAAAATGTCAGAGTAGCTTCAACATTCATTCGGCAGGAACGCTTGAACAAATTACCAATCTCCCCAACTGCCTGCGGAAGTCGATCTTTTTTGACACTCGACTTACCGATGACATTGTGACGTTCACTGAAGGGTTCCACAACCGTTTGGTCTCGGTAGGACCGAAATCCTTGAATGATGACCTGTCAAACGAGAAGGTGTGATTGTCGAGTGTGACTGCTCTTTCCCATGTGTTTTCTCGTGCCGTCGAAGTTTTGCCGACTTTCTCGTGTTTCACAAGGAGCTGGACACGAAGGTTGTCAACATGATGACGACAACGAAGGAGACAGTTCAATCATATGGATCTAGATCTAGATCTACAATTTCCCGCGTCAGCTCAGTCACCAGATGACTGCAACAGCTTCTGGGGGGTGTTTTTCCAAAACGGTGGTAACTTGCCTGTCAGTGATAAAGTTACCAGCAAAAAACACTGGCACACATCAGTGTTTTGTCAGAAAATGTCAGTGATATCTGAAAAATTATCAGTGTTTTTCCAAAATATCAGTGATTTTTATATATCACTGGCAAAAATACTGGTAAGTACCTGACTTACCAGTAAAAGTTATACCTGGTCAGGGGCAGGTCTAAATGGAAAAACACTGGTAGGAAACACTGGTGATTTTGAGGGACTTTAACAGGGATATCGGGAACTTACCAGCACTCTCTCGTTGGAAAAACACCCCCCAGGCGAACAGCAACAGCACTGGATGTCATGTCACAACAAATCTTGGATCTCTTGTCAACCGCACACATGTGACAATCGCGTGCTTTGCACATCATTTGAAAAATCTTTGTGTCACAGCAAACAGGTCAATGCGCTGCCGAATCTTTCCCAAAGACCCACCGACATCCCCGCGATTTGATCTTCAAAAAGACGCGGTTTCAACACCGGTCCAGAAATCACTGAACGCTCCCAATATTTGCGGTACATACCTGTTTGATGTGCATATTTGCCGCTGCTCCCGATGATCTACTTCTCAAAGCATCAATTGCACCACATTAAAGTCTGTAAACCATCGATCTTCCCCCAAAACGCAACAAAAAATTGGACGAAAATGACGGCAGTGTCCCGCACAACAAAGATGGCGGGTGCGGCGCTGCACTGCAGATGGCGGCGGCGGCGCCGCAGGTGCGAGGAGCTCTTCACCGGAGGAAGGAGCCGCACTCAGCCGAAGATGAAGCCAAGATGAGGACTGCATTTCCCACTTTTCTCTTACTTTTGTGGATTAACAAATGCGTAGGTAAGAAGGAAACGCGTTCGCTTGCTGAGTTTTTGAATAAGAGGGTGTGTGCTTGTTGGCTTGGAGTTATTTCGAGGCCTGAGTGAAATGTTGAATCTGAGCGTGAAACTGGGTCAGTCAATTTGGAACTTTGTGACAAAAACTCGACTTTTTGTCCAGAACTAAATCTATTCACGTGGATGATCAAAAAGACTTTGGATTCCAGAGTTCTTCCTGATATCTGGCCATTTCAGTTGTTGAGGTAGTTACAGTATCCACTGGAGTTTCACTTGGGGAGGTTTGGGTGTTTGATCCAACAGGTACGAGGCTGATACCAAAACTCTTTCCTGGTCATGTTCTCGGCGACGTGACACTCTGATCGACTTCTTTTGTTTCTCAATCACCTGGTACCATTGCTGACCAATGGGAGTGCAAAGATCTTGACCGAACAACAAAAACAAGCGACATCGGCAGGAAAGAGTTTTGGTA
>JAAUXT010045020.1_pt1 | contig 20060 bp, 24 predicted proteins | sample 7278171 | NCBI WGS metagenome assembly JAAUXT01 (sample SAMN14350112, study PRJNA611818) | marine sediment metagenome | isolation source: surface marine sediment (1.8m) | place: French Polynesia: Moorea | collected 2018-08 | reverse complement strand
GTCTCCCCCCCGGCTCAGGGTACGTCGGTCTATGAGCCCCAGGATCAGGGTATGGGGTAGAGTAGCTCCAGGTTCAGGGTACGGGGGAGAGTAGCTCCAGGATCAGGGTATGGGGCAGTGTAGCTCCAGGATCAGGGTACGGGGGCAGATTAGCTCCAGGATCAGGGTATGGGGGCGTGACCTCCGTCTCGGCTGATGTCCGACCCCGAGAGGCTCCAAACAAGGGGATTTCTGCCCAGGGTCCTGGGCCCAACTTCATTCTGACACGTCAGAGGGCCGAATGCGGGCAACCTGCACGCACCAGAGGGCGGTTTCGGGGTGTCGTCCGGTGGAAGAGGTGATTTCCAACTGTGTCAGATTTGCACGGAAACAATCTTCAAAAATTGCGGGATGTACAGCAGCCAAACCTGGATGAGCACTGCCTGACGAGACGCCATTTTGTTGCGCGTGGTTCCAAACAGGAAATTCAGATCGCTGCCAAAAAGGGGAACATGGATTTTTGTAGAGTATTTCACCAGTCTGCAAATGGCTTTGAGAATGACACGTTTTGTCGCGTGCAGCCGAGGTATTTTGATTCAGATCCTGGAGACGGGGCCTGGCACGCTGTTATTGTGTGTGGTTTATGACTTGGGTGGGTGTGGGTGTTCTGGGGCGGACCCAGAACGTTTCTTACTTGATTCAGCAGGCGACGCGCTGGATTCAAACCCATTGCAAATTCTCACTTGCGTTTAAATTGCGCGTGCTGTGTATCTTCTTCAGGACTATTTTTGGGGGGATGCTGGAGGAAACATCAATCTTTTATCAAAGGTGTTGGGAAAGAATCTTGTGGGTGCCAATGGTTGGGACAGTTCCTCCACAAAACACACGGTCTGTTTCTCGCACTCCACGTCTTGCACCTTTCAACACCCCTGTTCATCTGCACAATGGATCTGATGCTCAGCGAATTTCACATCCATACCAACACAGGTGGGAACATGGAGTTCGCGCATTGATTCGGGACGAGACAAACGTCCCGCGTTGCGCAAGTTGAGCGGTATCCACGCGATACGCAGGATTGAAATTGATCCACAGCGCACTCATCAATCTCTTTCACTCAAAACAAATCTTCTGCCTTCGAGTTTTCTCAAGTTGGGATCTGTTGACGCTTGTTTCAAACTGGATGTGGATTGGACTTTGCAGGTCCATTGCAGTTCAACAGGTGCTCCTTCGCACCCAAGGCCAAACTTTGATAGGGATTCTTTCTCGCGCAGTATGAGTCGCACAAGAGGGGGACACTGGACGTCTCGTTAAACTTTTACTGAAGACCAACTGGTCACGCCAAAAGAGGATATGCGACACACAGGTTGTTTTTAGATTCATCAGTTTCACAGATGTTTTGAAGGGAGCGGACTGGAATTTGCAGAGAAGCAACAATCAACACAGGAGATGTCCTCTCGGAGACTCTTTGGTCGTTCAACCACTGCTCCACGAGTGTCTCTCTCTGCTCTCATCTGCCTTTGCTCTGGTCGATGCGCGCACTTTGAGATTGAATAAAACTGGTCACGTCGCCACTCAGGAGATCGAACCCCGGAACAAATGTGCTGCAGCTTGACAATCGGTGTGTCGTCATGATGGCAGAGTCTGCTTGCAGTTGCTGACTTTCCCTTGGCCACAAAATATCGTCAGTTCTGGTCTGAGTCTCTGAGGTCCTGTTCCACGCTGTGCTCCCTGACCAAGACCACACAGGGGTGGGGAGGGACCTTTCCTTTGCCCTCCAGTGACTGACGTCATAATTTCACACCAGTGGATCCAGGGCCACCGTACCCCCCCCCCCAAAAAAAAAAAAATTCCCCTCCCCTGGACTGGATGGGATGCGGCTCCTACTCCAAGTTTGTCCTGAACCTGTCCTGGTCCTGGTGCTACCAGACTTTGAGTCTGACCCCCCCCCCCTTCCGATTGAACCCAGAATCGGCCCCTGACTCGCAAGTCTGACATTTGCCCTCAGTGACACACTCAGTAAACACGCGGAGACTGTGAAAGGCTGAGTTGGCGCTTGGAGCTGTGATGGACTGGAACCTCATCGGGTCTAACGACGGTTTAAAAGCCTCCGTTTCCCTCGAGTGTTTCGCTGCTTGCATACATTTTAATTATTCACTGTCTGTGAGTTCAAGCAAGATTCTGACGTGAGCGATATTGAGCAACGGCAAAAACTTAACCAGTAAATTATTGAAAAGGCTTTTTTTCTTGGCGAGATGGTTTGAAATGCAGACTGAGTGAGTTGAAGATGGATGCACCGCACCCCGAGCCAATACCTGAGCCCAGTTCGTGTCTGGTTCACACTGAATGAGCAGAGAGGTTGTGTCCCAGAACAGGTTCAGAAGAACAGCGTAGGCTCAAGCAGGGGTCCCGCCGGCTGATGTACCGTCAGGGTGCGGCCATGCAGAAGACATCACTTTTGCTCCCAACAAACACCATGAAATGACTCAGTGTATGGAGAACAGTTGCAAAACGAATTTGGGGGCGGGGAGGGGGGCTGAATGATACGAGCACAACGTTGTGTGTGTGTGTGTGTGTGTGTGTGTGTGTGTGTGTGAGTGTGTGTATGTGTGTGTGTGTGTGTGTGTGTGTGTGGCACCTATCCGTGAACAGGCTGCTGCCGTTTTGTGGCTTCACAACAATCTAGTCGAATGGAAACACGAAGGACAACATATTCATTGGACATGCATTTGGGACTCAACGCTTTGACAGTCAAATGAACTGCCTTGCAACACGAATGAAGTAGGAGCACAGCTTCTGGCTCCTCCACGCTTCGACATCTTGAGCGGGAAAACGGCTTCACTGATGGAATCCTGTTGACTTGTATCCACAGAGACGAAACGCACGGTGAATCCGGTGCGAAGCTGATATCACAAGCCCGGTCCATTCAGCTCTTGGATGCCCTGTAGAAAACAGTGACTTTCTCAACGACAACGATGGGAGTTGGAGCTGTGCTGGGGATGATTTTGTGTCTGCTGGAAGCGGTGTCCATGCAAGGTGAGTCTGACATCGTCTCAGCAGGGACGGAGCCCTGGATCTGTGGGAGATTCCAGAAATTCGTCAGTGCATCACTGCCGAGAAAATTGTCGTGGAAGAACTCTGAGTTCAAACTAGTTGGTTGGAAGCTCACAGGTGATCTTCGCAGATTCGCAGTGCTGGATGACCTCAGCTGGTGCACGATTTGCGCCCAGGAACCTCAAGATGCACCAAGGCTTTGCGTCTGGGCATCTTTGTGTTGTACAACTGAACCGACATTGATTTCACACATTGGCTGTATTCGTACAAAGGTGATTCCAAGCGAAGAAGGCAACAATTTGTTCGCATTGCCAACAACCTATAGGTTTTTTCTGCAAGCTGCAAGTGGAAAATTTTTCAGACACATTCCACTTCATTTTCTGGAAAAGATTTTCGAAGACAAAGTTGTTTTCCCACTTGCTACAAATGTTTTTGTAAAGTGAAACTGTTTTCATTTTTCTTGTTGAAATTGGGGGGGGGACGCAACTTTTGAAAAGCCTCCAGAAACCTTCCGACAGTTCGGTTGACCCAAGAGATATCACAATCGCATTGCGCTTGGCGACTTTTTTGAGGCTTCTCTTTTGTTCCGTCGTTCAAGTTGAATAAGATTGGTCGAACTCAACGCAAACCTGCAATTTTACAGCAGTGTTCTGTGAGTTCTGAAAAGGTCAGATCCATGACAATAAGTTGAAAAAGACCATCATTCATTCATTTCAACTCCCACTGGTGCGCACAGTTTTTGTTGACAAAGTTCTGTGCGCAGCGAGTCGATCAGCCGTGCATCCTGTGAGTTCAACGACAAAAGCGAACTTGTGTCACAGTCCGTTCCACACCGGAAACAACCTGAGTCGGTGTGAGTGAAGCGAGCTTCCTGTGGCTTGCCTGCTTCACACCGGGTGCGTCTTGCACTGCGTCCCTGGACAAGTCAGGTCTGGTTCACACTGTATGCGCCATGTGTTACCTTGCTGTATGATTCAAGACTGTTTCACAACGCGTGCGTCTTGCCTTTTGTCCTTGGGCACTGGGTGTGCACTGACTTGTTTTGAAACGATACACAATGTGAAAGCCGTCGTCAAATCTGCAACGTTCGCGAGGTTTTCCCAGGTGAGACAAATTGAATCGAATCACATTTCTCTGAGCAGCTCTTGAGACAAAGTCAACAGAGATTCTGCAATTTGTATGCATGGATTTCGGTGCAACACAGAAAGGTTTGTATCTCCATCACATTCAGCCCAACTTGGACTCTTCTGCTTCCATCCAATCCTCGCCAGTATCAAATGGACCTTTTGAAACCAACGTCATCAACACCCAATTCCAATGCGTACTGATTCCTCTCCGCTTGTGAGACTTCGTATCAGGTGGCAAGCGGCGAAACCCTGATATGATTTCCAGGCAAAATTGATTTTGACAAACAAAAAATCTGAAGGTGAAGTAAGTGCACGGCACATGCGAGGCTGGACGAACGAGACGCGTGTTTGGCGTGGAGTTCAGCGGGATTCCTGACGATAACAGCTCATGGTGACACAGGACGTCTGACAACATTTCAAGAACTAAGCAGACATGCAACGAAAACTTGAGACACCTATGAGGTGTCCTGGGTTTGGTAAACACTACCAGTCGTCAGTTCCTTTGGTCAGTTTCTCGGGTCGCTTCACCTGCTCACTCCCAGTTTCAGAGCCGTGCCCCGCGGGTTTCTCGCTGTTGGACGATACGTGCTACGCGCTGCAGGACGCTGCCTCGTTCTCGTGGCGCGACGCGCAGGCGCAGTGCCAGAAGCACGCGCGGGGCCACCTGGCGGCCGTGCACCACCAGGGGGAGCTCGACTTCATCGGGCAGCTGCTTCCGCCCGCGAATGGGTGACGTCACTTACTCGTTCTACGCCCGAGGCAAACGCACGGCCCAAACTTTGAGAAAGTTGACGCATTATGAATCAACTTGACCTTCCCCCTTGCGAAATCGGGCGCAGTGTGGAACTTGATTCCAACCCCTCGACCACCCAGTCCAGCATGATATTTCTTTTCCCGTGTGTTTTAAAGTTGGGATCGCCACTTGGACAATACCGTGAGATCCACAAAAAGCATGGTTGTCTCGTGTCTTCTGCAGGAGCGAACCCGTGGAGGCGTGGCTGGGAGGAACGTTGAACGACATGGGAGGCTTCATGTGGTCCGACATGTCACCAGTGGTGCCGCTGTTGTGAGTCCAATTCATTCTTTTCTTCCAACAGTAAGTATGACTGGATATCATTCTCTGGTGATCTCCCAGCAGGACGTTGTCCAAGGCTCAACAGACGTTCATTGGCAAAGAACCAGAGGACAATCGCATACATTTTGAGTTCTTTGTCATTTTGGGAGTCATTTTTAGCCACAGTGTCTCTCTGCTCCCTTGCACGTTGTTCCACGTTGCGGTGTGTGTGTGTGAGTGTGTGTGTGTGTGTGTGTGTGTGTGTGTGTGTGTGGTGGGGGCGAGACAACCAGCAGTTGAATCCGCTTGGAAAAAAAAACCTTTTGACGCGTTGTGGTTTCGTCTCCTCGCAGCCACGTGACCCTGACGGAGGGGATGTGCACCTCCGTCAGCAGATCCCCGGCCAACGTGACCGAGCTGCGCGTGCGCAACTGCTCCGACACCCTCGCGCCGGTCTGCGCCACGCCCAGCGGTGAGACACGCGTCACGCGTCGCGTCCTCCTCCTCACGTCAAGCGGTTTCCGCAACATTGACGCGCGGTTGGTTTTTTGACGTCGACGTCCAAGTAAAACATTGAACTGAAAGGTGGGATTTTGGACGTCAGCCCCCAAGAAAACGACCGCGCGTCACCCAATGTGAAAACCCCATCAGATGCACGTCGCGACGCAGGGCCTTGACTTGGACGTAGATCGACGGAACGCATGGCCTCAGCATTCAAAGTTCTGGGGAGGGGGGCGCCTCATCACGAAAGCAAGTCAAAATTCAGACAGGATTGGATGAGGAACTCAGTTTTGTGAGGAACTCCCAAATATCAAACGTAAATTGAAACGTTTGTGTCATTTTCAGACGCCAGCACACAAGGTTCTCTCGGATGCCGTCAAAGACCGAACACTCCGTCACACTCATCGCTTTCCTCTCCCTCCAGGTCACCTGGTGTTGCACGTGACCACGGCTGGAGCCGAGCTGGTGACCACTGCGCATGCGCTGGAGCTGCGCAGAGCGCGCAGCCTCGTTCTCATCGCGGAGACCTGCAACACGACCCACTTCCGCCTCTACGACGACCTCGGCAACCTGACCCTGACCCTGACCTTGAACTACGGGAACTACTGTTTCGCAGAGGTCACAGTTGAGGGTCACAGCGGCGTCATCATTGCAGGCAACGATACCCACTCCGTGTGAGTTCACTTGCACAAAAGCGTGCATGGTGCATGCCTGGCGCGTGTTCCCAGAAAGCAATCTGAAAGGTGCCACCCACATAGGACCTGACCCACTCACGACCAAACTCTTGATCTGGTTGCGCGACCAAGACATGACGTTAGGGTTCACTCTCCCGTGGCGGTGAGTGACTGCGAGATAGCGTCACGCGACGATGGTGGAGGTCAATTTTAGCATGATCGTGAGAGCCAGCTCGAGAGCGCAAAGCGCTTGAGAGCCAGCTCGAGAGAACATGCTAAATATTGACTGACAGCTGAGGCAAGTGGGGCAAATCGAGCACATGTCACTCATCGCCAATGACGAGTGAACATACGTCTCCTCCTCACTGGCAGGCCGGCCTTTGAGGCGATGAAAGTGGGTCACTGCGCTTGGGTGCGTGCAATGCATTGCGTGTTTGGGAGGTCAAGGTTATCACCAGTTTAGTTCCTGTCTTCGCAGAGTTAACACATAGAAAAATTTTGTCTTGATTTCTTACTCACATTTGTGTGTTTGAGTGATGTCCAGGACAAGTTTCATTGTCTCTGGGAGTGGCACGAGTGATGAAGAGAGTTGTGCAGATGAAGTTTCCCTGGATAAGACGCTGACACACATGTTGATCTTTTTGCACGTGGTTGTGGTGCGAGAGACAGTTTCCTCGGAACAAAAACAAGTAAATTTCACTTGCAGTGAGATGTTGTTGGTTGCGCAGAAGGGGTATCCCCCAAAACACATCAGTAGCGGCTTCCTTTGATCTTAAGGGAATTCCCCCTGCTATGACGTCACTGCAGGGTTTTACGGAGGGTGCGAAAATTCCAAAAATTAAGAAAATTTGCTTTTTTCAGTGAAGCACCGACCTCAACTCAGAACACAAGTGGTCTGTCATTCAAGTTGGCCTTCTCCGGAGAACATGACATGAGTTTGAGTGGGTCAGACGATTCTGAGGACGACAGCACCGCGGTGACCTCCACAGCTAGATCTACACCATCAATTCAGACTCTTCCTCCGGACAGTGAGGTGTTTGTGCATGACCCTGAGGATAATGAAGTGGTGGAGAACAGTCAGAGACTTGTGCCTTACAGCCAAACATCGCAAGAGGATGAAGAGGAGAACATTTCCTGCACCAAACCTGCATCGTGCTTCAAGGCTCCAAGTACCGACTTCGACCTTGAGAAGCTAAGTTCAAAAACCTTTGCTACAGCTACCGAAAAAAAGATCCTTTGGGCCACAAAGTTGTACATGGAGTGGAGGGAAACTCGCCTGTCTTCTGGTGAGAAGGGTGATATTTTCAAGGCCAACTTGAATGCAGTTGATATTGATCCGGATTGTCTGTGCAGGTCTCTCTGTTGTATTCTCAACAAAGTACGTCATCTCGATGGTGAGGAATACCCTGGGAACACGCTGTATTCTCTTGTTATCATGTTGCAACTGTTTTTTTGAGAAACAGGGTAAGGAGTGGAAGCTCCTGGAAGGCAAAATTTTCCATCCAGTCCGCAACACATTAGACAATCTGATGAAGTCGCGTGCTCTGTCTCGTATCTCAAAAGCAGCAAACAGTTCGGACCCGATTAGCCAAGATGAAGAAGACCGTTTGTGGGACGAAGGCATTCTCGGTGAGGATGAACCCGACGTGCTTCGTGACATGATAATGTATTTAGTTGGTCTCAGTTTTGCACTCCGAGGTGGGAGGGAACAGCGGGCATTGCAATGTCCAGGGTATGAACCTCAAATTCAAGTGAAAAGGAATGATGAGGGCGTGGAATTTCTCGAGTATCACGAAGATTTGCGCACAAAAACAAACCAAGGAGGGTTGAACAGCAGGAAAGTGACACCCAAAGTGGTGCGTGCGTACAGGCACACAAACATCAAGCACAACATTGTGCACTTATACAAGAAGTATGTATCTCTTTTGCCTCAAGAAGGCAAGTGTCCAGCTTTGTACAAATACTCTTTGGCAAGGGGGAGGCGCAGTGGGCACATGTGGTACTCGGACAAACCACTCGGGATAAATACCGTGTCGAAGATGGTGAAGAGCATGATGCAAAAAATCGGTGCAGAAGGCCGGTTCACGAACCATTCACTCAGGGTTAGCACGGCAACTCACATGTTCAGCTCGGGAATGGAAGAGCAAATTGTGAAGGAGAGAACAGGACATTGGTCTGACGCCGTTCGGGTGTACAAACGTACCTCAGAACATCTTTTGGAAGCCGCTGAATGTACCACTATCGGGGACAAATGTCTGCCAAGTTGTACAGTCAGTCACCCTGAATCTGGAGATGAAAGTCCAACCATGCATGTCAAACTTGAAGACCAAGGTGTGGCAGTTTGTTCTGAGGAAAAGAGTGGGTCACTCTCTGACTTCTTGCACAGGGTTGACGAGCACAGCGATGTCAAACGCGTCAAGTTTGAAGTTCAATTTCGTGACTGATTTTCATGTTGTTGTGTCCTCTGACAAGTTCATGTTACTTTGGACACTTTGACTCTGTTTCCTAGTTTGTTTCTGCAAAGACATTTGTTTGACAGTGTATTGGTTTGACTAATAAATTTTCTTGTAGCAAACATGTCGAATTTGTAGTCATGATCAACGTCAACACGTTTGCAAATGCGTGAGTGACTGACCAGTAACGCCACGGTGCTCAAACAGCGTCGAAAAGGCCGGCCTGCCAGAGCGGGGGAGACATTCACTTCGTCCCTATTCGACTCAAAGAGAGCTGCACAGTTGTCAGGCGTGAGCCCCACAGGCACAGACGCGTCAAACAAGTCCTCTCCCCGCTGGATAAATGTCGCGATGTGACACTGCTGTTTCGTAAGTGACTCAGTGATACCTGCGCGCACTGCACAAAAAAAGAAAAAGACGCCCTTGTGAGACACGTGACTGACGTGACTTGCGGTCTGTACGCAGCGAGACGACCCAGAAGGTGGCACTGTGGCTGCTGTGGACCAACGGGAAGCTGCGCGTCGGGAACGGCGTCGTCATCAACGCCGTCAACACGACGCTGGCGTCGCTCGACGTCGACGTTCAGGACGCGACGACGCTCGGCGTCACCGCTGACCGCGTCACGACCGTCAACGTCGTCAGGACGCAACGTAAGACGTGGTTCACGTCGTTACACCTCGTATGGCCGATTCAGGGTCAAAGTTGCGCCCACTGCGAAATGGAAAACATCAACAAGAAACAAGTTCACTGTGCGCGGTTTGTTCTGAGTTGAAGTCGTTGGCACTTGCGGCGTGCGCTATTGGGGAAGTTTTGCAAATTGGAGACGTACACGTCGGCGTGAACCTGGATATCTCAACCTGTTGGTTGCAGTCCTCCCCAAATATTTGTGCTTTTCTCTTGCAGTCGATCCCACTTAATTCGACCCCGGTTAGTACGCCACCCCGCTCGATCAGTCGGATTTGCCATGCCTCGGACTCTGTCCATAGGAAAAGCATTGTAGCTACCCCAGATAATTTGCACCCTTTTAATTTAGACAACCTGCTCAATCAGCCATTTTGAACAGCTTATTTAGGCAATTGGCTCCCTAATTTCAATGACTGTTATGACTCTCCTCTTTATCTGACATCAGATCCATTTCACCCCACATAAATCAACAGCTTGTTTTCACAACTATCATAACCTGTCAAATAAACAGGGGTCCCCTAAATTCAATAACTGGGTGACCTTTGCCACGCAATTCAACAGCTCTGTTTCACTGTTATGACCCACTGCTTGATTTACCAAAGCTGCATTTCTGCCCCCATCGTCAAATAAACCAGAGCCCTGCTCGTATGTCACCCCGTTTGATCAGTCGGATTTTTCGTGCAACGACCCTGTTGAATCAAGCGAAGAAAGTTCTGCCATTATTTTTGTAATTTTCAAAGGAAAAGGTAAGGACCAAAAAAAGCAAACAATACAATTAAAATGTTTCATTTTTTGCTTTGGACTTGAAAATTTTGTGGTGTGTTAGATCCAGTAGGGTGAGATCCTATGTCTACGTTCATGCCTCATGTACGTTTCCAATTTGCGAAACGTCCCTGTCGACTTGTGTGAAGACGCGGCGCGTGACGCATTCCGCGTGACCCCGCCCTTGGGCGTCTCTTCTCTGAGAACGCTGAAGGCGTTGGTTGAATTATTTACACAAACACATCAGTTCAACAAAGACCACTTCGAGACGTCAGGAAGTGTCTTCGCTGGGTGTGCCAAGCTCATCGATGCGACAATTCGCTCAAATTGGCACGTCTGAGTGTACGTGAGAGCCAAACACTTTCCCTGTCATGTCTGTTTACCAGTGTCTGGTCTCCAATGGTGTCTGAATCGATGGACGTCGTCTCTTGCTCTGGAGGAACGAATGTCCAAAGCACGCAAATTTTCAAGGGCGAGAGACAAATCTTCACTTGGATTGCAAATGAATTTTTGTTTCTGGTAATTAGATAAGTGTATCTACATGACCAGCCATGCCCTTGACTGACAAAAGGGAAGAAGACCCTTGCGTCCCTTGTTCGGTGCAGGTGTGCACAGATACTGTTCTTCTCCCCGCAGGAGTGGAGAGCAGCCTGTGCATGGACTGGAGGACAGGGCCCCGGAACCAGGCGACGGACGGGCGCGTCTCGAGCTGCAGCTCCCTCTACCGCCCGCAGCGCTGGGTGCGTCCGTTCACACACACACACACACACACACAGACGCATAGGCAGGCAGACAGACACACACACACACACATGCACGTTCACAGACATGGGGGACACACACACACACACACACACACACACACACACAGTCGTACACCACAGAGAGAGAGAGAGAGTGAGTCGATCACACACAGAGTTGCACACGCTCACACACACACTTACACACACACACACACACACACACACACACACACACACACACACATCAGCCAGTCTCTCCACTCACAGGGCAAAACTGCATTGCAAAAGAAACTTCTTCTATCAGAGACTAACGCATTTTGGCGCTCAACATTTCACCCAACACACACTTTGCACGCACACCACACGCACGCACACTGAAGCGTGGGTTATCGTTTGCCTCACGCTCTGACGTCACACGCAGTACCCGGTGAACCTGCAGGTGGCGCACAAGGCTGAGATCCGTGTCCACGCCTCCTGCTTCCGCGACGCCGCGTTCCGCGTCCGCGTCTCCGCCAACGACGCGACGCCGTGCCGTAACCTGACGTACCTCACGACGGGCGTGCGGCCGGGCGCCGGCGCCACCGACGCCGAGACGTGCGCAGACAACTCGCGACTCTTCCCCTGCCACCTGGTGGCAGATTTCTCCACGGTGAACACCTTCTGCGAGTTCGAGTGCGCCTGCGCGATGACGGCGTCGGACCCGTACTGCACTCTGTTTGTGACGCGGACTCCTCTGGGTCCCGAGAACCAGGGACAATTCTGCGAGATTCTACTCGAATATCAACCGTAACCAAGGACACGAAATCGTATTCCATATCAAAGTTTGCATTTTCTTCAAACGCGGGACGGTTGTTTTTGTCGCACGCGTCATTGAGAACTGAACATGTTGTGGGCTCCATTGAACATTCAACTTCCGCAAACGATACGGAAAAGTGTTTCAGAGTCCTACAAGCACGTACCTGATGCACGAGTTTGACAGTGAAGTTTACTTGTTTTTTTTTCGCTGTGTTTATTTGGTGTCGTACATGGCGCACTCATTCACACTGATACGTTGATATGGGCTTCAGTTATTTTTGACAAGATACACCGCGTGTCTATGAAAAGCTACGTATGAGTATCACTCTCACTCGTCCCACGTGCTAAGGCCACATCAAGTGCCCCTCTTCGCTTGCACGTGGTTCTGCAGGAAAATTTTATGTACAAAAACACAATAAAATACACACCCGAGAGGAAATACACTTTTTCTCACAAGTCACACCAAGCCACACACGCAATCTATGTCATCACGAAAGTTTCAAAATTGACATGTTTTGCAAAATACACATCACTTTGTGTTCACACCCTGGTGGGAAGAGGGAAGAAATTGTGCAATGGATGCAGAAATGGGAGGGGTGAGGGTGAGGGTGAGGGTGGCGGTTTACCCCCCCCCCAACCGGCCCTCAGAATTACAGAGCATACCAACACCCCCTGTATCTGCGAAAAGTGAAAAATTGCGTGTGTTGTGTGCGTGCTACAAAACATGCCAGCCATCTTTGATCTAACACACCTGATTCTATCTGACTATGCTGCTGTGTATAGAACTCAATGAGACTAAAATATCAAGTAAATCTACTGATAGAGCGGTGAGTGCGTGAAAAAATTTCATTTTTGTGAAGATTTCAGGCCATCTTGGTTCACTGTTTGCAAAACAGGTGAACACGCTGATTCGTAACTGAATGATACAAATATCTCCCTGACCTACAATCAATCCCAAATTTGAGAGTTTCTTTCACCAACAAAATTGAAATGCACAGTGAGTTGTACGAGTGGCACCCACGAAAAAAAACTTTCGCTCCTTATTTCTCCGTTCAAGAAGCTGTGTCACAAGAGCTGTGAATTGAAAGCCACAGACAATGATAAAATTTCGTCTTTTGGTCCGTGAACACTGGGAGTGGTTGTTGGATAAGATGAGGAGAGTTTCGACCCCACCCCCAACATTGACAGGGAACGTGTCTGCCAGCATTACGTCACGGAGCGCAGCGTCGCACAAGAACCCAACGCGTCATGTGAACCTGGCCAAAAACCACAAGCGGTTTTCACATTGTTAACACGCGGTCGTTTTTGACGTCGGCCTCAACATTTAACACTGAACCCAATGGTGGAATTTTGACGTCAGCCCAGAAAACGACAGCGCGTCACCCAATGTGAAAACCCCATGCAGGATGTTTCGAAGCAGTGTCCCTCAGTAGAAGTAGTCGACCCAGCGGGGGCGGTCACGCCTCGTCCCGAAGTCTCGGTCGAAATCTCGGTCCGCTCCTCTGCAAGGGATACAGGCAGCCATTAGAAAAGGCGCAACGCAACGGCTGAAATTGTGAAGGTGTCCAAATGATTTGCAAATTGCAACAAAGACCAGAGGGAAAACTGCGGATGAGTCCTGTCCCTGTGACACTTTTGTTGCAGACATTCTCTAGGAATCTCAAGTGTGGTCCGAATCTACACTTTCATGTGCACTGGTGTTGGGCCCGTGTCTCTCTCCCAAGGATTCAACTCTGCACAGTTCTCACAACCAGGCCCCTTACCACAGATACAGATACAGATTGTATTGGCACGTTGGTGATGGTGTGGCCTGTTGGCCCTTGCCTGGACCTTGCCTGTTCCAGAACAGCCTGTTGTTCCACACACATGAGATGTCACGTGAGCACTCAGCTGTCATAGTAACTTCCGGACGCACGAGCAAACAACATGCACGTTCACTGTTATCGCCATGTTCCACACACATGAGAGAGACAATATAACACATCTGTGCTGGTTCCTGGTGTATTCAGAAGTTACCATCGAAAACTCAGTACTCATGTGACAAAGCTCGTGCACTGATTTCCAAGGCGAGATTTTGCACGGCCCTTTCCAAACGTGCGGTACCCCAATTGTCAGATCAGTGGCACAGACAACCAACTTGTCCTGACTTTGTACTGAGAACCAATGACACGTGACCAAAAGGTACAGATCTATGTCACTAATCTGGTCATTGGGTCACGTCACGAAAGGACCGTACGCATTTGCTAAACCTCCGCACCACCCACCTGAACCGGTACCTCCTGTGGGTGTGTCCCAGGTCCTGGAGGCGCCGGTCGATGCGGTCCCGCTCCTCCAGGTTGCGCTGCAGCAGGTCGTCCTCCATGAGCTCGCGGTCGCGCATGCGCGCCAGGATGTCCTCGCGGTCCATGAGGTTCCGCTCGAGAGCGTCTTCGTCCATCTGCAGTCGCTGCCGGATCTGGGGACGAGAACCGAGCGGGACGGGTCAAGCAGGGCGGTGCCTCGTGTGAGAATTTACTCGGGGAGGGAAGGGGGTGCAACAATGCGCAAAACAGTCCAGAAAAAATATTTTCAATCTGGACTCCGGGGCAAGCAGTGTGGGTGTGTCGTGTCAGAGTATTTAGGACAGGTCAGGGTGGGACACAAATGTACAAAACAGTCCAGAAAAAAATGTCAAATTTTGGTGTTTTGCACTGGATGTGTCAGGTGCTGATTCTCTCAGTAAGAGAGCTGGAGACCTGCGTAGTGCCAAATGAGTAGCATTTATATGAAGCCATGCTGTTGAATTTTGAAATGAAGGAAGGGGGGGGGCGTTTTGTGTATTTACAAGCGCATTTTGAAGGTCAAAGATCTGTGTTTCAATACATCGTTGTTGTGTCGCGTGCACCGCAGTTTTGTACATGAGTGAAGGTCGTGTGTACATTCACAAAGGCGCTCGTGATCTCCTGTTGCAGACAGATGCATTCAACACGTGATTCCATGGAACGCATGCACTGCTGCATTTGAAGGAAAACTGAAAATGTGCGTATTGCGGATTCTTGAAACTGATCTGATACCCTTGTGTGACCGACTTGAGTCTGAATCTGCCCGTGAGCCTTGAAAAAGTTCAAATTTGAGCGCAATATGCAAGAGAAAAGCGAAACACCCCTTTCACTTTCCCTTTTGTTTCGCAATTTTTGTCGTAACACTGTGTCACACTGTGTCACACAACTCTCTTTCACACCTTTTCACACTCTCGTTCGTTTTGTTCACATCACGGCGCTCATAACTGGCGTTCCAAACCGATGTAAGTTTTGAACAGAAGGTGGGGTAGGAAGCACAGAAAGTGAAACTGAAACTGAAAGGTGCGCGTGAATGAGGAAACTTGTACACGTGTGAGAAGCAAGGAGCCAATGTACAGCGACAACGCTTATGTGGCACAAAAGAACCCTCTGCACAACCTTGCGAACAACAGTTTGGCGATCATTTCATGCAGTTGTTAGAACAACGCAAGGTGACAAAACAACACAATCGTAGTTTTTGCTTGGGTCTCGGGTATTTTTCGCGACGTTTGGAGTTGCCATGGAAACTCAAAAGATGATGTTGAAGTCTGTGCCTTGACCCAACAAACGCGTGGATACCTCCCCCCCCCCGGCCACACTCACCCCCCCCCCCCCCGCCCACGAACACGGGACTGGCTGGAGTGATTTTTAGCCCCAGGGCGCCCAACCCACACACAATCTTCTGCAAACACAAGCCAAAGCTTCTGACAATGCAAAATTAGAGGAGTTCTGGTTCAGACGGGACGTTTTTCGTCGCCAGAGGGAAGCTCCGTCTGACTTGACCTCACATTTTCACTGGTCAGTGTTGAGGCACATTTCACACTGGACGAATCGTGTGGAGCTTGCGTCACCACTTTGACACAACGCGTAACGCATCCGGTGTGAAATAGGCCTCAGGGTCTGAAGGGACCCCTCTAATTTTTTGGACCCTGCTCGGGTCCCCCTGTCCCAATCCTGGATCGGCTGGAGTTACCCCAGTCCATCTCCTGACCGCTCTGGATCCCCCGGGCACAAGTACCTTCCCAAATCCTCGGTCGTCATGGAAACCGCCACCGAACCGGGTGCGTCCGAAGTCCCGGAATCGCCTGCAACAAGAGGAACTCAATTGGACTCGGGATGTGTGTCGTGTGGAAGATCTCGCGTCTTCCCACGCGTTCAATCCAGCTTTCAATGGAGTGTTGAGTACCCCAGAGAGCAGCTTTAGCAGAGCTATGTAAAGCAGAAGCTGCTCCCCAGGTCCAGTACCTGTGCCTACATATAAAAGCTGTGGCACCACATTTGCCCTGCAGATGTTCACCACTCTGGACTTAGCAATAAATAAGTAAATGTTTGCTTGTGCCTTCTCTCTCTCTCTCTGGTACAGCCTGAGTCAGAACCCAGGCTGCCATACCGCAGTACAGTGAAGTATGGTGGGGTGCACGGTAAGCCTAGCCGAAGCTACCCGCACACATGTGTGCCACGCTCTGTCATGTGACTCTGTGGCCTGTCCGATGCTACGCTTTCATTTGACACACGGGTCTCTGGAATACGAATCCGAACGCGTGCAACAACGACAGCCGGCTTTCCAAGACCAAAGCCCAACATCATAAGCTACGCATGGAAAGAGCCAGAACCTGGGCTTTTTCATATTGTCATTTGGGATGTGCCCGTTGTTTGATCCTGTGTGAACCTGTCCATCCCACAGTCTTTCTCATGTTGGTCCCGCAGAGTCAGACCCGTAGAGTCAGGTCCACGGAGATAAGCCGACAGAGTTAGACCTGCGGATATAGACTTATGAAGCTCCATGGGCTTGTAGAGTCAGACCCACAGAGTTGGACCTCATGTGTTGGACCCACTGAGTTGGACCCACTGAGTTGGACCCAAGGTGTTGGACCCAAGGAGTCAGAACCCATGGAGTTGGACCTGTACAGTTGGACCTGTGGAGTTGGACCTGTGGAGTTGGACCCACAGAGTCTGACCAATGAAGTTTGACCTTTAAAGTTGGACCCATGAAGTTGGACTTGTGGAGTTGGGCCCAAAGTGTTGGATCCAAGGTGTTGGACTCATGGAGTCAGACCCAAGGGGTTGGACCCACAAAGTTGGGCCCACAGAGTTGGGCCCACAGAGTTGGACCCACAGAGTTGGACCCACAGAGTTGGACCCACAGAGTTGGACCCAAGGTGTTGGACCCAATGAGACGGACTCATGGAGTCAGACCCATCGCGTTTGGACCTGTGGAGTCGGACCCAGTCAGACCCACAGAGTCAGACACGTGTCGGACGGGCGGCGTCGCTCGCACCTGCGCGTCTCGAGGTCGCGCACCTCGCGCTCGCGCTCCATCATCCAGCGCTCGATGCGCAGCTGCCGCTCGATCTCCTCCTCGCGCAGCCGCCGCGCTGCCATGTACTCCTCGTGCTCCTGCTGCTCCCGGATCCTGCAACACCAGATGTTGTGCAATCCAACCACGGTTGGTCGAACCCTCGATTGAAGGTTCGATCCCACATGGTTCTTTCCCACTCTCCTCTAAAGCTGTGCATCCACACAGTTTCAGGTACATAAATGCATACCCCACCTGAGATCTGGGCTTCTACCCTGGAGCTCAGGTAAGTACTGGTAAATAAACTATTCAAACCATACTAGTGTGACTAGCTTGTGTGACCCAGTTAATGGAGACAGGAGGGATTGGCTCCTTTCTCCTGATAGCTTGATGGGAACTGGCCCAGTCAGCTGGAGGCACACGGAACGCTGCTGACCTGGGCACCCCAGCACCACACGGAGCACAGATCCAGAATCCCATATCAGAACGGTATTCTTTCTCCTCTCATTACGAGCCTCTTCTCCAGCGTCTTTCTCTGCAGTCGCACCCCTTTCTTCTTCAAACCCGCCCACCCACCCACCCTCCCAGTCAACCCGCCCACACTCCGCCCATCACGTCCGCCCACACCCACCTTCTTCCTGAGAACAGAGCTGTCGGTCTATGCTGTCTGTGTCTCTCTCTCTTGGTGTCTGTGTCAGTCTCTTGTTCTCTCACACCTTGATTCCACACCCACATCTTCAGTTCAATTTCAAAGAACTCGTCTGCATGCAGGAACTATCACTGCTTTGTTTGATCTCTCTCTCTCTCTCTCTCTCTCTCTCTCTCTCTTTCTCTCTCTTTCTCTCTCTTTCTCTTCTCTTTCTCTCTTTCTCTCTCTCAACACTCATTCTCTCTCACACACATTCTCTGTCACACACGCACACACAATTCTCTCTCTCACACATTTTCTCTCACGCACTCTCTCACACACACGCACACACGCACGCACACACACACGACACACCTTCGGTGGTTCTGACACAGCCATCAACTGAAACACCCCCAATTCGCCTTACCCACGATCCGCGTGGATCAGGAATCCATCATGTACTCACGCGATATGGATTATGCTCGTAATTGCACAAATCTGACTGTTGTTTCTCTGAAAACAGACTCAAGATTTTCTCTGTTCTCCTGAGAAAAAATCTGAAACACGTTTTCTTCTTCTGACAACACTTCGAATAATGCTGTTCAATTCAAATGGGCTCGAGTGCTCCAGAACTAGGAAGTGTTTTGTGTGGCAAAACGGTGTCCCAGGACCACAGCACTCAGATTCACGTCGTAGGTGTCACATTTTATGGTGTGTCTGTTCTGGTGGGCACCTCGACGCACGGACTGCAAGTGTGACTGGGACACGTGCGTGAACACACACACACACACACACACACATACCATGGATACACATGTGAGATGTGTACACCCCCGCAGACACACAAGGCAAACACACACATACACACACACACACAAACACACACACAGAAGCGACCAAGCCTGTGGACGCAACGTCCACTCATGTACACGCACGCAAGCACGCACCCACCCCTCTGTCTCTCTCTATCTCTGTCTCTCACTTCATCTCTCTCCCACTCTCGCTCTCTCTTCCTCTCTCTCTCTCTCTCTCTCTCTCTCTCTCCCTCACACAGTATCTCCGTCATTCTGTCTCTGTCCCCCCTCTCTCTTCCTCTCTCTCTCTCTCACACACACAGACACACACAGACACACACACACACACACGCACACACACGACACCTGCAAATGAACGAAAGCTTTCCACGAACGAAAATCAATGGTCCCAGACCCTCAGTTTCCGTGTCTGCGCGCGTGTCTCTCGAGCTGCTCGGTGGACCCATGAAAGCGCGCGTCCTCGCGTCCTCGCGTCCTCGCGTCCTCGCGCCGCGTCGCTGCGCTGCGAGGCTGATGGATGGGGAGAAGTCGGCCACGGCGGGGACGGTGCGGTTCTCACCTGCGCTGGGATCAAGGTTGGGCAGCCTGCGGGAGAAGGGGGTGGAGCCAGCGGGGGCGGGAGCTGCAGGGGAGAGGAGGGTGCGGAGGCTGCTGGGGCAGGAGGGGACAGGCCTTGCGAGGGGCAAAGGGAGGCTGCAGGGGAGGGAAGAGCACGTTGCGCAAAACCGGCGCAGCAGTGCACCCAGAGGGAGATTCACTGGTGCAAACAGGGCGTAGCCAAAGGTGCATCAAAGAGCGAATCCAGAGATGAGTCCCAACACATCCAATTTGTACGCGTGCAGACACTTGTACGCACACACACACACACACACACACACACACACACACACACACACACACACGTTTTGTTTCCAGCATCATGTCCCACTGGAAAAATCGTGTGTTATGCCTCCAGCTGCTCCAATGAATGGCCGCTGCGTCTTCCTGGTGACGCAGCACTTGATCAAATGGACCCAACAAACACCGCACCCGGTGTGAGACGCGCATGCTCAGCGCGCGTCGAGCTGCCGACACACACCGCGCGCGGATGGCGCCCAAGGACAAACCCTCCAAGGGAATTTTCCCTCATCAAATCCACCGTCCCTTGATTTCGAGCACTGCCTGAGTCCCTCCCCGACGTGCGTGATTCGGAACAGCATGAGCACAGAGAGACTGATGGAGGCAATGCTTCTTGCAGAAACTGGACATCTGGAGAAATCAGTGGACAAACAAGTTTGATGCTTTGTGTGCACAAAAACAGACCAGGACTCAGTCAGCTCGTGATCAACCCACCTTTGTTTTTGACAAGATCCCTTTTTAGGTGATTTGAGGTGGGTTGCGCGATTTGGGCTGATGAGCCAAATCGGTGCGAGCCAAATCGAAGCACCTATAGGCAGCCTCTTCCAAAAGTATGTCAGCAG
>JAAUXT010107852.1_pt1 | contig 20062 bp, 33 predicted proteins | sample 7278171 | NCBI WGS metagenome assembly JAAUXT01 (sample SAMN14350112, study PRJNA611818) | marine sediment metagenome | isolation source: surface marine sediment (1.8m) | place: French Polynesia: Moorea | collected 2018-08 | reverse complement strand
TGAAGAGATTCGGACAATGTAAGGCGACTCGAGATAACAAGGAAGTCATATCGAACACGCCCTTGGGCGTCGTTCGATGATGCGAAAAATTTAGAGCATCACGTCTACAATGTCCAAACCCTTCTGAACACTCCCTCAGCATTCTTCCGATCTGCAGGATTGAGAGAAGTTATCCAATTTCTCACAGGTTGCTGGGGCTGTGCAACAACTGCGGCTACGTCATCATGCTCAGCGCAGCTCATGACATCCTGTCCGACAAAAACAACGTGAGAGACTTTTCCCTTTCCCTTCTGCACTCCTGCACCTCCCTGGGGGCGAGCGAAGAGGTCCACCACGCTGTCAAAGTCAGGTTTGCATGCAGAAAATAAAGGTGACAAGAATGGCTGTTGGGTTTGGAAAGATTTGGGTCGTTGAGCGTGAAGAGGTCAAAAAGTGGTCTGTCTCACCACACGGTTCCCACGCAAAATGAGGTGGAGTCGTGACTTGTAAAAATTGTGTCTGGCTTGCTCAAAGAGATGTTTTTTTCCCTCCGCGACAGACCAGTTTCAACAATGGAAGCATCATGAAAGCAAACATGTCCTTTTCACCAGCCGTGCTGGTGTTAGTTTGGCCCTGTAATCTTGTCCGGTTACAGTTGGACGGACATTGTCCGTGGTAACCCCCCCACCCGCCACCCCACCCACAGAAAATTTTCAACTTGGATATTGTCCATGGAACCCTCAGTCGGACATTGTCCGTGGTACCCCCCCCCCCACACACACACACACACATACACACACGGAGAAAATTTTCAACTTGGACATTGTCCACGGAACCCTTGGCTGGACATTGTCTACAGAACCCTTTGCCAAACATTGTCCGCATTACACCCCCCACCACAGACACACACACACACACACGTAGAAAATTTTCAACTTGTGTGGTGTGACAAAGGCTGAGAGAACCACTAAGAGACTAACTAATCTTGTGTTGCGGCCCTTGCAGAGGCCGAGATCTGCAGAATGAGGGTCTTGAGGCACTGATTTCTGACCAGCCCCAAGTCAAAATGTTGAATACAGTTCTGTACCACTGTTGGATGATCATATGGCAATCCCAATCTTTGTCTCTCAGTAAAAATGAACCTTAAAATGCTTTGTTTCAGGGCTGAAAACACTTCCAATTCAATCAACTGTTGAGCATTGGTGGCCATATTTGAAAAGAGAGGGAAATTCCAGTCACGTGACCTCACTCTGGTTCCCCTGGGCTCTCCCCTGGGGGGAGGGGATCAGCCAATTCAGTCAGATTTCATGAAAATCAGCCTTAAATGGCAAATCTCTGTACACAGAAGATTCTTGTAAAATTATGTTGAAATGTTAAAAATGGCTGCTGAGGCCAGTACCCCCTGGTGGGGGAGGAGTGTGGTGTGACACACCTGACCTGAATTGTCAGAACCACCACTAGAGGGCTCAGAGGACAGCCTCTTCTGAGACACCCAACTGATCGTAAACTTGTGATATCACCACATTGCACATGTATCACCTCTGAGATGAAGTGCTGTACTGTCGAAGTACGCGGCGCACGGCGGGCTCTCTACTTAAAAAACTAGTTTTGTTTTGGCACACCTGTTCGTGAAACAGTTCAAGGGGACGGCAGTTTGATTGTGCCATCAATTTTCAGGGAACGAGCACTGCGAACATCACGAAGAAGTTAGTTCCGGATTGCAACCCCATTGGAACAGGGGTGAGTGCTCGTCGTGGAAAGTTGGCGAAAGAAACAAATTTTGACCTGACAGAATCTGAGCTTGTGTGAGCGTACTCATGTGTGCTCAATGCAACTCTGCTTCTCAGGTTTCGCGTGCACGTGGCAGTTGCGCAGAAAAATGAAGAACCCTGGAAAGCTCAGGCGTCTTTGTCATCCCTTCTTGCATGATGCATAAAAGCACCAGGTGTGATCCCCGACCCGTGTTTGTAGGCGGTACTACTTGCCGACGTCCTTCCGACACTCGTCATCAAGCTGACCGCTCCCTTCTACATGCATCTGCTCTCCTACAAGTACGTCCTTGTGTCACATTGCGGCACGGAGGGTCCGGCAAGTTGAATTTTGCCAGGCGTGAAAGCGCACTTTGTTTCCTGGCTTTTGTGTTGGGTACCTGGACACCATCTGACAATGCGCGGAAAAGTGCGAGTGTTCAGAGGTTCTGTTTTACCGGGAATGTCCATTGAAGTTTTTACAGAGTTTGGTTTTCAAAAACAACAGCAGTTGTCACTCTTCTATTCAAACGCAAAAGTGGCATTGTGCTTCTTTGAAGAATGTCATTTTGTGCTGTTTTCAAAGCGTTCGCGTCGTCGCGGTGTTGTTCTTCGGTGCAGCTGGTTTCGTCGTTGTGGCGGAGTCACAGACCATCTGGCTCAGTCTCCTGGGTGAGTGCAATGAAGGCCCTTTTTCGCTTTTGTTCCGTTCGTAGAACCTTGTCGTGCACGCAATGAACATGGAATCGATCCACGTAACCTGGTGCGGCAGCTTTTCCTTTCACATGTCTCTGAGCAGGATATCATTCAGCCACTCAAGGCCAGTCTTTATTTTTTTTTCTTTGAAAAAACCTGCAAAAACTGGCGGCAAAACCTCGATCAAATCCCTGTTGTGTGACGACTTCCACATTTTTCGCAGGTGTTGTCTTCTCAAGCTGTGGTGCCGGGCTGGGAGAGATCAGCTTTCTGAGCCTCAGCTCCTACTTTCATAGGTGCGTGAGTCTCACATGAAGGGCTACGAGAAACCACAGGCTCGACGTAATCGTGGAGATAAGTCCCTATGTGTGCTCACTCAAAGGGCCTTCAGCCGAGTACTTGTGGCAACAAACGCTGTGAACCCGGCGCAAAGACATTCCAGATCCACTTCTCGTGTGGTGTGGGGAAAACTTCGGCAATTTTGACGAGGCTGGTGCTGAGGTCGTTGCAGATCGTACGTGACACCAAACGCACGTTCCCTGTGGTCAGCAATGTGAATGGACTTTGCAGGAACGTGATATCCTCGTGGTCGTCCGGCACGGGAGCGGCGGGCTTGCTGGGCGCCTTCTCGTACGCGGGACTCACGGCTGTTGGGTTGTCTCCACGTGACACAGTCCTCGTGATGCTGACAGTGATCGGGCTCATGGCACTCAGGTACAACAGGAGATGCGACGGTTGGGAGAAGGTTGATACATCTGGACAGTTTCTCCACGTTCCGGCAAACGGAAGGAGAGCTTGATCTCTCAGATGACGGAAGATTTCGCAGCTCTGTGCGTACACACGAGAGACTTGAATGGCTTTTGAACGAGCTCAACACAAAATTCAGGTCCACTATTGTTATCAGCAATCCACCTGGAAGTGTAACCCTGTGAATCGAGCCTCCAACACGCATTTCCAACTTGCTGTTTCCCTGTGTTCCCCTGTGAGATGACCACAGGCCAGGGACCTCCTCCTACCGGTACCTCCACCTCAAATTGGTCTCAAACTTCTCTTTCGCGAGACCATTGACAAACTACAGAAATCTGCCTCTGGGAAGACTGCTCCGGCCACAGGACCAGCTGGGCGTCACGCTGAACAAAAGGGGGATTCAGTCCTGGGAACACGGAACCACCTTCTTGGAGAGCAGTCTCACGTCTTGAATTGAATTTGCTTTGGTGGGAAACGAGACCAGTACCACAGGCATTGTTGCACAGAGATGACAGATCCAGAGTGGGTGCAAATGTTTGTTGCTGATTTCTGCAGGGACACGCTTTTCTTTCTCCAACCAAGAAGCGTCTCGGTGTACTGACACCCAGATGTCGTCCAGGTCGGTGGTTTCACGGAAGTGCAGTCGTTCACCCTTCGGTTTCAGACGCATCTCTGCGTGGTTTCTCTCCACAGTTACTTTTGGGTGTTGGTACGCCCACGCTCGGTAAACTACTGGATCAAGCGACCAGAAGAGAGCCGCCCTCTCTTGTCTGAGAGCGCCGACTCCGGCCCAGAGTGGGAAGTAGAAGTGAGCGCCACAACATCTGGTGGTGAAAATGAACACGAAGTGCGGCGAATGGAAGACGGAGCCGAAGGGCCTGGTGAGTCTGCAGGCTCTCAACAGCTGCTTTTGCGGGGAGAGAGGCTCAACCACTCACTGGAGCGTGGCACCAGCAGAGGGGTGTTGGTCTTTCAGCCAAGTGCAAGTGATCGCAGCGTAGAGCATGGTCGGTCACCTCAGGACAACAACAGCAGTTGCACAACTCTTTTCTTGTGGCAGCGCACAAAGAAAGCATTTAGATCCTCTGCCTTTTTCCACGGTGAGATTTTCTTGTTTCCAGAAGTCGGTGTGTTGGGTGGATTTCTCGGTCGCGCCAAGCTGGTTGTGGTGGGTTCTGTGCATTTCTGAAACTGACCATTGCGTGCTGAAACTGAGCGCAGTTCATGAATTGGGTGGTTTTCTCTGCAGCCGCTGTTGAAGTACATGATCCCATTGAGTCTGGTGTACTTCGCGGAATACTTCATCAACCAGGGAATCGTAAGTTCAGCTGCACCAAATCTTTGCCGAGGCATCGAAACCGACATTCTATCAAGATTTTGGGCTCGTGCACTGTCCTTCTGGGCCTTCACTTTGCTTCAAGGTTGCAATGAGTGCAACAGAACGCAAGCGGAAGTGCAGAATCATTTGGTTTCGCTGACCAGGTGGAGTTGCTGTCATTTGAGATCGGCTGGATGTCGTTGGTGGAGCAGTACCGCTGGTACCAGTTCATCTACCAGTTCGGGGTGTTCGTGTCCAGGTCTTCAGTCAACGTGGTTCAGATCCGAAAAACCTGGATCCTTGTCATCCTGCAGGTGAGTGGCGAGTGGTTGGTATCGTGGTGGGAGATCGGCGGTCTAAAGCAGTGCAGTTAGAGTCTAGAACAGGAACCCAAATTCCTGTCGCTTCGGTGAGTGAAGCTGCAGGTCAAAAGAACAGGGACGGACCGACGAAACCAGTTGTTGAACCCCGAAGTCGGTTGAGTGGTGAAAGGAACCACACCTGTGTGTTTGGGTGTTGTTTCAGTTCTGTAACGTGGGCGTGTTGCTGAGTCAGGTATTCGTGCGGTACATACCCAGCATCGTGATCGTCTTCGTCATCATCCTCTTCGAGGGACTCCTCGGAGGAGCCGCTTATGTCAACACCTTTTACCTCATCAGTCAAGAGGTGAGAACAACTTGAGTCTGGTTCTAGCCTTCCTTCCTCTGCATTCTTTTGTTGTGTCTTGCTTCCTCTCCGTCACTGGAGACAAAGTGATCCAGTGCAATGATTTTGTTTATTTGTCCCTGCACTTCTCTTCCGCTCCCCAGGTAGCGTCCGCGCATCGCGAGTTCAGCCTCGGCGTAGCCAGCGTCGCCGACTCATTCGGAATCGCTGTTGCCGGTTTCGTTTCTGTACCCGTCCACAACTGGATCTGCACCTTGTGACTTTCCAATTTCGCTCTCTCCTTCACAGCCAAACTGCAGAGACACTGCCAATGAACGACACTCGTCTTCCGGAGAATCATTAAGATTTGCGTGTCATTTCCTGTGGGTCTTGATGTTTTGTCAAGGCTTCAGTTGTGAACTTTTGCCCACCGCACTTGGCTGTTCCAGAAATGAAACGAAGCCTAAGTGCATAAACGCTGGAGTTGGTGCCCCATGAGAAAAAGGACATGATGTGCCGTGAACTACTGCTGCTCCTGCCCTGTTGGTTGCACGAAACATAAACCAGAATCGACCTTTCAGATCGCGTGGGTACAGTGCGTGTGTGTGTGTGTGTGTGTGTGTGTGTGTGTATGCGTGTGTGTATGCGTGTGTGTATGCGTGTGTATATGCGTGTGTGTATGCGTGTGTGTATGCGTGTGTGTGTGTATTTGTGAATTCTCGAAGAGCTGTTGACGACTTGCGCTCGTACAAATCTTTCCGTGCACATGCTCAGGTGAAAAGAACTCCGTGGGGGATATCTGCATTGCACTGTGTGCTATAGTGAGGTGTTACCAACAAATCTAAAATCGCTGGAAGTAACTCCTGCCAGCAACAACAGAACTTTGTAAATTCAAGCGTTTTCGTGATCGCGTTCACGTGCAGTATACTTTGCAAAGAAAATATTACTTTTTTTCGGTCAAAAACCTGGCGCGAATTTCGATTCACTGTCATTTGGCAGAATCAGTGAAGCGCATGAGAGTTCTGGTTTTTGTCCTCATTTCCGCAGAAAAACGGGTCTTGTTGCCGAAGGACGCCAAACCAACGCGAGTGCGTGTTTCAGAGGCACATTTGTTTCTTTTGTTCTTGAGCTTGTTGAGCTCCGTCTCATGACGAGACCACGCATGCAATCTTGTTGCTGATGTGAATCGATTGTTGATAAGACTGTGAAAGACTGCATGAAGAAATTTGTAACAAAAGCAATCGCAAATTGTGGCAACAGACAAGACCTGTATCTTTTGACGATCGAAAAAAAATCTGCACGGGACGTGAGACTCGTAACCGGAATCGGTGAGTTGACATCTACTTCTTGGGTCTCATATGACATGTGCACCACATGCAATTTTGCGGTGCAAGCGCCGGTGTTGGGGCCGGGGAGGGTGAATATTTTTTATGGAAGGACTTTGGCAGGCATGCATGTGGGTGACTTTGCTCAAAAGGAAAATCAGCCATGCACACTTCGACAGTGAACACAGGGGCAGACCTGATCTTTCCAACAGCAGAGAGATTGACAAGATTGACTTTTCTCTTTTGCATTTCAGGAAACAATGAAGCTTGAGGTGATGTCCTGTCTCGCCGTTGGCCTCAGTCTCGTTTCCATCTCAAGCACCAGCAGACTTCCTGATTGGCTGATCAGTGACATTACGTGGCCCACAACGCTGACCAACACCACGCAGGGAACATTGTTGCTCAGCAACGGGCTCGTCGCCCGAGAGTTCGCGCTGCGTCCGGATTTCGGAACAGTCGATCTTTACTCGTTCGCGGAGAAATCTTCAGCGCTCCGAGCCATCAACCCGGAGGCTATCGTCTCGCTCGGTGAGTCTTGTGTCCTGAGTGGGAATTCATTCACTGGGTTGACCTTCTAGTTGTCTACTTTTGCGATTCTAATACGTAGACTATGTCGCGAGTAAAAAAGGCGACATTTCCAGTTTTGCTGACTTTCTCTGTTGAAAGTTCCAGTTTCGAACATCACGGCTTTGCGATCAGTTGGCTGTCTGCTTCTTGTCATGTGAGATTCTGTTCCCGCAGACGGTCGGGTGTACAACGTGTCTGGCCTGGTGACTCGGATGCCGCGCGCCTACCTGAACCGCACTGCGCTGTGGGAGACGCTGGGGCGAGACCCCAACGCCTTCACGTATCAGGTGCGCAGCCGCAGATCAGGTTCCTTGTGCTGAAGTGCAGGAGAAAACTCAAACCGTCGCAAACCACAAGAATGTCTGCAAGCGCGATGTTTGTGTGTGCGTGCGCGTGCGAGACACACACACACGCACAGAGGAAGTGAGTGCGGGCCTGCGTGCGTGTGGACGTGAAAAACACTTCCGCAACCTGAATGTATTCCATTCTGTCAAAGAGAAAACAAGAAGTTGGGTCCTGTTTGTTGTAGTCGCACAGCATTGAGCCGCCGCGGGCTCCGTATGAGTACACACCCAGGAGGGGTGCGCCCAGCTCCACCGTGTGGCCGCCCAAGGGTCTGCGGCTCAACGTCAACTTCTCCGCTCCACCAACTGCACCGAAGTTGCACCAGGACATCGTGGGTGAGGACTGGTTTCTCATTTCTTTGCACAAGAGATTTTCATGATCGATTGGCATCCCTGTGACAGTGTAAACCTTGGGAATTTCAACGCAGAACGAGTGCATTCCGCGGTCGTTGTCCGTCTTCTGTGATGGTCGTCCCAAGCGATACACAAATGGACAAAGGGTCTCAGTTTTTCTCACGTTGGTTGTTATTTCCCAGTGACGGTGCACTACGAAATGTACGACGGGGCTCCCATAATGAGCAAGTGGGTAAGCGTCTCCGGCGGTGTCGGCAGCGTCGTGTCCGTGCACTCGGTTGAGTACCTGGCGCTGAACCAGCCGTGGTCCGTGGGTGGATTGGAGACGGACACCATAACAGGAGCCACTGATACGAGTCAGTCTCGACGAAAAATCTGCACGCTTTTAAAAATCAGGCTTGGATACAACGCACGGGTGTTTATTGATTTGAGAGAGATTTCAAATATGTTTGCCTGCAGTTGGACAAAAAGTTTCCTGGGGGCCGGAAGCGTTCAACTGGCTTTTCATGGAGACTGACCAGTCGCACGGGACGCGGGTCACATGGGCCCAGGACCCGGCGGAGGCAGTGAGTAGAATCCGATGTGATAGGACCAGGCTCCGACCAGGACCACGTTCCACTGGCGGAACATGGTCCGAAAATTGCAGGACCGTGTTCCCACCTGCTAACAGTTGGGAACCTGGTCCTTGAATAATTTTGGGACCACACCGTGACGTTGTTGTCTGGTTCTGAAATTTTAGGACCACGTTCCGCCGGCGGAAAGGAATGCTGGTCGGAGCCTGGTCCTGAGACACCGGTCTGTATAAAGTGGGGGACACGGGGGTAGGCTAGGTGGTTTGGGGTTTGTGGTGAACACTGACAACAAATCCAGTTGTGAAATAAAATCTCAAGTCTGTGTCAGATGCTCACAGTTCGACATCAGAACAATGTTCAGGAGGACGCACTTGCCTGTGTCTGCATTCACTGAACTTTCTTTGGGGTGTGTGTGAGGTTCATTGCTGTTTTTCAGGCAGAGTTTGGATCCTACCAACCAACAGTGAACTGTAGCTATTCGACTCCCGTCGCTGTGCCCTTGGCGCAGGGCTCAAGTCGTACGGAACCCGGGTTCGAGTCGTTTCGGGTGCACGAGATGATGATTGGACCTCACGACCTGGAGCGCCTTGCTATGGCAAAACACCGACTTTTGCGCATGCTCGCACCACAGACGCAGGAGAACCCAATCTTCTTTCACTCGATCCACTCTGTGAGTAGACAGCGCCGGCACCACATCAGGATATCAGGATGTGGGACAGGTCAAGCTTCTGTGGCTGACGAAATGACGAGAAACGTTGACCGTGTCGTTCTACATGAGCCTCCGACTCTGCTGCAGCTGCATATCCGATAATTCTGTTCAACATGCTGCAAGATTGACCCCCCCCCCATTCCTTTGTATTGGAGTCGGTTTCGGCAAACAGGGAATGCATCTCTCACAGAACTCCAGCTCGGTTCGAGCGGCCATTGACCAGATGGCCGAGGTCGGCTTTGAGATGCTGATCTACAGTTTTGGCTCCGGATTCAATCTCGAGTCGGAGAACGAGACTTACTTGCATCAGATCGCTGCGGACATAGCGTACGCCAAGAGCAAAGGCATCGAGGTAGGTGTAGAAAAACTGTGTCGTTAGGGCTCAGAAGAACTGAGGGGCCAAAGACTGGGTCAGTGAAGAGGACGTACGAACACCAGTCTGTGAGGTGTTTACATCCAGAGTTTTCGAATGTTTTGCAACCATTGTCACGAAATGCTTGATTTTCAGTTTCGCCAGCGTTTTTCAGGTGGGTGGTTACGATCTGATTGCACTGACTCGACAGACGCCGGACGCTGGTTGGATGGCAACCAACGCCACCGGCCAAAGTATCGGCAGTGCCTGCTTCGCTTCGCAGTGGTACGACTACCTGCTGGGCAGAGTTGAGGCCTTTGTCCAGGTACCGTGCAGTGTGGTGAAACATCCCGTAGATCTATTTTCGCACATTTCGCGTTACAAGTTGTGGTGACATGGCATGGTTTGTTGTTTGGCAGAAGACCGGGTTGTCCATGCTGGAAACGGACGGGCCGTACGGAGGCTACGCATGTCATTCCACCAACCACTCTCACCACAAGGTATGCGGTCAGCAATGCTCTTTCTGTTCGACGAAAAACGGGTGGCAATGGACAACGGCGGTTTTGTATTCTTGTTTTCTTTGGCCCTTGGACGTTTGGGACCCTTTGTGAAAGCGTCACCACGGGGCATTTTGGAGCTGACACTTGCTCGGTTTCCGTCAGGGTGCCACCGACTCTGTGTACTGGCAACAGAGGCTTCAGAGCGAGTTTTACCACAAGATGGTGGAGCAGGGCATCTACACCAACCAACCCGACCGCTACTTCTTCCAAGGAGGCAGCAAGACAGGTGACGTGTTCATCGTCGGTCCGTTTTGAGCCCCTTTCTAAACCCTTCTTGGAATTGCGAAACCTGCCACTCAGCGTGCATGTTGTTGAGTGTTGGAAAAATGAGGGTTTGGTAGGTTTGTGTTGAACGCTTCGCCAACAGCGCGTGGGAGAACCCAGCTGCTTGCTGAAAAGTCAGACCGTCTGTCTTCGCAATGTCTGCTCCATCAGTTTTCATAACTTGACCGGTGTATTTTCGCATCCGCCGCAGGTTTGGGCTACAACGAGAACCAGTACTCCCTGCCCCGCTGGGAAGATCTGTCCATCTCACGCCAATCCGTGCACGACGACACCTACCGGCTGACGCCTACTTCCGGCTGGATGTTCGTACCCCTCACGCCCTACCATCACCCTGGCGCTGACGTCATATTCGAACCATTGGCGCAGCACCGGGTGGAGTACGAGTGGGCGCTGGCGCAGTACTTGGGCGCAGGTCGGTGTTCCGAGTTCGCACTGAGAGTTGGTGAACACCGGCGTCGATTTAATGCAGCGTGAAAGAGCTCATCGTCACTGTAGCGACCGTGGGTGCTCGATTGTGTCTGGATTGTGTGCTGCACGTTTTGCAGGCGTTGCGGCGTGCTACCGCGGTTACCGTCTCTATGATGATGACGTCACCAAGGCGCTGGTTCAAAAGTGGGTGCGCTTCTACAAGGCGCACCGCGACATCCTCACCTCCGACATCGTGCACGTGCGCCGCCCGGACATGCAGGTCAGTGCAACAAGGTCACAGCGACCGAAATGGCACGTCATGTCGAGACAAAGACATTCGTGAGGCGAAGCCAGCGAACGGATGATGTTCATGTCACAATGGCGTACACTGCAACTTGGCACACTGTGAGTGGCCTTCAAAGACGAATCATAAGTAATTGTGATCGCAGACACTAATTTTGGCAGTCTATCTTGAAATTTTGAGGTTCACAGTGAAGTTGTAAAACTGAGACACTTCCAGGCTCTCCAGTCACATGTTTGAAACAGACGTGGCCTTCCCGTCCTGATGCAAACCGCGTTACCATCTTTCAGGGCATCGACAGCTTCCTTCACGCGAACCCCTTTCTGACCAACAAGGGTCTTGCCATGGTGTTCAACCCGACCCTGGAGCGGGTCAACTCCACCCTGACCCTGCCGCTCTACTACACGGGGCTGAAGGTCAAGGCCAGAGTCTCCCGCGCGGGGGGACCGTTCCAGACTTACACACTGGAGAGGGACTACACAATTGACGTCAACGTTGACATGGGACCCAGGAACATCACATGGTTCCTCATACAATGACCTCACTCGCTGAGCTCGTCGAGCAAGTCACTTCAAACCAGGAAAACGTGTGGAAATGCTGGTCACTGTCGTTGTAAACAGAGCAGAAGAGCAGGATGTTGGCTGGACTTTCGCCCTGTTTTAATTTTAAAACCGTATGTACAAGAAATACAGGTGGAAGATGCGGTTTCCCAACGACAACAGATGTTTTTGTTTTCACTGTCATGCACCGAACACCAGGCCCGAAGATGTCGTTCGCCACAAGATTGTACACACTTGAAAGCAGCTTCAAGTCTCCTGTTGCGTCCAGAAGGTCGTCTTTCGGAAATAGTTTTCCAAATTTGCTTTCAACTTTTGTACAACGCAAAGAAGAAGCATCTCCAATGTGACCTTGTGGACAAAACTGCTGCGAGGACGGATCCAAAAATGGTGGGACGGTCCAGCTAGAAGCTGGGATTTCTGTCAACTTTGAGTTCGGAAGGTCAAGAATGAATCAAGAGGCCATCATGACCATCCGATCAGTTTCGGATACGCCCTCGTACTTCCAATGCCCTGGTGGACGCGCTCAGCGCCCAGGAATGATTCTCGCATTCGGGGTCAGCAGTGAACTTGAGCTCCAGCAGCAGAGGCACCACGAGATACACTGCGATTTCATCACAACATATTGGAAATGTGAAATGTTGGACAAGTCTTTCTTTGTGGCTTCCATGTCCTTGCATCGTGTAAAGAACGGACTCTAACCAGAGACACAGGTGAAACTACGGAAACAGAAGCGGCCAATTCCAAAAATCAAAGGTTTTCCCAAAACAATCATGGATCTGCACAAACAAAGGTGACAGCAATATTGCTCACGACGCAATTTGCTGCTGCACGAGGAAATCCAAAACCTGAACCAGGATTGCCCAGTCTCTGTTACTCGTGCACAGACAAACAAGTCTTCTTGGCATGATGTCAGCTGTACGGACCTCGTACTGCAGGAAGTTCAAGTGCGAAGAGCGCGATTGATTTTCCTGTGCAAAATGAACCTTTGAACCTCTCAGCAATTGCAGCAGCGCCAATTGTGACCCGGGAATTTGTGAGATTTCTGCTGACGTAGAGTGCCCGACTGGATTTCTCATACTTCGTCCGTCGAGAAGACAGACCCTGGATGGGGATGGGGGGGGGGGGGGGAGGGCCGCTGCAGGCATTGGCAAAAACACACGGAAGCACTTGTTGCGCCAAAACGTGAGTGAGAAGTCACCTGAGGATTTGACAAAACAAAAAGACACTTCACGAATCCGCAACTACAAGTTCCGCACGCGCAAAACTGTCAAGTGTTCTTGTTCACACCTGTGAAATGACGCACCTCAAAAACAAATCGCGCACAGACTTGCAAAGGGACAAGTTGTTGCGCTCTCAATCATAACCCAAGACTAATGCTGCAAACCAGACGGTTGTCAAATCAGACAAATTGTGGGACTGGAACGTGTATCACATGACATCACACGAGCTGACAGAATTCGCGTGAAAGCGTCGCGGAAAGTTTGTACTGAAGCAAAGAGTCTGTCACCCACACAAGAGAGAACTGCTCGATCAGTGTGCCTTTCCCCAGGAAAGACACACCATCCACCTAGAAGTACTGTTCATTCAAAACGTTTTCTTGCGACAGTGAGCTTCAACGCCCTGAGACAGACTCGCACTCACGCGCACGGCTTGCGGCGCACCCATGTGCCTGTAGAGATGAACGGCCCAGCTCTGAATGAAACATTGGCGACACACCCCCGCGCAGATGCGTCATGAGAGAAGAAACCCACAGCTGCAGCATGATGATCTGCTACATGATGATCTGCGGATCGGGGACGGAGTCCGATATGGATTTGTGAGGCAGGATGCGTCCGCCATTGATGTAGAGCTCGTCCTTCACGCTGACGTCTTCCCCCAAAACCGTCACGTTCTCCATCCGAACCTGCGCGGCGAAATAGCACCACGTCAGGCGATGATGTCGAGTGAAGCTTTGCTCAAGTCCACAGCCGAAAACAACGCGAAATGTATGGTCAAGTGACAGAATTTTCAGGACGAAATGTCAGTTCCTGTTCCTTGTTGGTGATTACAACGGTTTGTGTGCTTGCCTGTGTTGCGATACAGGCGCACGTACACACATATTCCAACAACGACGCCACAAAATCAACCAAAGCACTCACCCACTGGCCGACTGTAGAGCTCCAGCCAACGATGCAGGAACTGAGCCACGCGTGGGACTTGATCACAGCTCCGCGTAGCACTGAAACGAGACCAAAACTCATCTGTTCGGAAACGAGAACCCTTACCACTGTAGACACATACCGGACCGACATCCATGAGGCACAACACAAAGAAGCCAGTGTGCATGCTGATTTGCCCCTGTGCTATTTCCTGCGGAGGGGGGGGGGGTCCTGGCATGAGTGCCAATCTAAGCCTGACCCTAGGTTGGAGCAAACCAGATGCTGAATGACAAAAACATGCAGATGACGAGAGGCAACCACAACAGTGCCGTGGATCCCACACCTGTGCAGCGCTTGATGCAAACTCCGTCTTCTATAACGACGTTGGGTCCAATCGTCACGTTCGGTCCAATGCGGCAATTGTTCCCGATGCGAGCACTGGGGTCCTGCACCAGAAAATGAGTGGCTCAAATGAAAATACACGTGGATAAGTGGTAGCGGTTGTTCTCACTCAGATATGTTCAATGCTTGCTCTGGAAAGAAGAGTGGCGGTGCCCTGGAAAAGTGTTGGAGGTGAGGTCAATTCGGGAACCGGCAAGTAAATCCGGTGAAAATTTGGCACCCTTCTGCGACCGAAGGTCCGGTGAGACTTCAGGTGTCGCGACTGTTAAAACGTTGTCATCTTCGACCTGCCGTACTCACCACGAGGGCGTTCCCCACAACACCAGGTCCCTGGTACAGTTGGTCGGGACACTTGTGCTTCAGCGAATTCAGGTACAGGCACATCCCCGTCAGAAAGTCTTTGGGCTGTCCCACATCCATCCAGAATCCTGGAATGACAAGAGTCAATTTGCACGTTGCAGCAGGCCAACGAGCTCAATATTATTCAGTGAATTTTTTTTTGACACGCCGACTTTCTAAAGTGTAGGCGGGCATTTGTATCCTCATCACGCCTTCCTCAGCAGGGCTTTGAACAAAGTTTGCCCAGGGGGATCCAAGGAAGCCTTGAGACATCCCCTCCCTTTCCTGAGAAAAATGGTCAGGACTTGGTTCACGAACAAAAGCAAAGGGAGGCGCAGACTGTGGCAAATTTATGAGAACCTTGAAAGCATGGTGTGTGTCAGTCAGTTGGACCACGTACCCAGGCGAACAGGCAGTGGCATATTGTGTCCAGGGAGACACCATACAGTGCAGCTGATCCCATCTCACCCCACTAGGTCTGCTGACAAAAAGAAAAACTCGCACCTTCCAGCTCTAGGGAAAACAGATGTCCGTCTGTCGCCATCTGCGGGAAAATCTCTTTCTCTATCGACGTCGGGCGCAGCTGGATCCGGTCGAGCATCTCCGGGGAGAAGATGTACATTCCTGCAACGAAATTTTCTTGGTGAACACGCGTATGGAGGGTGGGGCTGTTGGTGAGAGTGAGCGTTGTTGACTTCGCAAATGTTGCAGAAAGGAACCAGGTGACTCCTCAAGGACACACACACACACGCACACACACACACACACACACACACACACACACACACACACGAGAATTCACGTGAAGGGGACGAGAACAAACGACATGACAATGAGAACACTTTTTCCTGATCAAACACAAACGGTCCACTGATATTACACTGGTAAACTGATCAAACAAATCTGACTACTTTTTGCAAGTGAACGACTGTTCTGTTTGAACAACCAAGCATTACAGAAAGTCTTGAAAGGCGTTTGCACAGACACTGACAACATTCTCGCCTCGACAGCAACTGACTCAACATGAGCACCATGTCAGTGTGTGAACAAGACCCGCAATCGTCGTCACGGTAACAAACGCTCGTTTTCTGACGGCAACCATGTGTGTTGGGGCAGGGCGGTACGTGTGCACGGGACTGGGCGGCCAAAAATGTGTTTGCAAGTATGCGTGCTTGTGTCTCCTGTCTTGAAATGTTTTCATGCGAAACCCTTTTCAATCGTGCAAGCGTCGTTCATGCAGTCAGCAAACTAAATCTGGGACGGGAAGAAACCACTTTTCAAAACAAAGTCGTTTCTCGTTGAGAAAGCAGAGCTTTGAACACAGGCGCGTCGCTGAGTGATTGTTACCCAGTCTCAGTCGTGGTCACCCCTGACCACTACCAATCACAACCTCACCACCTTGCAGTTCTCAGTCTTGGTTCGGTGATGATGAGTAACAGTTTCTTTGCGGTGGTCATGCTTTTACTGCAAAGAATTTCTCGTGCAATTCTTGGTGGAGATCACCCCAGTTGATCACACACACACACACACACACACACACACACACACACACACACACACACACACACACACACACACACACCTTCGCCCCCAACATTGCTGACAATTTCAGATCCGCCATTCGCAATGCTCAGAAAAGGCGTCTACTTCGGGCTGCAGAACACACGTCTCAGCTCCAATCTTGAAGTATCCAACACAGGGCTTTCTGTTCATTTTCCCACGCAATTTGTTTTCGTGTTCTTTCTTCGACGACCATAGCCTTCTTTTCAAAGGCCACACTGCATTGCTGGAAGCACGTTGAAAGCCTCACGTGCTGGACTGATGGTTGTGAGCCGGTACCAATCCACGAGTCAAACTTCTTTTTCTCTGGTATGCAAAGCGTCGATAATCACTCAAATTTTCACAAGTTCAGCCGTGAAGAAATAAACCTGTTCTTGGGAACGAAAGAGGTGGCCCTTCAACGGAAAAGTTAGCCAGGAGCACGTACCTGCGTTGATTTTGTTGGACACGTACTCCTGCGGCTTCTCAACGAAGCGCTCGATCTGCCCGTTCTCAGGCTTGTACACGACCACGCCGTATTTCGACGGCTCCTCCACGCGAGTCACCTACAGAAAGCGTCGACGGCTGGTGAAAGAACAGCACACAGCGAAAAGACTGCCGAGACACACAGAAGCGGAGTGTTGTTGCGACTGAGTTCAAAAGAGGCGAGTGAGTACTCACGACGATCGTGCCCTGTTTGCCGTGGTGTTTGTGGAAGTCGAGCATGGACCGGAATGGAAAGTCGCAGATGATGTCGCTGTTGAGAACGAAGAAAGGCTCCGAGTCCTCGCACAGCATGTCGCGAGCCAGAGCCAATGGACCAGCTGCAATGGAACAGAACCAAGTGAAGTCACACGCAGTGCGCTGCATACATTGCACAGTGAAGCGTCATCGCTTGGGAATTCACTGTCCTGCTGCGGTGAGATCATACCAATGGTGCAAAACAAGCCATTTTCGTTTGTGGGGTGACGTCCCGCTGTGTAACACGCACACAGAGGTGTCAGTCAGCTGGCGTTCGAGGAGATTCCAACAATATTCTGGCTGGTAAGAATGTCTTCGGTCTTGTTGACTCTGTCACGCTTATGTTTTGCAGTGGGATGCAGTTCTTGAGAAGAGTATTCTCAGTGACAAATGTCAAATCAACAAACTGGATGCAAAAAAGCTTGCAGCCTTTCCGACTTCGCATTTTGCATCTCAGTGTTCTCAGTTTTCATTTGAGCACTTGCAAGAGATGTTACGTGGAAGCAAAACAGATCAAACGACGGATTCGTCCTTGTTGCTTGGTAAGCAGGGCCAATTTTTGCTGAAGCTACCTGTGTTCCCTTTGTCTGTGTCTGACGTTGTTCTGAACCCTGCACCAAAACGAGAGACCAAAGGCACGTGTGCGTTGTGCGACTACCGTTCTTTTCGAAATGAATTGCGATTATGTGTCGAAGTCTTTGCCGCCAAAGAAACACCATCCAAGTGTGAAAGCAAATACCTGTTCCAAGGGGCTCCTTTTCATGTGAAATTGAGATCCGAATACCCAGCTGGAAAAGAAAAAGGAAATTCATCGCACTTGTCTCTCCAGCCCGGCTTTAAAGCGGTGAGTAATCTCCAGTTGGGTCCGTGGAACAGTACAACGACATCGCCTGTTCATCAGGCCTTCTGGCCCGTCCCTCTAACCAGCGCTTTCTTTCACCTCATGCGTCCAACTCGTCTGTCCCAACTTCCCTCCCGTTGGAAACACCAACGGACATTGCACACACCTCATCCGCTTCGCCCACACACCATTCCTGAGCCGATTAAGATTATTTTAGCAAGTTTTGCAGCACATTTAGCAGTTCTCATCCCACCCACATCTTACTGTTGAGATTCAGAAGAACAAATACCTTCTCTGCCTCGACTTTCATCTCCTGTTCCAGCATCTCTGCTCGGTAACTCACAGCCAGGATTATGTGCTGCACTCCAACCTGCAGGAACAAAAACATTTCTTGAGTTGGAAGTTTGAAGCCAAGAAGTGACCAAACTTACTGATGAGCACACGAGTTTCAATACTGTGCACCTTTTTGTGGTCAGAAAGCAGATTGCTTCTGAACACTGACATGGTCATTCCAAAAAGAACACGAACACCCTTCAGTGCAGATATCCGCCGACCAGACAACCTAGCCCTCGTCTCTGTTCTGGTGCCTCGCCAGCAAATGATAGCTTTCTTTGTTTCGGAGGGGTGGGGCGGGGAGACCACACCTCTGATTTCTAGTGTGAAAATTTCGAGGCCAAATTTTGATAGTGTTTATTTCCAAGGGGCGGCACACTGATACGAGGCTCCCTCATTTAATTGTTGGATTTATCATGTGCAGCTCTCACCGTGATCGGCTATCAATCGCTGTTTGTGATCGACACAGACTACAGAAAACTGCACATCATCAAGATGCATGACAGTCAAGACTCGTGCCCACGCACACACACCATACACACACACACACACACATGATGACTCACCGCCGCCAGTGCCTCCACCTGGTGCAACAACATCGGTTTGTTCGCGAACTCGACCAGCGGTTTGGGGCGGCTCAGGGTGAGCGGGCGCAGCCGGGTGCCGTACCCGCCGACCAGAATCAACGCCTTCATGTCCTGCACACGGAGACAGTTCTTGGTGACGACGACCGCTGTGTTCACAGCAAATCGAGAGTTGAAATCCACGGGACGATGCTGTTTATTTTTTCTCACGATAACGACAGTTTAAACCACAGGAGATCCGTGTTTTGTGAGACTGAAAGGCAAATCGAATTGCCAGCGCGATCCTCGGGTGATCGAAGAGTCATGACGCAATGCATCACTTGACAGGATACAACCTGCACCGACGATTTTCAAGAGTTCAGAATATCCAACGTGAAGTAGGCGAGGAGACGAGGTCTAATCTAGACCTTTATATTTGGAAGTGCCTTTTTTGTTTCTAAAGTTTTTGTTTGTTTGTTTTTGTTAATTTTTTTATTTTCGGACCGTGGTTTGCTTTTTGTTGTCTGCTAAAGTAGAAGCCGGTGTGTTTGGATTCGTCATTGCTGTTCGTGTCACAAATTGTTGGGGATCAGAGCCACGACAAACTTCGAAGAATATCATCAGTTAAATGTCTGCACTTACAGATTTGGAGACAGAGCCGGGAATGCAGTGAAAATTGTCAAATTCTACTTACTAAACTGAAGCTGTGCCACGAATCAGTTTGCCTCGTTCAGCAGACGCCGCACCTGTCGGTGACGCCGCCACCTTCTTGCGCCTCGCAAAACTCAAGTTCCAAAGTGATCACTGTATGCAAATCTTGCTGGCGAATCACAGAAAAATGTTTTATGCGAATATTCCCGCGTACATTGCCATTCTGAAAGCCGACCTCCAGAGTTTCACCAGTTGTGGAGGAAAGAGATCTGTATTGGTTGAAAATTGCGGGCGCTCTAACTCCATCAGAGTTCGATGCGGAGGCCACTTCCTGCGTTCCGGAAGTCGTATCTCGGTCAAAATCGGTACGGAAAGTGGAATTTCATCAATGAAATTTTGATATTTTGCTGTGGAATAATCTGTATCAAGTTCTAATTTTGTGGCAGAAAGAAACACAGACACTTCAACTTGGTTTGGACTCTTTGCAAGCTTGCTGCAAGGCTGTTTTTTTGCGGAATAAAGTGAAATGGCTGAAGAACCCTCCATCAAGCACGGTTATTACCGTGTCGAGCTGAACAAGACTGGCTGGGAGGTGCCAGTGAGATACCAGAACCTCAGTCCAGTGGGGTCAGGAGCTTACGGTCAAGTTTGGTGAGTAGAGTCTAGAGTCTATATGCACTGTAACTTCGTGAAAGGTGCCAACTTCACACGAAACTGCGATGTCAAAATTACGAGGGGGTTCTAAGTTCTGGCGACCCTCTACGAGGTTCCATCCAACCATAGTGAGAGTTATCATGGTCAGCGACGAAGCCAATTGGCCAATAGAATCAATTGTGTCGAATCAACCAAAAGTGTTCTTCGAGGCCGATCGTGAACATGACCAGTCTCAGAATGGTAGATCTGCATGCAAATGTCAGGTTGATCGTCTGCGTCGACAAAAAATAGGTCCAGGGACCTCGCGGTGATTTGAACAAATTTGATCAATTTCAATGACCACAATCCAAAACACAGTCTACACTTTTCATCATTAATTTGTATATTTTTT
>JAAUXT010077772.1_pt1 | contig 20065 bp, 18 predicted proteins | sample 7278171 | NCBI WGS metagenome assembly JAAUXT01 (sample SAMN14350112, study PRJNA611818) | marine sediment metagenome | isolation source: surface marine sediment (1.8m) | place: French Polynesia: Moorea | collected 2018-08 | reverse complement strand
CTCATTATTCGCAAACATGAAGAGATAGAGGACCCCCCCCACAAGACTGACCCCCCGGCCCACTGTCACACCATCGCGAAGGCTGACCCACGACCAACCAGTCCGGCTGACCCCTTCTCCCTGAGACTGAAAGGTCAGACAGATCTGTTTCTCCCGTCATGATGCCCCTCGCCCGATTTTGCAACCCTGTCAGGGTGGCTCTGTCCAAACCTGTGGCAAAAGGGCGCGTGTGCAGAAGGTGTCTTCCAGAGCTCGTTTTCCCCCTGTTCATCAGGTAAAGGGAGCAAGTTACCTTGAAATATGGGTCAGTTGGTGAAAATACTGCGTTTTGGACGGTTTTCCGAATGTCTATCGTGCCATGATGATGAACGCGTTCAGATTTCAAGAGTACCGGTACTGGCAACAATAAAGAAAATTTGACGTGCACTCACCAGTGAGTCCTGTGCGAACATGGCGCGGGCAGATGTCATCGTAATTTGTCATCAAGTTGATGTCGCCGGATTTGAAGCAGACGGCAAGGACGTGGTTTTTGGAAGCACAATCTGCAAAACACCAAAACACCACCTGAGAGAAGCTTTCACAGACATCTTAAAATCACAAGCGAAGAAAGCAGGGATGAGCAGTAGCTGCTCATTAGATGGGTTCTCTCTGTGACAAAGCCTTGCCGGGACGCAAGGAGCATCTGGCACGGAACAAGTTCTGCTTTCACAAAATCCCACATTGCCACTCTTCCCAGGAACAACGCACGCACCGCAGGAAAGACCATCACGAGATATTCAAAGCCTCCCCAGGGCTCAGCAATGCTGCATGCCCAAAGCTCTTATTGAGGCTCCAAACCTCTTATTGCTATGCTGTTGGGAGCAGTCGAGAAGAAACAAGTTGATGGTCCTTCCATGGCCTTTTATTGATGTCCAGACTAACAAGAAGGTCCAGAAGTGAATGAGCTTGTTATTACTCGGGCAGACTTGCTCAGTTGGTGCGGAAGATTTTATTCGTAATCCACAAATCGCCAAACAGTCCGCAAAGCAAACCACTTTATCAAGTTGTTTACTTTTGTGTGTAGCCCTCCATGTCCGGGACACTGGACTCTTCGCAATTGCGAGAAGCGGGAAGCCAGTCCCGTCCGCGACCCATCTGAGCTGCAGAAAAGATGTCTCTCGGACAACACAGGCAGACCACTGCGGACAGATCTGTTGTCACTATCAGAGGGCAGACAGGTTCTTTTGTTTTGTCACGAAGCAAAAGAGTCAAGATACAATGGGCCTTGACAGGCAGAAAGGCGCATGGTGTAGCCTCACACGACACGGCACTTAGTTCTCTCAAAATACAGCGATGAACTTTGCAACTATAGCTGAGAGCTGTACCGTTGTCACGCAGGGCGCCCGCTCATGCAGAATAGGTCGCACGCAGCTTTTCTCAGAATGGTCCGACAACACATCTCCAGGAAGTTCCGTGCAGAACCACAAAGCCTGGGAGTTTATTCAACTCTTTCCTGATTTTCAGGCCATTCGAAAATTCACAGTGGCTTTCCTGGACCAAAACTTGCCTCGATGTCTGATACACAACGCCTCCGGATTTGACCTTCCGCTCGCGCTCACAGCCGCTGAACTGCGCGCCGCTCATCTTGTCTTCTCAGTTTGTCTGCCCAAAACCCAAATACTCATATGTCCAAGACAATGGTATCGGGTCGGAAAATTTGAACGAACCCAAATCACTGTGAGGCTGAAACCTTACGTCTTTCTGCGAGCCAGTGTCTGCGAGTTCGTTGGTGTGTTCAAGGATAACAAAGCTGAGATTCCCCGGCGTCGACCAACGACACTTCAAACTCGAAAACAAGAACAAAACACGAAAATCCCGAAGGTCACGGGTCATTCAAGAAAGTTTTCACAGGCATAGCAGGTTGTTTGAAAATAGACTGCTGAGCGACACCACGACTTTCTGTCAACTGCATTTAACAGCTTCATTCTGAAACCCGGCACTGCATGTTTCAATCTTCTGATGTCACTTGTATTGACTCTGTTGACAGGCGGATTGAAAACGAAAAACCAATCAAACCGTGTGCGAACAGCACCTGTCACTGGTTGTGTCGTACAGATTTTCTCTCAGAAATGAATGCGACGTGATGCATCAAACATGTGAACACGGCTGCTTCTTCATTGAACTGAAGTTGACAATGTCATCTTTCCCAAAACAAACACGAGAAACATGAATTGGCTGCAGTTACAGGACACATTTAACTTTGCGAAAACAGCATTTTCCCTCAAAAACACACGCCCAGCTTCAGTGACATTTGTCCGTTCAAACAACTTCTTCCCAACAAAATGTCAGGTTCCGTGTTTCGACGTCAACGCCGAGAGCACGCAACTCAAGGAGACGAGTAGATGCTCGCTGCGTTTCAGGCACCGTGACCCTCGCTTTCTGGCATTTCATGGGACGGCACCACGGAAATGTCAGAAATGACCCGGTGAAAGAAGTCGCCCTTGCATTAAAACCGTAACAGTGCACTGCTGATTGCAAACAGAAATGACAAGGGAAGATGGCTTCTTGAGGCAACTGATACCCGCACGTTTATGGCTTCTGACGTTGATACGAGAAGACATAATTACACCAGAGTGGTGCATAACAAAACACGTTTCACCCAGCCTCGCTTCGTTCTCAGGATTCTATTTTTGTCAGTTTTCCTGCTGTGCGACAACGTGCTTTTCCATTCAACGCGACTTCTTTGTCTCCTTCTTCTTTCAACAAACCACAGTCATGCCCTTATCTCTGACAGTTTCTGACCCTTCAGTGTGGACAACAAACGCCCAACAGAAACAAGGAGATGGACGGAAACCTGCACCGAGACACTCACTGTTGGAGTCTGCATCACAGTTGTCCTTGTTGAGCTGATCCTGGTCCTCGAGGAAGAAGCGCTGGCAGGACCACGCCATGGCGGACACGTCCGCGTCGTCGCTGAGCGTCACCTGCGCGAGCATGGCGCCCGTCGCGCTCATCACCACCACCTGCCCGTCCGACGTGCCGAACAGCACCTGCAACGACCGAGACGAGACGCACTCACAGTCGCGGCAGATGGTCGTGTTCGACTCCGTGTCTGACAGTTTCCGTCAGGCCACCGCTGAACCACCAAGCCCTCCTTTGGGTTTGGTTTGCATTGACTTTGGTTCTGAACAAGAGCGATCTCAGATACACTTGACACGATCCTACACAGAACTCAAAGCGTTGGGAGAATCATTTTTTTCGTGGTTGACACGTTCGTTTATTCACCAATAAATTCGCAAAAATGACGGCTCACTGTTTAATAAAGGTGTGAATCCTGACGTCATGAGCAATTCTAAAGAACATGACGAAAGTCCCAAGCTTCGCGAATGCAGAAAAAGGGAGAAGCTGTGGGTAATGTTCATGTCAATTGGTTTCATGATCAGAGTTGTGATACAAAAAGCTGTCGCTGCTGTATAATTCATGTGCTGAATGCAAATCATTTTATTTTGTCATCATACAAAATTCGCACGTGAACCATTCGCCGTCAAAGGTAACACTGATGGAATCAGTCAATAATTCCGAGTGTCACAAACACGCCAATTCTAACCAATGGTCTGGTGATACACAGCCATTCTCGTTATTTGCCAAGTGTACCAATCACGAACAACGAACAATTGCAACGCGCTGTCAGGTGACTGCACCGTTCAAGTTCGTGGTGATGCAGTGATTGAGCAACACACCAACGCAGAGTCTCGGCCGCAGCAAACCCAACAGTTTCTGGTCATACAACCCTGCCATCACTTGTGCCACTGTCATGCAGCGCAACACAGATTCATTACTGGAGGGAATCTGTTGAAAGCAGGAGAGAGACCGTGAAGCAAATTTCAAGCCCATACACCAAAGAACCACGCAATCTTGGAAACGAGACATCTGCGTGTGTGCCGAGACTCTCCGCATCAAATCCAAGAGTCACAACAATAAAAACCACTTCTGGGGCTTGTGAGAGGAATCGGTGTCGTTTGGGGCTTGCTCACGTCTCGTAGAGCACAACAACTCACCTTCTGATCGTCGGGCGCCCAGACGCCGCACGTGATGAGGCAGCCGCCGCCCAGGTTGAGCATGGACGACCAGTAGCGCTGTCCGGCCACGGACCCGACCAGTACGAAGCCGTCCACATAGCAGATGAGCGCCATGCGACCGTCGTGCGACCACGCGAAGTCTTTCACCTTCAGCGGAAAACAAAACTGATTGAGCACTTCTGTGTAACATCACGTTCTCGTAGTTCCTTCCCACGCATTGCGGACAGGGTTTGACTCAGTTCGTCTGTCCAAGAACAGGGGGTCAATCAACACTCGGAAGACCACTGATCCAGATCCGTGTGGAACATCGAACCCTGACAAGTCCCCAACACCACCCAAGTCACTGTGTCGGTTTCGGTCAGGTAAACTCGCAGAAAAACCTTCACAGGTTGATTTTGAACGTTTTGCATTTCCTGTTTGTTGTACGAAAGCAGCAGCATCAAATGATGGGGAACAAACCTTCGGGGTCTGAACCGAGAAGCAATGTGTAATTACGTCCACCTATTTTCTCCAATGAATAATGCAGCCCGTGGCTACAAAGCGTGCTATTGGTTTTTTCCATATCTCCCATCGCTGCCTTGACACTAATGTTCCGTGTGTGAAAAGACCTGTTTGTGAGCCGCGCACGACACATTTCGCTTCAACAAAGAACGTTAATCCATCCAGACAGCAGATTCAGGAGACCCAGAAAGTTGGCCGTGGCAGGATAGATTCACCACCGCCGACACTCAACGTCGCATGCGATTTACCCAACAATTTGCAAAAGCAACAATCCAATATTTCCACCCCCTCTCTTCTGCGTCCAGAGAAAGGCAAGCAACACTTTTACCTGGCTGTTCCTGTCGTTGATCAGCTCGATGGACCAGCGGCCCTCGTGTTTGATCCACACGAAGATGACTCCCGTGACGTCGCACGTCGCCAGCTTCTGGTACGGCTCGTTCCATTTCACGAGCATCACCTGCGAAGACACCAAGAGAGACACGATAACAAGACATGCGGAATGAGTTCACCTTCGGAAAGCTTCAAACAGAGCAGACAAAGTGTCATTGTCGCTTCAAGGTTTCATTCAAGTCCCAGACATGACACTAAATGCGCGTCTCATGTCTCCTTTTGAGTTTTCAGAAAAGAGAACAAAACACATTGTTGCTTCGGAGCAAAAACAAAGCTCTGAAGCCCAACCTGCAAACATGCTTCCAAAGTGCGAGGCCTGTCTCAGATACTGACCAAGGATTTATCAGCCCAAATCAGCAAACGGTGAACGGACTCAACAGGAAAGTGTCGGGTAGTTTTTTCATAAAATCTACGGAATCAAAACTTTATCCCGAAGAACCAAGGCCTGACCGACTCACGATACTTAACTTCGCCGCAACAGGACATTCACCTCTGATCCTGCTCAAGGTCTGTGATATTCACGGCGCTTTGTTACAGTCACGTTCATCGCTTTCCCAATATAGCTTCGAATGTTCATCCACAATGTTCAGCACTTCTGACCAATGCAGAAAGACCTGCAAACCAGGACACTTCCGGTGTCGACGCGCGCCGACTCCACGGGCGGACTTCAATGTTACATTGTGCTCCTGAGTCAGTTGTTGTTTCTTACCATTGCCTCTTGCCTGGCCTGAGGTGTCCTTTCATCTTCATGCTCCAGGACACGGACCCGCAAGGGGCGAGGGGCGAGGAAAATTTTTGTCACAGATTTTGTCTTTCTTCAGTTCGTGACATTCTCATTTCCGCAGTGACATTTTACTTCTTTTTCTCTTGCGAGGTTGCCTTTCCATAGAGAGGGCTGTTCACTCCCCTATGTTGAAGTCTGACTGAAGTTTATTCCTTGGGGGAAAAGGTTGTTCAAAGGCACCTTGCCTTCAAAGCCATCCCAAGTTTCAAAATTTTCAAATCCGGGAAGGGGACGAGAAAAAAAGGCCATCAGTTTTGTTGACTGCAAGCGCAAAAGGGCAAAATCTGGTTGTTTCGCAAAGATTGAGCCGCCGAACTGCACAATGCATACGTCAATACAGATAAAGGAGATCGTCTTGGTCGTTCCTTGGCGCTTCGCACCACTTCACAGCAACCAACGGCTGAAGACCTCTTTGTTTATTCACATTGACGTCTGCATTCCTGCAGGCGGAGAGCTTGGGTGTCCAGGGCGACGTGGGCGTCCTGCCACTTCTTCCGTTGTTCAACAATCCGCGCACAAATCGAAAGGGACAGTTACGAATAAGACGGCAGCCAGAAGACAGCAGGAAAGTTGGGCTGCACACAGAAGCCTGCCTCCCCCAAAGAAGCTTCACCAAAAGGGAACAACAAAGGCTACCAACAGCCAAGTTCTAAATTCGTGTTATCAGTCATCTTTGATCCGCTCTCGCATAAAAGCTGTCAAAATCGTGGCACAGGGGATCAGCACAGCGCCGCAATATTGCCGGGGTCGGAACGACGCCTCAGGGAAACGGTTAGCTCAATAATAACCAAGCGTACATAATATCCATCGATTCTTGACTTAAGGACTGTCTCTTAGTGCAGGAAGAGTAGCATATGACACACAGGTCCCAGGAGCACAAGCAGAAATGTTCAACAGCCACAGCCAAGATTGCAGCGTTCTGAAGCACACAACATGCTGCAGGTCTTCCACACTTCCCCCTTGTTTGTTTGTGTGAGCGCATCGAATCCAATTGATGGTGGTGAAAGTTTTCCTTTGTCTCTCGAACTCTCTACTTCAAGAGAACGCTCCCTTTCCGCAAAACGTTGTCTTGCTGTCTTGTCTTGCAAAGCGAAGCTTGTTTCACAAAGCTGCAGCTACCTTCACGCAGCTGAAGAGGAATCAAGTTTGCCACAGCCACGAAAATGTCGTCTCCTTACGTGAGTTGTCTCCTCACGTTTTGCGCACACAGGTTTTGTTGAAATGAAATCTCAGAAATTTCTGGGAAATGTTGTTATGACAAGCTACTGAACAGCTTCCTGTGAGTATTTCGCAAGTGCTGGTCTTGTTCTCACACTGACGCTTTGGCAGCAACCCTTGAACAGCAACAGTTGCCCCCACGAAGAAAATGCCTGAACCATGATGCGGAAGCTCATGTCAAACAACGTAGATCACGGCTCTTTTCTCAACCTTTGCGAAGGTTGCCAGACACCTTCGTGAAGGACCTGAAACGCGAAACAGCCATGTCATGAGCACCAGCAAAGTGCGTCAGTGAATCCGCGAATTCCGCGCCAGAGAGAATCACAAGGCTCAAACAACTTCCAATGGCACGTCACTTTGACGAGTCTCAGGCGGCCGAGGGACCTCGAAAAAACTGTTGTGTTCGCAGCTACTTTGAAAGACCAGTTTGCCTTGAACATGGCGCACTCATCTACGAGGTAGGTTCGAACAGTCTCCTAGTGCAGGAGGAGAGTGACCAGAAACAATCTAATTTATTCCTCGTCCGTTCTTTATCCAATCTAAGATGACAGTGTGAAAATGGATAATGTGAGGTATTCTGCGGGACAGTCCCTCCGAGGTGGAATTAGATTCTGAAGTGCATATTTCATGGATCACAGACCAGGGCCTGCTGCAGGGTGTGGTGGAAAATAGGAAATGACAACTGATCAATAAGTGCCGCGCCAGCACAGAATTTAAATTCACAGGAGAGCAGCTGCGAACATTTTTCTTCAGTACAGCCTTCTTTTTACACGAGGCCTCAGAATATTCGTGCAGATTCTGCTTTGTCTGGACAACAATCAATTCAGAATTTATTTGGGATGGTAGTGTTCAACCAAACCGAAATTGTCTGAATTTGCACTGTACCAAGGCGTGCAGAGGCACCACATGTCTATTTGTGAACTTTTTCCACTTCAGAAACGGCAACACCACGAGAAGATACTGCGCGATACAAACGCAACTTGGAAAGAAAGAGGATCAGAAAAATATTTCTGTCGAGAGGGGCGTTTGCCACCAATCCAAGAATGTCTTCACTTTGGAACAACAATTTACATTTGAACGCTTTTCTGTCGACCAAGCCTAACTGCAAAGGATTTTGTGCTGTTTTTTTCACAAGAGTTTAGAAAATACCTGCTAGACCAAAATCCAAGAATAGGTTCCCCTTGTATCTCACATTTTGGTTTGTCTGGGAACTAGCCACCCGGTACTCCTCGATTCAGTCAAGGACCCCTCCAAGCTCCTCTTCCCCAGAAGTTGGGAATTGCAAATAACCACGCACACCAGGTCTTCAAGCTTTATAGTCGTGTCATCGCGTCAGCTTGTCGGACACCTGGAGATTGCCAGACTCGCACCGTAACTTCAGTCAACCAGAGATACAAGATCAACGAGTCCGCGGCCTCCACACCAAACACATTTTCCAGCTCACAGGCCACGGCTACCAGCCTGCCAGAGTGAAAAAGGAAACCAGCCATTGGTTTTGTCACAGAGGGGGGTTTCCATGGGGACCAACCATTGGTTTCAGACTGGTAACAACAATCAGCAAAAAGGAAAATGAATGGTTGGTTCACCCCCAATCTTGCAGCGAAACCAACCATCCACACACTCGTACGAGCGTAAATACAGAACAACACCAATGTGACTGCACGAAGCCCGTGGCTAAAATAAAGAAATAACAAACAGGAAACCCGAGAAAGCCCAAATGAAAAATACGAATTTCCTGTGCATGGCCTTTCGTGTTCCAAAACGCCAGACGAACCTCCGCCTCCTGACGTGGGCGCTCAAAAAGGACACACTCGCACGTACTATCAATCAAATATGTTTTTCAACAACAAATGTAGCAATTCATTGCGCTTTTTTTCCTGTGCACACACATTTGTGAGAAACAGCTGCAACCTGGAAAATGCCTGGATGACATACACGCCAAAGCAATGAGGGCGTACGAAGCATGATGCATCGTTTTTCCTTCAGCTATTTCATTTGTATCCGGAAATGTTCACCCCTAGAACAGGTGAAAAGCGACGCTCAAGGACTCAGGACCTCAGAGAGCCCGGCGAATCTGGGACACTTTTAGTGTGCGAGGTACTTGCAACCTCCAGAATCCCGTTCTGCGCAGCCTTCTACAGCTTTCATCACGAGGTGTGGTGAGGCCTCGCCCTTATTCGGACGGTTTACAATTTCAAAGCTAATGCAAACAGCACAGATCATGAATAGCAATGCATTACCCCGCTTCAGGGGAGAAGCCCAACATGGCTTTCCACTTGAGCGTGCGCCAGACGACTGAAAGCAACTTGATCCACTCTCAGTAATTTCCTCGCCGACCACTATCCATAATAAAATTCCGACCTATAATTCATCAAACATGAAACATTATATCAAATCGATGCCATTCTGCCAAGGTCCCTGACTTGATATCATCTTCTAATGTTGGGATATGGTACTGAACATTAAGTGAACATCATTTTTCAATTTTCAGTGCATTTCGCTCGGGTGATGTAACGACGCTGGCAGTCAATGAAGAAAGATCAATCAAATGACCCTGCAGGAGCAGGAGTCTCACAAGCCAGCAAAACTCAAATCTAAAATGTTGAAATCAAGACAACCACGCCTCGTCAGACAAAAACCTCCAGAACAACGACCTGGAATCACGAGTTCAAAGGCACGCAGCGCTTTCAGTGTCTGTCCTTCATGATGCGAGGATGTGTTGCGGACTTCAGGTTGCAATTAAGAATTTCCCCCGTGTCCAAATTTGTCACGCAATTTTTCTTTCACTTCACTGTCCTCGGCATGTTTCCTCGAGCTATCTCTGCCGATGACAAATTGCAGGTTGTGGTGTCTTCATGACTTCAGTTGTTCCAGACTGTGAAATTCCTCTGAGCGGTGAAAAAGCACATTGTCACAGCCTGCTTGTCGAATTTTGCACAACGATAAAAAGAAGCCGAAGCACGGCTACGTGTTTCGCAGCTTTTCCGCAACCCACAGCGTGAAGGAGAGTTCAACCGATTGCCAATTTCCACACAAAACCAGCCAATCGATAAACAAGAGAAAGACTTCAACTTGCATGAAACGAGTATCGCACAAAGGAACGGCAAGGAATGCTGCACTTGGACACAGTTTGCTTTCGTCCTCAGGTCTGTGGACTGTGCGCCGTATGGTTTCAGTGTTCCTTGCAGCTCCCATTTCATTCACAAGAGCGCATCGAGAGAACCAACCGTGTAAGGGCTCAATGCGGCATTGAATCACAATGGACCCTGTCCATGCCCAAGCAGATCCAAGATTGGACAAGGGGAGAGGTCAGGGACTGATCCGTGGTCGGAGGTGGCGCAAAATTTAGTTTTGAAAATGTACACATTGTGACAAGCGCACGCGGTTCCACGCGGTTGACATTGCAGCACTGCGGCCCATGCACTCTGGCAGACAGTACAGGACCTGCCCTGGGACCGAACCTGTCCACGGGCCAGACCCCACTTCAGAGAAATAATACGAGTGGGGCCCAACTTGTCTGCAGGGGGGGTCCACAGTCGGAACTACTGCTGGACCTACCCACAGGGGTGCACACACACACACACACACACACACACACACACACCTGTGTACTGATGGTGATTGTACTCAGTGCATGATGACGCCTTCGGCGAACCGCGCGCCTGAACAGGATGAGCGGGCGAGTGGGAACATCACTTTCTCCTCAGAGGGATTCACTGCCTGAATTCACTCTGAAAAAGGTCACCCTGCATGTACATGCAAACTGGCAGATAAAAACAGCTTTCTCGCTGTTCAAAAAGGCTTTGCCTCTCACAAAGAGACCTTTCAAGACACATGCAAAAAAACAAAAAAAAACAGGACAAGCTCAGTGTGATGTTGAGGGGCTTGGAGAAACAGACCTAATTTTTGCTCTGACCAGAAAGATTCCTCTTTTCCATGGTTCCACATTTTTCTGAAGTGTTTCTCTTGTCATGGTTAAGCACTTCAAAATTGGCACATTCAGCCCGTACTTCAAATCAAATTTCCATGATATCGTGTTTCAAACCACAAGGAAGGGAATTCGCCATCAATTACAAGCACTTACACAGCTTGTTTCAGCTCAGTTTTGGTGATTAGAGGCGCTGTATGCTGAACACAAAGAGCCAGCACGAACAGGCATTGATCATTTCATGTTGAGAAATTGCCCAACATGGTCCCAAGTTTCTTCACAAGAAAGGCGGTCTGATCCGCAGCATGCAAGCGACACTTAAGAGGTGTGGGTCGAACATCTGAAAGGTGGAGACCAACCAAGCCTTGATCGAGCTGGGGCTTTTGTCACTCAGCCAGTTGGGAGGAGCAACACAAACGTTTTCGTGTTTGGTGTGGCAAAACATTCTCAAAATATTTTCGACCATGGGTGCACGAAGCACCGTGATGTGGCATTCTCCTTCCCCGTGAAGTTTTCTTCAGCCTGCTCGAAACATTTCTGTTGTGATTGAAGACACGCTGAAATTTGGAAGACAGAAGCTTTTTGACGCAATGATTCGCAAGTTGTTTTTTTTATGACAATCAAAGGCACTCAAGTTCTTGATTGCAGATAGAAGTGACCGATTTAGTCTTCCAGACAAAGGGAGCACACGCATGAGTGACAGGATAGGGTCATTTCCACTCTTCGCTTCACCTTTCTCCTTTCACTCAGATTCAGCACACACAGAAGTGTGGAGTCACTTGTGTCAATTGTGCAGACCAATCAGACAATGATACAGGTTGATATCACGAGAAGCCACCGAACAAATTGCCTGGGAGATTGTATGGAATAAGTCCACTTCAATTAAATTCACATCAGCCAGATTTCCAAGCCAAAGGGATTGATTAGCTTTCAAGCTGCACACGCAGATTGTCGCCTGGTGTGTTTCAGTTCTGAAATCTGTATTTTAGAGCTTCTGGATGGGAACAACAATCGTGCCACGTCAGACGGAGAGAGACAGAGAGTGACAGACAGACAGACACTGTCAAAGTCTCAGCCTCAATTCCACGTCGACGAGGACTGCTCGCACGAGGTGCACAGCAATGGAACGGTCGGTGCTTGTCCTGCGGGGCGCACGTTTTTCTGTGTGGCTGAACTTTCATCAATGGACTGCCGTAGCTGTAGCGGTACATTTCAGTTCCAAGAAGAACCTACGGACCTGCAACACATTCTCATCTGGAAAAGACCGCCATTGTGTAAACAGCAATATCTGCAGCACAATAGCTGGAGAAATCACAATGGTGAAGATTCCTTTGAGGCAGCAAATCGAAACGTTAGAACCGAGTCGCTCAGTGGCATCAACAACAATGGCCTGTACATTTCACGTCTTGACAGCTTTGTGACCCAATTCCCTGATCTAATTATCATTTCAAAGCGGACAGTGATCATCTTCTGACAGCTTCATCACGAGATTTGACGATTGTCCGGCGGCGAGGCCCGCTCACACATATGAAGGACATTTGTCTTCATTTCCTACGCTGGCGCATGAACAGGTCATGTGTCGGCGAGGTCTACAGGGGGAGACGGGATCGGAGCGCCGTCCGAGCGCAGGCACCTCGCAGGACAACCGCGCAGGACTGACTCAGTATCGAACTGCTTTGGTCACAGCTGCACACATGCTCACCACTGAAGATAAACCGACGCATCACTGCAGAGAAAGCTTCTTTCACTGTCTCTGATGTAAACATGATCACTGCCATGCAAGCCCGTATGCCAATGGAGAGGCACACCTTATTCTCTATGACGAAATCCCCTTGGTATGGAGGCTTCCTCGCCCAGCATTTCCAGCATGAGAACATGAGAACAGAGGATGCGTGCAACACCGTACAACTCGACGACGTCACAAAGTTGAGCAGTACCAAGTTGACGCTCAAAAGCAATGGACGAAGATGTTCTCAAGTGCAAATGAGGTGAAATTCTCAAAGTCTACCAACCAAAATGCTTCTTCACGCTCTGTAGTTGCTGGAGACGAGAGGAGACGGGTCATCGGAAACGTCGGACGAGGTTTCTGAATTTATTGGGCAACAGCAATAAAGTGGCGGGACTTTCAGTTCAACTCCTGCAAGTCCAACACATGTTGCCATGAGTGACGGATCCTCAGTACGCGCTGTCCCAGCCTTGTGCGGATGTCTCTGAAGAGAGAACGCTTATCTACGGATGAAGTCTAGCAAAAAGATAACTGGCTGACCCTTGCCGTGCTATCACTGGGGAATTATTCGCGCTGAGCTGCTCTCAGTGTTGCCTCTTGCTTCGCTGAGCAGACCCCGGCTCTCGAGCGCGTCACTTGTCTGCTTCGTGCGGCTCAGTCGCTCGAGCGCGATGTCGCCCTGAATTGTTCGTTCTTGACGCCCGCTGCACTAACCGCGTGGGCAAAAAAGAACGGCTAACTGCAGATGAGATTTGCGCTCATAATTAAATAATCCCACCATTCCCAGCAGGCTTGCCGGGCGAAAAATTATCGAGAAGTTGCGCGATTAACGGGCACAAGATTTCGGAGAAATCAGCGCGTGAAAAATGCTAATGAGTGACGTCTATCTCCACGTGAAACATCCAGTGGGTTTCAATATGGTGATAAAATGATTTTATTACGCGGAACAGAGCCGTAGAATCCAATCAATCAAGTGGTTCAGCTCTATCCAAGTGCACAAAGGCCATCAAGAGGTGTCTTCCTCGGAACCCGGTGCCTGAGCTCATCCGTGTTCTGTGACCCAGCCTGCACACGCAGGATTTGGGTCGCTCCCCTGCAAGCACTTGATATGGCATACACGTACAAAGCGAGTTTTTCCTCATATGTCTCCTGCACCCAACCAGCACAAAAGGAGACGCCGCCAGTGGTAAAACAAGATTCAAATTGCTTCTGTGATTTGATTTCGCTTCAAAAGACTAATGGCCCATATTACAAACTGAATCATTCGGATTGATGAACAAGTCCTGAGCACGGACATGAAATTCATCATCAGTGTAGAACGTGAAAAAGGTCCTGCCTAGCCTTTGTGGCCATACTTCCCAATTTATATGCCTTCAAATTGCATAAGTGTCCCATCCATCAAACAATCATACGTTACAGTCCTGCAAGAAATTAAGCGAAGCAGCTTCGGGGACTCGTAAAACTGCTGTCACCTGCGTGACCACTCTGGGCTGCCCACACACGTGAGCGGCGTTGAAGAACAAGTCCCAAAGCAAAAGTTTGTTGTCCAGCCCATCAAGGCAATTAGACTGTGGTAACTTTCGGTGAATCGTAAAAATATCAAGACGCTGGAAGATCATCTGTTGTTCAAACAGGAAACAGTTGGACTGTCTGGTTGGTCAACACAGTCGAGCAGGATGCGTCCTTGACTGACAGGTAGTTTTAGACCTCGTTTTTGGCGTTGAATATTTCTGTGTCTTCTACAAACGACCAGAAACTCCTGTGTGACTCAAAAGCTGCCTCCGAGGGGTTTCTGTCGCTTCCGGCCAGATCGATATTTGTTCCCGTACCAATACATCAGGACGTCCTTACAATAGACTTAAATGGACTATTTAGCTCAATTTGCATTTCCAATGTCGGCGTAAATGCGAGTATGGCCTTTTAGACGTGTAATGGGGTTTTCTTTTCGAGTCATTAGAAAAGCCATTTGCAAGGCCCTCGTAGAATCCAACTTTGCAAGTCAACTTTTCTGTGATTTACCCAAGAAACTACAAGGTCCTCAAGAAAGTATTTCCCTTCATCCAGGGTGTCAAACTCCAGTTGATACTTGATTCTATTCAACAGCCACACCAACTTTGTGTCCGTTCTGGTCCTCAATCCACCGCCAGCAGATGTGGGGGCCAATCAAAAAGTTAACCTGCTCCGCACACACCACATTCACGTGCACTTGAATGCGCACGTGAACCTCGCTCGAAGTTCCGGTGAGAAACGTGGTACCAAATATCTCGTCTCGTATAAATCTCAACTGAAGAGCGCGGTGCAATTATCGCAGTAATACAAGTGTTGTATGCTATTGCTGTGACACCCAGATCCTCATTTTCTCTGGAGATTTGAACGGAAAGCGCCTGCAGATGTGAAGCAGTTTTCCCATTTATAACCATCTACTTTGGCAGTGCTTCATAAATACAGAGTAATCAGGTTCATTTCTACAGCGAGTGGGTGAATGCAGAGTCTCCTGCAACACTCAGCCATACTGCAATATTTATCAAGCGTGAGACCTAATAATCTTTTCATAGCCCATATTCGCAAGTGCCAGAACAAGGCAAATCAAGCAGTCACAAGTGAAGAAGATATCGCAGAAACCAAGGATCTTGCTCAGAGACGTTTTCAGATGAACATTCCCTGTGAGACTTGCACTACGAGAATGAAACGACCCTGGAATGGAATTTGAAAGATGACGCGTCACAGCTCCCAACACTACACACAAAAGAATATGATCAATCACCGTGTGTTGTTCCAGAACTTGTCACATGAAAGGTCCCTCACACATCACAAGTTGAGCGTACAGCGTTGAGAACGGTGAAATGCATGACGTTTTGACTGTGTACGACAACCACCCACAGCAAGTGAGCATCAGGACAAACTCCTGCACACGCAAAAGGCTCGAGTTGATGTGAAGAGATTTCCCCCTTGATACAGAATATCTGTATTGATTCGTGTCGCATCGAGTACACGCACACACACGACACCTTCCATTCGCTGCAGCTTAGGAAACTTCGAGGGTTCTTCACGAGAAGTTGACACATCTGACAACCAACGCTCACCTCGATGCGCCCCTCTCTTTGTCAATGCACCTTCCTGTAGTTGATGCTGTGAGTTCACCAGCTCTGAGCACATCAACTGGAAGAGATCTGCTTCTCTTCCTCTTCACTTGTTTTTTTCCACAAGAAGCGGCTGTCAGGACTTACGAGGCAAGAGCTGTCCTGTCCTGTCCTGGCAAATGTAAATGTTACTTAATGAATGAGAGAACAGCCAGCCCCGGGGAAGGATCTTTGTATCTATCCTGCATTAACGAGGGACCTGATTCGTAAACACCCCGAGGAACGGGATTCGAGCTGCAACACGGTCGATAACGTGAAATCCAATTTTACATAGATGCCATCATATTTGTTCGTGGCTTGGGCAATTTTTCTCTTTGTGTTAAAACAACATACGGGCCAGATGGGACAAATGTGTCAGTCAGTTCTCCTGCACATCATCCAACTTTCCCACAGGGTCTTCTTCCCTGGTGCATCTTTTTCGTGGAGTTGGTTGCAAAAACGCAACGACTCAGCACTGTCGCATCATCTTGATGATCAAATTCCCATTTGTGAGTGGAGAGTGAAGAGCAAAGACGTGGATGTCACAAAATGCTGTGAGTGCGATCACTCATCTTCGGTCGACTGTTTCCCATCCACAGACTGAAATCGCCCGTGTACTCGTTTGACAATTGTGCAAAACACCCACATCAACAGGAGTGTTTGCGATTGAAGAGTGTTTTCGATGTTTGCAGACGAAAGGCGAGGACAACAAAAGGCAGTCAACATGTAGCAATCAGTCGCAGTAAATCCACCACTGTGGTTGGACTTCCGCTTCACAAAACAACGAAGAGTGCGTCTGACTCATCATTCGGACACATCCGTGTGTTGTCCTCAAAATAATTTCCGTAGTTTGCAACACATTTTCCTCATCTTTCTGACCAGATCAGGCAAATGCTCGGTGGTAGAAGTTTGCACTGTTGGACGCGTGACTGCAGCAACATTCAACTTGGGAACGGACCGAGATCGTCGACATCCAAGAGGTGCCTTCAGCTGAGGCCGAGGGGAGATTGCAAAGACCTGTGGGGCTGGACCTGAGAAAACGGGGTGATGCACTCGTCTGGAGTTGCAGCGATGCAACCGATTGTTTTGTGTGCCTTGTCTTGTGACGAGTTATCCTGGTTGAGCAAGTACGAGGTTCGTCCAAGAATTTTCCGCTGTGCCACGACAACATCGAGACAGTTCAGTGAGATACACACAGTGGAAAGATCCGTGGACAGCCCTCGTACACGTGTGCGCTCTCCTGTCCGGTTTGTTGTCCACTAAAAAACCACATACCTGCTCGTAGGTTCGGCCGCTTTTCCCTCGGAGAGGCTTTTGTGGACGGGCGGGGAGCCAAACACTGGTCTATTGTTTCGTGTGCAGCTGGGTCAGACCCACAGATCCAGGCTTCATCACCGGACACAAGGAGACACGAGGAGAGAGGGTCTCCTGCAATATGTCCAAGTTCCCTTGAGAAACGTGCATTCTGGCACGCCTCTACTCACCAGACAACTTCTTACTGAGGCACGGCGACTCCTTGTGGAGAATCTTGTGGACAGTAGATCTACTCACACAAGAATTATATCGGAGAGCTCCGAACGCAACGAGATGTTGCACAATCGGTCGCCCTCCTCTGCCTGTCAGCTGTGTTGTTTCAGCTCTGTGCTTGGAGCGAAGTGGGCGTACCCACAGCTAGACACCCATGGTGTGCAAGTCCCCCCCTCATTTACGGGCTTCCTCCCTTTGGTGGATTGAGCTGCTGCCAGATTGTGAAGCCCGATGTGTTTCTCAAAGTGGAAAACTTGACCACAATACTTCTGCATTGTTCAAGGTCAAGTGCACAATGAACCCACCAAGTTCTGTGCAGAAGCAGAGGCTGAAAGACCAATGTTTGAGTGTGTTTTCAGGCTTTGGTTTCTCACAAGGCTCTTCACTTCGACTGATCAGACACTCCAAAGCACAAAGTGACTTCACAAAGATTGGCAGTCGAGCACACACATGACACTGTCGGGAAAGGTGTCGTTTTCGTGCAAAAGAACTGAAAATGTACGGGAAAAAGCTGAGAGTCTTAAAAACTTTGAAAACACCTCGCAACAAGCACCCCTGTTCTTCGAGCCGTTTGCATCCTTTACAAAACTCAATCCCTCCACCTCAACATCCATCCGCGGGTATTTTCCCGCTGAAAACGAAAGGTCCAACTTGAATATAAGCACCGGACAACCTTCGAGAATGACACCACACAAATTTTCTGTGGCTACAAACACCAGTCCCTTTCGGGGCATTCTGTTCCTGTTTGGGGAACATCTGCCAATTGAAATGCGCAGACATTCTTGGCGGAGGGAAATATACTCGGCATTAAGAGTGGCAAATTGCTCTGACACTCTACTTGAGGCCTTTGTGTTAATGTCTACGGACGAGATCTGAGAACGAATATTGATCAGCGTGCGAGCTATGGCTGCCCAAGGTCACATAAGAAATGTACATCATCAGTAATCTCGCGTTTGACTGTCATAAAGAAACAATTTTCTGGAATAGTGCCTTGCCCCTGAATGATCAGTGGACTTTCGAGCTGAGGTGCTTCAAGGCCACGATTTCCGAAGCTGGTGAGCAGTTGTGAATTCCAAATACGTTCAGGTTGAAGTTCATTTGGTCCTTCTCTGAAGCCCGACACAAACAGAACAAAGCCGGAACTTTAGATCCGTGACACAAGGTTTTGCTGCGGAAACGAAGATCCCTTCAGTCTGTCGTTCAAAGCAGGCGTCCAGCGGACGGTCGGAAATTGGTCTTTGTGAACATCTGCAGGCACCGGAGGCACCAGCAGGAGTCCAACACGGACACTCATCGGCAAAGCACTCCAGTGACAAGTGATCGAGCTGCAGCAACTCTGCCCGGCCTGGTGTCCGTTCCCTGACACGCGCTTCCTCCACGCTCAAGCGTCGTGTCATTCTCCACGGGAGCTCACGTTGAGTGGGGACACTGAAATGTTCTGACCGTGGAAGATTCAACACCTTGAAGACCCTGAATCCTCCAGCAAAAACAAACAATTCTGTGTTTTCAGTGGGCTGCAGCCGCGGCGCGAGGTTTCCGATTGACAGCATCGGGAAATCCTGCGCAGAATTCCACATCAACACAGAAGCATCCACGGCTATTTCCTCTTCAAGGCTTGAAAGCTTTGACTTCATTCCACAGAAATGGGTCCCAGAAGAGACAAAGGCTCAGAGCAGCTTCATTTAGGACCATGTTGGCGGTTCGGAAGTGTTTACAGAACGGTTGTCCCACCTCAAACAAATAACTTTGCTACTTTGTGCACATGGGGCAAACTCCGCCTCCCCCAGAAAATCAGTTTTTGTTTTCCACCTTCACCTGGAGATCAACTTCATTGACACCGTCTGACGCACCCTGGGAAAACTTGAACAACTCAGATTTTCAGCTTCGTGCGATCGTCGCATTCAGGCAAAAGGATGGTTTTCTGTGCCTTTGGAATTCTGCACAAGGACAGTAAACAACATTGTACTCGTAATATTGAAATATTTTCACCCACAGGACTTCTGACGACTCGTTCAAAAGAGGCAACGCCGCATAAAACACATATCAGACGATATTCAATTAAACTAGCTTGATTGATGGGGGTGGTTTGTTCAGCATGATTAGTCGGGAGGTCGCTGCGGAGAAAATCCATACTAAAAAGTCTCCTCAGTGACTTCAGTTGAATATCAATCAAATGTGCAGGGCTGGCTCGCCAAATGGCACTTCAGTGTCGTCCAACAGAAGCGATTCCGTTTCCCCACGTACTCGTGTGAGTGGTTGCGCATCAGCCGCAAGTTGGACTCCAGAAGACCTTCTCCCGTAGATTCACCGTTTTGTGAGGCTGACAAAATCTTCGACACTCAATCCAAAGTTCAATTTTCTGGAAGGTAGGTACCTAAACTGCGAAACCCTGAGGGAACAATATTTGAGATTGGAACATACAGAAGTCCAAGGAGCTCTCTGCTGAACACAAACATCCGTAAAATTTGGTGAAAGGCAGGAAAGCAGATGAGCGCAAATTGGAGTGCAGGTATTTTACACTGAGCTTCCGAGGAAAACAAAAGTGAACCAAGCAGTGATCAAGAATGCGTCAACTGCAGACCCTGTCTCTGACAGGCTGTGTCCAGGTGTCACTGATCAATTATGAGGTAACATATATTGAACGAATCCGAACACACTATTCTGGATGGAACGAATCCCCGTTGAGGGGTGAGTTGCATCCAGAATAGTATGTTCGGATTCGTTCAATATATGTTACCTCATAATTGATCAGTGACACCTGGACACAGCCTGTCAGAGACAGGGTCTGCAGTTGACGCATTCTTGATCACTGCT
>JAAUXT010096371.1_pt1 | contig 20066 bp, 20 predicted proteins | sample 7278171 | NCBI WGS metagenome assembly JAAUXT01 (sample SAMN14350112, study PRJNA611818) | marine sediment metagenome | isolation source: surface marine sediment (1.8m) | place: French Polynesia: Moorea | collected 2018-08 | reverse complement strand
TCTGTAGATTTGTTTTTGATCAAGGATTAGGCGCCAGGAAGGAAATTAATCAAAATAACCTGTTTGTGATCTGGCAGTGTTCCAATTTTGCTCTTGCCTGGGACTTTTGACCTTTAGGCAAAATGGGGTCAGTTGAGGTGCAAATCACGCGAGTTCCATGGAACTATTTTTTGCGTGTTGTTTGTACATTTATCAAGATTACTTGGATACTTTTGACAAAATCTCGCCGGCTTTATGCGGCTTTTATTTTTGTAAATGTTAAGTTTTGAGATTCTTATGGTTGACCAAAGACAAAGTTTTATATACAGACAGAACGTATAAGGTGGTGGTGTGTTCACCAATGCAAAAATACCCCAGAAAACTACACATCTAATCTTCTGTTCAAACTCAGTCCGAGAGAATCCCACTAAACATAGTTCCAGCGTAAAAACACAGACATGCACGCACACACTTACACACACACACCCGCACAGCTGCAAGCCACTGTGTCAAAGTGGGGCAACCAAGATGACTTTTGTCATGTATTAATGAAAACAACACCACTCCCACATCATACAGCACAAATTCAAAAGTCATAAACTGCGTTTTCAAACAGACGCATTTCAGGGTTGATTTTTGCAAATTTCTTCCACTGACAGTCAACAGGTTTCCCATAATTGAGCAGAGAAGAGTTCTGCAGTCTTCCACAAAGTTCTGGATACTGCTCGTTAATCAGCAGCCTTATGCAACATCATAAAAAATTTGAACATTTGTGTTTGGTATTTCAAGTTTCAGGACCTTCCTTGTCAGTGCAGACCAAATGATTAAGGGACAAAGGCAAGTGCAAAGGTGACAAAATGTTCTAGATTTGCATGAAATATGACATTACTTGAATGAATGTTTGTCCAATGCAAACAACACACAATCAAACTTGGACATTGTGAATCGAGGGTTCCATTTTGACCCAGGTATGTCCAGTGAGGTGTTGTGATTCTTCAGCCAGAAATTTATGGATGAGGTTTGATTCACCAAAAAGTGTCTGACAGGCTGACAAAAATCCTTGACTTTGGATATGGTTTCTTTGAATAACTTCACTTCTTCCCAAAAGTCTTTGGATTCCTTGGAAATCTGTTGCCACAGAGAGTTGTTGAAATACTGGAAGATGGTGTAGTCTCCAGTCTGCAAGGTACATCAAGTTTGTCAGAACACATTGGATACATTCAGAATTTACAAATATTTGCGTTGGTTGGAGAAAATGTGTTTCTGTTGTTGCCTACAAAAGGTCCCTTGCCATTTCTTTTCTGATGGTACCAGTGTGACATCCCTGAAAACTTGTTTTGTTGTATTTGCTAACCTTCAATGGATAATACATAATGTCTTGCAAATCCCAACACAGTTTCCTCTTGAGCAGGACCAGTGATTCTTCCAAATGCTCTTGAATCAGAACAAGCTTGAAGAAGTTATCAAGCTTCCTTCTGACAAAGGATTCAGCTGCTGTTCTATTGTTTGAATATTTTGGTGGGATATAAACTGCTTTCATTCCTCCTTTAATTCCAGGCAAAGTCAAAATTTTCTGAATATCCAGCATCTTTTTATTGTGGGGATAATAGTAATGAAATGCTGAAGGGACTTGTGTCGCAGGGTCCCTCACTGATGTGATATAAACAGCATCAGGGCTCATGTCCTCCAGAACTTCAGAATCATATCTTGCATGGTCACAGAACTGAAAGATAGGAAAAATGGGAGGGCACACGAGGACAGGAAGACATGTGAAACAACATTCTTTAAATGAGGTCCTCAATTTCTTTGTGACACACTGCTTCTGGTAAAAATAGCAATCACATGCACCTTTATTGGTGCACAAAATATCATGATTGTGTCAGTTTTAATGCACATAACTTTCCTTTTTGTTTAGTGACCAGCAATTACCAGGGTAAAGTTGGTTTCATTTCTTCTGCCAGCAATTTGAGTGTGAAGTCCAGCTCCATAATTGTTCAGAAGAATGAGTACTTTGTTCCTGTGTTTCACTGCAAACCTGATTGAAGCAGAGGTACTACTTGAGAAAGTCCTAGTGAAATGTTCTGAATTGGCAAAAATAAGTGGATGATGATGTCTCATTTTTGGTGCTGAAATGTGTTTGACCTGTGCATAATGTTGCACACAGTGCTGGATCCTGTCTTATGAGTTTTGATAAAAGCCACTTTTGTTACAGGAAAACAGTTTTTCCCCAACAAACCCAAACAGGACACAATAAAACATGTTCCACGCAGAAACTTTGGATTGGCTTTTGAGGTTCAGTCTCACAATCCAATCTTGATGTTCAATCCAAGGATTGACCCTGACTTTGACATTGTTGTGATTGTTGTTTTCATTGTTGTGCAGAAAGGTATTTCTCTGTGTCAATACTGCCAAAGCCACCAGAAGAAAAACAAACATCTGAAAAATACCACATCCATTGCTTGTTGATCAACCAGCTGATCAATACCTGTTTTGCCTTCCAGTGTGACGACAGTTCAGCTTTTGCAGGTGACGTGCAGTCTCCAGTGCAAGAACAACAAAGAGATACTCACCCTGACCGATGCGGTGTGTTTCATCAGGGCTTTCCACAGTCATCAAAACAATCTCACGTGTTGCGTGGCTGAAGAAAAAAGGTGATTGAAAACAAAGAAGTCAATTTTGTGTACAGATGCACGCAGCAGATTGAGGCCAAGTTGAGAGATTCAAGAATGCTCACTCAACAAGATCCAAAACAGCTCCTGCATCGATGTCGTGTCACGTCCCTTTCGCCACACATGCATGGCTTGTGCTTGTGCTTGGACGAATTCAAAGCAAGAACATAATCAAAACGCAGGACTGTTTATTCATTTGCTGACTTTGTGCCGGAGGACATGTGCACAAATGTTGCATAAAGTTGTCAGTCAGGGGACACCAATTTTCTCTTTCGGGTGCAAATGTGATGCAAGCCATTGGCAGAGGAATGTTTGTCTTAATTTTCACATATTTATTTGTAAATCTCAAGCGTACATCACCAGCTGACTGAAAACTAAGCGCGATCATCATGAGCTCCCTGTGTGACACGGATACACCGTTGAAAGAACAAAGAACAGCAGCAAATGCGAGCAAAAGGCGCACATTGGCATTCTTCTTCACTCCTTCAGTCTCTGTCTCTCTGTCTCTCTCTCTGTCTCTGTATCTGTCTCTGTCTCTGTCTCTCTCTCTGTCTCTCTCTGTCTCTCTCTGTCTCTCTCTGTCTCTCTCTGTCTCTCTCTGTCTCTCTCTCTGTCTCTCTCTCTGTCTCTGTCTCTCTCTGTCTCTGTCTCTCTCTGTCTCTGTCTCTCTCTCTCTACAAATTCAGATGTCATAAATTGTTTTGTCAAACAGACTCATTCCAGGGTTGATATTCTCCACTTGTTCCGATTCACATACAACACGTTTGCCATAAAAGAGCACAGAAGTATTTCTTCTACAAAGTTCTGGATATTGCTGAATAGTTAGCAGCTTCCTGCAAAGAGAAAGCATGAATGATAATGTTTAATATTGCTCCTTTTGCAGGAAATCAGTGTGGCAAGAAACTTTTGCCAGACAGATTTTGCAAGAGAACTTCTTGTATGCAAAGATAAATTTCAGTTGGTCCACAAAGCAAAACATTACTTGAATGACATGTTGTGAAGAGCAAACAACACACAATCAAAATGGGTCACTGTGAAATTTGTGTTCCAAACTGATCCTGGTATCTCAAGAGTTTTGTTGTGGTTCATCAGCCAGGAATCTACTGTTGATGTTCTGTTCTTGATCAGCAAGAAACTTTGCACAGGCTGACAAAAATCTTTCACTGAAAATATGGTTTCCTTGAAGAACTTGACTTCACCCCAAAAGTCTTTGGGTTCATGAGAGATTTTCTGCCACAGAGAGTTGTTGAAAAATTGGAAAATGGCATAGTCTCCAGCCTGTGAGAAAGATAAAAGGTAAAAACCTCTCCCTGGGTTCATGTTTTGAGACCCATTGATGGGTGTGCAAATGGCTTTGGTTGTCAGAAACAAGAAACAAGTGATACTGACCTTTTCCTTTCTGATTGTGCTTGTGTCATTTGCCTGAAAGCTTGTTCTGTTTTTTCTTTGAACCTTGAGTGCAGAATACACAATGTCTTTCAAATCCCAACACAGTTTCCTTTTGAGCAGTACCAGTGATTCATCCAAATATTCTTTCACCAGAACAAGCTGGAAAAAGTTGCCCAGTATGTTTTTCACAAACCATTCTGCTTTTTGTTTGTTTCTCAAAAATTTTGCAGGGATGCGAAATGCATTCATTCCTTCTCTGACTCTGTCCAAACTGAGAATCTCATGAATATTCAGTTTCTGCCTGTTTCTTGGGTAATAAAAATGAAAAGCTGAGGGCACTTGGGTTGCAGGGTCCCTCACCGACGTGATGTATACTGTTTCTGGTGCCAGATCCTTGAGTACTTGACAATCATAGGTTGTGTGGTCAGAAAACTGCAAGAGCAAAGGACCAAGTAAGCAAACAAACCCCTCTGCATAATTTCTGAAGGAGTAACTTATTACAGAAGGAAACAGATAAAACAGCATCACCAGAGTAAAATCAGTTTCATTTCTTTTTCCAGGAATGCGAGTGTGAACTCCGACACCAAAATTCCGGTCGAGAATTAACACTTTGCTTCCATGCGCCACTGCAAACCTAATTGGAACACACATTACATTTTCACCCTTTACAAGTCTTGCAGAAAAAATGCAATACCTTGTCAGAAAGTGGTATTTGTGGCATTTGACGTCAATGTGTCACCTGTTCATAATGTTGGACACAGTGCTGGAGCCTGTCTTTTGGGTTCTGATGTATGCTACTTTAGTTACTGGAACACAGTCTCTCTTCTGAAAATATTTTCCAGAAGATTAAACATGAAGCAATCCAGATACATAAGTTGAGATGAGCCAGGTTGGGAAATCTGAAATGACATTTGCATGTCACAATTTCATTTGGTATGCCTCTGACCTTCTTTGCAAAAGTGATGTTTAAGTTGTTGTTGCAATTGTTTTGCAAACAAGTCCTGAAGAACTTCAGTCCAACCAGAGTAAGAGAGAGCAGCATAATGATCTGAAACAGGAAACAAAAGCTTGTTGGTCAGCCACTTGTTTGTGCCCATTTCAGGGAAAAATAACTCATTTGCAATGAGATGCTTGTAACCAATGCTCATCAATAAATATTGATTTTTCTTACTGGCAACCCAAACATAAAAAGACAACAAACACAGAAACATTTGATGAACAAACGTGATGAAATTTGAAGCGGAAAAATGACACAGAAAGAAAACATCATGACATTCAGCATAGCGTTTGGCAGTTTGGAAAACAAGACAAGTTTTTGTATTTTGGTTTTTGTTTGTTTCCGTGCATTGAAGTGTGGCCAAAGAGAGGTGAGACACACACTTCAGACCAGTAAGATAGAGTACCAAGTACTGTTCACCTTGGTTTGTGTGTATTTCATTCCTCTAGTCCTGCCACAGTGAGAGACAAGCACAATCAAGGGACATTCATCTCATTCCAGTGAGGTGAAGAGAAACCTTTTCATTCCTGTCTCAATTGTGTGCACCTGTGAAATTATGTCGTCCTCCAGCACTACTCTTCACAAATTATTTCGTGTCTTTTTGTGTGTCCTTGTAGGTCCTAGTTGGTCAGTGGAGACAGGTACTGTTTGCAGATACTAGTGCAATTACCCTGTCAATGAAATGCATTTTCTGCTCAAATGACCTGCTCCGCTGCTACACTCCTCATGAACAAGTTTGCAAGCAACAACCCATGAAAGAGACGTGAACCAAACGCTGTCAGATAATCCTTGGTGTCCTGGTGACAAAAGCAAAATACACAAAGCACAAAACAAGTCAAAGACCAACACGCTCAAAACAAAATTGTCTTCCTCATGCAAATGCGATGCAGAAATGATGAGTGTGCTTCAGACATCGCAATAAAATATCAATGTGCTCCCAGGTGTTTGTTGAGAGGGTCGCCTCAGGGTACGACAGGACGACAAGACAACCGCATGAGAATGAGCTTCAGCTCAAGTTTAGTTTTGTGAGTTTGTCGCTGAAACATGATGTGACGACTACGCTGCCGAACACATGTCTTCCCATAACCCTTGCGTTGCATATCCACAGTTCAGACGCAAAACAAACTGAATTCCAAACACTCATCCATCAAATATTTTTCACCTGGACAATTTTATGGGACCAGTGGCACGGCAATGGTAGATTTAAAAGTCATAAATTCCCCCTTCAAATAAATCCATCTTGCGGTTGATTTGCTGCAAGTGCAGACTGCCCCGTCGCCAGGACTAGACTACACGAGAGGCGGTTTTCTGTTTATCCTCCTCGTTTCAGACACAAATTGAGATGTAAAGCAAAGTATCGGCAACGGGGTCACAAAGAGACACAACAACTCTTTCTGCTGCACATCTACAATCATGCCAGATTTATTTTCATTTCAATAGGTTGATGTCAAAGGCAGGAAAATGTAACAATAAGGTGCTGAATTTGGAAATCTTTTCACTTTTTCGGTTTTAGCGCTTGGGGGTTTCGGGGTTTGGGGTGTTTCATTTGTTTTTTTTTTCCTTTGGGTTGGGTTGGGTTGGGTTGGGTTGGGTTGGGTTGGTTGGTTGTTTGAAGAGTCCACGCCTCCCCAGCTCAGCCGAGCGGGTCGGGAGGGGTGCTGGTCGTTGTGTGCTGGAACATGTTGCTCAGAGCGAACAGACTCGTGGCGTCAGAGGAGAACGAGTTGAACTTCCACTGCCACACATAAAATGTGTCTCCTGGAAATAATGTTTGCAAGGATATCAAAACAAAGATTTGAACAAATAATTGAAAAATGCCAGTTGCCACATTTCAATAAAAATCTGCTGCTTTAATTTGTAAGCCTTGGTCCCAAAAAACAAAACTTCAGTTCAGGCTTATGTACCTTCTTCAAACTCAATCAGATATCTCTCAGATGTTGTGTGGGACTCAGTCCAAGTAGATTTGCTTGTTGCCTCCACTGACCAAGTAAGGCTGGTCTCTGTTGAAAACATGTCCTGTTTGGAAAAGTACCAGAAAATTACCAAAAATAAGATATTTTCAAACTGTGAAAACAAAAGAAAATTTGCAAAACAGCAACCATAGAAATTACCCAATATTCTAGCTTTACCTCAACACCAGTTCCCACAGACCAAGTTTGCTCCAGAGCAGCCCCAAAACTCTCAGTGTGGGAGGTCTCTATCCCCTCAGTCACAGTCAACTCATACTCCCCAGAAGTCTCAGCATTGATGATGGAAAAGAAAAGGCTCCAGTCCCCATACAAATCAACATCATCCAGCAAGTGTTTGGTGAATGTGGCATCCTGTCTGGGAACAAAATTCATGATTGCTTTGTCTGTAAAGTGTGCTACACACAAAATAGTTTTGTTGGGGTCAAATTTGTGTGGTACCTTAGAAGATCTGACCCATCATCCCTGTCAATCCTCAGTCTGTCAGATGAGTGCCTGATGTATTGCCCTGGGTGGTTGGCAGATTCAAAGGACAACCAGCTGCTGTGTGCTAGACCTGAAGCCAGGAACATACATTTGATTATTGCATCTTTATGTTTTCATCTTCTTCATGAAAGAAGACTGTATTGCTGAGGTACTTTGATTTTTGTTGGGAAATTTTGCACATTCACCTTCTCTTGGAATAAATGAGCAGTCTGCTTTGTAAAGCTCATGATCCTCATATTTGACAAGGTGCAGTTCATAGGTGTGGTGTCTGATAAAGTGATCTGGGTAGTTCCTGGACTGGAAGCTCACCCCTGCACCAGCCAGACCTGACAAATTAAACATTCACCTGTAAAACTGTCTTCTCAGTCAATTTTTCATCAACCAAAGACAGGATTAAAAAGAAAAGATTAAAAAGATTAAAGATTAAAAGATTAAATCTCACCAGGGACAATGTTGAAGGAAGAGTCCAAGTTAAATATTTCAGTATCAGTCCACACATGAATGAAGAGTTCAAAACTTGTGTGGAACCAAAAGTGATTCGGGTAATTATATGACTCAAACCTGCAAAGAATTCACTGTTTTGACAGAACATTGACTTTCAATCACTACTTTTGCAGAATCCAAATACACAGGTTGAAATGGTGTGGCAGTACGTTGTCAATTTCATTCAAATGACCTGAACTGTCTGCCAAGCAATTCACCAATATCAGAACATTTGGCGACATCACTTGAGACAAACAGAACCAAAGCAGCAACAACAGAAATCTGCTTCCAGTTTCCAGTCATGTTTCAACTTTATGTCAAAATATGTGACTTGGTTCTGGTGCTGGCTGGAAATGACCATGAAAGCCTCATGTGGAATATAATGGGAACCAGGGAAATGTTCAGCGCTGGGAATTGATACGTGTGTTGATGTGTGGTGGGAAGAGACTCGATGGTCAATGGTGAGAGTGGTGGGAAAATCTTCACAACTGTTTCACTCACACGCACTTTAGGAAATAGTGTCACAAGACTAACCATCACATTGTATCCAGTACCACTTCTCATTTGTGAAGCAACCCAACATTCGTTGAACCCACAACAAAATCTGATTGCTGTCTTCCTTTTGGTTATTTGGAGATTTCTTCCAGTTCGTGCTGTCTCTGTTGTATATGTCTCACAGTCTATCTTTCCTTCTCTCCTTCTCTCTCCTCTCTCTCTCCTCTCTGTCCATCCATATCTCTCCTCTCGTCTCTGAGCATTCTCATGGTTTTCAGCTCCTTCACCTGATTTTCTCTCTGCCTGGATCTGCTCACCCTTGCCTTTCTTCTGTGTGTGTCTCCTCTCTGCCCTTCACTCTCTTTAGTCTTTGGCTCTACTCCACCTCTCTGTCACCTCTGTATTCCCTCTCTCCACTTTCTCTCTCTTAAACTTTTCTCTCATTATCTTTGCTCATCTCCTCTCTTTCTACAAACCTTCCTCTGTTGTGCTCTTTTTCACACACACACACACACTCTCTCTCCCCCCCCTCTCTCTCCATCCTTCGCTTTCCCCCCTCTCTCTCATTTCTCTCTTTTCTTCTGCCCCCCCCCCCCCTCTCTCTCCCTCCCCTCGCCCTTTTCACTATCTTGCCTCACTGAATGTGCAGCTCAACCCCACCCCGTCATGTACCTGGTCAACATGTAAAACTCAGAAAATTAATTCAAACAGCCACTTTGGGAAAGAAGGCTTACACTGTCTGAATTCGTTGAGTCTGGGCAATTTTCTTCATCTCCTTGTTCAGCAAGCAGAATCAGAACCAACAAGTCCAAATCAGATGGTGTTCTACTTGGACGCAGACAAAAAGGACCAAGGAATGTAAAACTCTGCCTTGTGAGGGAGGCCTGGGAGCGGGAGGTCAGGTGCACTGCGGTGGCCATGAAAACTGCAGCATGTTGAGAACCAAGATCAGCCAGGCCGCCACTCTTCAGGGTCAGTACTAAACCGGGCCGCATCCGTGATTTCTGTCCATTTTTGAACACAATCAGGCACACTGATAATTTTTATCTGCACATGGGGTGTAAAATGAGGATCTGCACGTGAAAAGTAAGTTAGCATTTTGAACTGGAGAATCTCATGGTCTTATTGAAAGGGACCTAAACTCTAAGTGAACTAAGTGAAGAGCAATTTTCTCTTTGTCATTTGCACAAAACTCCAGGGCTTGCATTTGCATTTCAATTTATTGATGGTCTCTATTCAAGTATTTTTCAACAAGGCAAACAAATTTGGAAATCAGTTGTGTGAAGGTCAACTGTTACACGGTCAGTTGATGCTTGAATGTCTCTGCCTGTCCAGCTCAGCCGAGTGGGTCGGGAGGGGAGCTGGACGTCGTGTGCTGGAACATGTTGCTCAGAGCAAACAGACTCGTAGCGTCAGAGGAGAATGAGTTGAACTTCCACTGCCACACATAAAATGTGTCTCCTAAAACAAAGAAAAGTAACATTTTTTCAGGCACCCAAGACATAGGAAAACAGACATTGTCAAGTGCTTCTAAATCTCCAAACTGCACATTTGTGTCCTTTGGTTTGGTTCTGTTAGTGTTTTGGTTTTGTTCAAGCTGAAGTACCTTCTTCAAACTCAATGAGATATCTCTCAGAGGTTGTGTGGGACTCAGTCCATGTGGTTTCACTGGTGGCCTCCACTGACCAAGTCAGACTGGTCTCTGTTGAAAACATGTCCTGTGTGGACAGCATCAAAAACATGTTTGGCAAATATATAATGCAAACCAAATGATAACAAGAGAATCATACAGTAAGCAAGCAGAATATTCAATTTTACCATCACTCCAGTTCCCACAGACCAAGTCTGCTCCAGAGCAGCCCCAAAACTCTCAGTGTGGGAAGTCTCTATTCCCTCAGTCACAGTCAACTCACACTCCCCAGAAGTTTCAGCATTGATGATGGAAAAGAAAAGGCTCCAGTCCCCATACAAATCAACATCATCCAACAAATGTTTGGTGAATGTGGCATCTTCTCTGAAAGAAGAATTAATCACTTCAGCATTTGTTCATGGAATGTGTAAGTTCAAAACATTTCCCACTCTCTGTTTGTCTTGCTGTGAAGAACAGTCACCTCAGTAGTTCTGACCCATCATCCCTATCAATTCTCAGTCTGTCAGATTTGTGTCTGATGTACTGGCCTGGATAGTTGGCTGACTCAAATGACAACCAGCTGCTGTCTGCCAGACCTGAAATAGAGGAAGAACCAAGTCAACATCCAAATTTGTGTGCTTTTGGTGGAAACTGATTGTAGTTGAGGTGAGATTTCAATTACATACCATCTCTGGGAATGTAAGAGCAGTCTCCTTTGTACAGGTCATTGTCCTCAAATTTGGCAATGGACAGCTTGGAGCTCTTATGTCTCACAAAGTGATCTGGGTAGTTTCTGGACTGGAAGCTCACACCTGCACCAGCCAGACCTGCAATTTAAGCAGATTAAACCTGCAGCAGGACTGATAGATTTCATTCAGATTCAAAACAGATTTTGTGTTCAGCATTTCAAATTTGTTGAAATGTTCTTGTGCGACGTCTTGCAACCTATTGCCAATGATTTTGCCAAATATTTTGGCTGTAACAGGGTATTTTTTACCAGGAACAACATTGAAAGAAGAGTCCAGGTTGAAGATCTCATCATCACTCCACTCATGAATGCTCACTGCGTCACTCTTGTGCCTCCAGAAATGGTTTGGGTAATTGTAGGACTCAAACCTGTAAAATACTAAACTTTAAATTTTTTGTTTTTTTCCCTACAGGAGTGTCTGTTCCAAAATTAACAACTTTTTTGACAAAATTCAGACCTGAATTGTCTCCCAAGCAATTCACCAATCTGAGAACATTTGGCCACATCACTTGAGACCAACAGAACCAAAGCAACAGCAGAAAACTGCTTCAACATTGTGTTCACTGGCCTGATGAAAGTCTGCAATGGGCGGTGACTTCTTTGTGTGACCAGAATCATGTGTGTACAGGGCAGGCAGTGGGAGCCACACATGTGGCCTATGGTGGGAACCTCATCTCTGTTGAGTGCTGGGAACTGATATTGTGGTGGTACATGCTGGGAACTGACTGAGTGGGTGTGCGCGTGAGAATGGGTCTGAGGTTGACTGGTGGGAAAGACAACAGTGACGGGTGAAGGGGATGTCTGCAGGGCTCATTGCCAACAATCAAATTCAAACTGAAGGTGCTTCAACTCCAGGTGCTCAAGCTCCAGGAAAGCAAAATATTCCCAACAGCTGGTACTCAAAATGCGTTGTTGTGAACCGCACAATAATTCCCACTCTTCTGGTGTTTTCCCAGAGTCTGTTCTCTTGATGGTGATGGTGATGGGTTTTAGTTTGAGACGGCGGTTCTTAAGGTCATGTGCAAATACGCGAGTGGAGTACACAGGGGAGAACACTGTCAACACACAAACAAGACTCAAGCTGCTCCGATTCGGCTGTGACTCCTGTTGTGCTACCGCTTAGAACTGACACAACTCTGTTTCCCTTCAGGGCGTACTTGCAGTCAACACGAACTGTGCGTACTTGAACGGAACAGATGGAGAATTTAGCGGAGGGTGACCTCAACTGGGGGCTTTGTTTAACGGCCAGGGGTGTGGTGTTCCTTTACTGGGGCCTGGATACAAGCCGAGCATCCCTGGGACTGAGTGATGTGAACAACCTGCAGAACATTACTTGTCCTGCACCTCACAATACATGAGAGAGGTTTCGATGCAGTACGCCGGAGCGGCATCCTGCCTGGTCTGAAAACTGCCATTTTTACGTGCGAACTCAATTTGCCATAGAGCAATTTCCGTGGCTGTCTCACATGTTTTTGAAGATAGGTTTGAACACAATGTTTTGACACTTGGGTGGGTGGTGTCCTTGTCCATCTTTGTGGCAATTGTGGTGCTGTTCGAACATCTCATTCATGACTTCCAAGAAATAAGATGCTGCTCCCACATACAATGCCATGTGCAATTTGTGGCAACTTGTGTTGCTTAGAAACTCAGCGTCAGAACGGGTGGAAAGCCTGCGACGTGGTGCATCGAAACCTCTCTATTCACCTTTTAGTTACGTATCATTTGGCTCGATCCAGGGGTCAGTGCCGGGTGCCCCACCCCCCTCCTCTCGCCGACATTCGAACTTTGTGACACACAAGCAAAAATGAATTCTTTTTTCTCCAAGAATCTTTTGAAAAAGGACTGTTGAACTCTTTTGAAGGTTGCACGCTTCTGGACCCCCCCCTCCGCCCAAAAAATCCCCCCATGGTATGACTCTCGCTGAGATCGAGCCGCCTCATCCCCCTGGGCTCTGACCCTGGATCCACGGGGGGAGGGGGACTGCGGGGCATCTTCAGAGCCCTGATCCCCCCTGAGTCTCTCCTACCACAGCAGAACAAAGAAAAGCCGGGTTGACATTTCACTTCAGGACTTCATCCCCAGAAAGTCTGCTCCCAAAGGGGCGTTTCCTTGTGGCCAATCGGCTCAAGCACTCCTCATTATCTGGCCAATTATCCCACACGGAGAGTCTTGTGCTCCAGTTAATGCTGGAAGCGAGAAGCAGAAAAACAACGGTCATTTCTCCATCTCTTCTCTCTGTCCAGCTACAACTTCTGAAGGGCAGAGGACAACAAAAAGCATTTTCGTGGGATTTATAAAAGTTCTGGTTTTGGCGTGTTTTATCAATGTACTGATTCGTGCCATACTGATTCTCTTTGTTTGCGAAGAATATCATAATTTTTCAGGGAGAACCAGTGTCATTTTTCGTGTGATTTGGTTGAACATCGGTTGATTCTGAGCTAGGAAAGGAAAAGTCAACATGGTCCAAAACCTCACAGCAAACTTCACAGATTCTTGCTGGGGTAAGTATGTATTTCTCCACTGCCCTTGTTGTTCGATGTCTTTTTAAGAATTGAATTGCACCAGACGTGTCAACTTGAAAAAGCTCTTTTGTAGAGGCAGACAATGACGGCATTGGGTTTGAGCTTGATGAAGCACAGGAGTTCTTCATACTTGACAACAAAACCTGCACCAATTCTTCTGCTCCATCTGGAAGGAAGGGAATCTCACAGGATTCTGCATCCACAGCCAAATATGCATTTTACTACCATGTGTTTGTTTTAGTATTTGGATTGGTTGGGAACACACTCACCCTTTGCTTGTTGAGGAGAACAAAAACACCCAAAACAATTAAAATTATTCTGATCTGTCTCTCATTGTCAGACAACATCTATCTCTTGAGGTATGTGCCGCTCATGATCTACGAAGCAATCACGCACAAAAATCCTCTGCATATTTTTGTTTCTATCTGTAAATTGTGGCCTTTATCTGGGTTCTTTTTCAATCATATGAGCTTCTGGCTTGTTGCAATTTTGACATTGGAAAGATGTATTGCTATCTCCAAACCATTTACTTTCAAAACATATGTCAACATGAAGTCAACACTTTCAGTAATTTCTCTGTTTGCCTTGATAAATTCTGCATTGGCAATTTTTGCTGCTGTAAATTTTAATTTGATTTCTATCCACAATTCTGATGGAAATTTTGTGAAATCTACTTGCACACCGGTTAATCATTTCCCAATGATTCTTTTCCTCAATGTCAGTGTTGGTCACTTTGTTCCTGAATGCATTGTGTTGATTGGAAACATCCTGATTGTGGTAAATTTTATGAAGCACAGGGACCTTGTATCCAATGTCAACAACACCAGCAGAGGGGCACCTGACTCAAAGCTACTTTTGACAACAATATCTGTGTCTGTGGCTCTGATAACTCTCAGCACTCCACTGGACATTTACACTGTATTTGGGAGGTACATCTTTGGTCCTGAACTTCTGAGAAATCCCAACAATATCTATCACACTGTTTCATTTGCTTTGGGGTACACTAATTTTGGTATCAACTTCTATCTCTATGTGGCCTTTGCCAAGGCTTTCAGAAGTGAGCTACGCACCTTGGTGTGCGGTGCAACCACAAATGGTAAGAGACCAAGTGAGAGGAGCACTGCGTCTACAGTAGAGACTGAACTGGCATCTGGAGTACAATGCATCAGTGGCGGTAGTACTGCAGTCATGGCACCTGAACCAGAAACTTTTGCTGGTACACAAGAACCAACTCCTGCTGCACCAATGTAGATCTAATAGCAGCTGAAAATGTATTGTGAAAAGGAAAGCGTGTACATTTTGCACTACACAAAAAGCGTTGTTTACGTACTTGTCAATAAAGAATCTGTTTGCAATTCTGGAACACCTTATCCTTTGCCTTGGAAACCTAAGCTGAGGAAAATACTGTCCCGTCCTGCCCTCAGGAACGAATCCACTGCTCTGACCGTCCATGGAAGGCTGTTGCCGCAGAAAGCCAATGTCAACTGCACATTGTGTGTGTGTGTGTGTGTGTGTGTGTGTGTGTGTACACTGTATATGCACCACCTGTGTTTGCGTGTGTGCCAGCTGGATGTACAAACGGCGTGTGTGTATTCTAGGTGTGTGTGTGTGTGTGTCTGAGGTATGTGTTGACAACCGTGTTGACAACCCAAGGGCTCAACTGTCAACACACGAGCCACATTTCTAGTGAAGCTCTTTCTGTGAGTGCTGGTCAGCAGCAAAATGGCTGCTTTCAAAAAGACCCATCCTGACTTTGCAAGGAACATTCAGCACCAACTTTTAAACCCAAAGTTGTCTTTGCAGGCACTTTTTTGGGTGATTTGAGGAAGTTGCCCAATCATTGAAGATCACTAGCTAACTTCGAGCCACAGCAATGATGGGCCACTGAAGAAATCACCGAGAGGCAGTGAGAACAGAAAGCACGTGAACACCTGTTTCCAAGTGAAGATGAATTTCAAATTTAGATTTGTGGGTCATTTGAATTTGTTTGGGTCAATGATTGAGCATAAGGGAGGAATCAGGCAAGTTTTTTTTGCTTGTGAGGGCAAGAAATGTTCAGAGGTCACAACAATTTGCACAAAGTGTGTGATACCTCAGAAAGGAGAAACATATATTTGGGATCAAAGTTTGAGTATGAATTTGGCATTGTAGGAAAGTATTTGAAATGGATACTTGGCAATGCTTCTGTCAAGCTTTTGTAGGTTTGGTCTATACAAGTTACATAATTTTGTGTATGTTTGGGCAGATTCTAAAGAAAAGGAAACAATTTGAAATTGATCCAGAAAATCCAGAAATTTCAGTTTTTGGCACTCAAAAACCCATTGAAATTTCTGATACATGCTCAAGCTGTTTCTTGATTCTTGAGTTTTTTAACTCATGGGTGCCAGGGCAAAAGTCACCCTTGCACCCAAGCTTTTATGGGTTCTACAGTGCTTTATAAGACCTAAAATGTGAACCAACTACCAAGGCATTGCCTTTTTCAAAGCTAAGATGTAAGCATTTTTAATTGTTGATATTTTGGCACCAGAAGAAGCCAGGTAAAATGTTACCATAGCAACCAAATTTTAAATTCCTGCAAATGCTTCCCAAAAACCTTCCATTTGAACCAGACTTCTCGATTGGAAGCTGACATGTGACCATTTTGGTCTGCATGGATGGGGAATTGGACATCATGAGAGGTGTCTTGGCTCAGATGCCACACACCACAGTGTTTCAGTTCAGTGGGCCATTGAACCGATAGTCTGAGGCAGGCACCACACTGGTGGCTACCTGGCAAAAGTTGCTTCACAGATGGGTGGACATTGCAGGGGATACCCTCGCCGAGTCAGCAGTGACCAGAACACATGATGACTGAAACACATGGCAACCGAAACACACTAAGCAACTGAAACAACGACCGAAAAGCGTCAAATCACTGCCAGATGGAGCTGTTTGGTTCCGTGTCTGCAAACTCAAAGATTCGGTGAGCTGTGCTTCTTGTTGGTGATACTATCTGAAGGGCTTTTGAAGAGGTGAAAATGTATTTGGTTCATGTTCCGAATCAAGAAATAAACTGAGCCAATTCCTTTTGACAAACTTGTCATTTTACTTCCAGTGAAAACCCAATGCACAAACAAACAAACAAACAAGATGGCATATATTCACTTCAGATTACAACTTGAAAACTTGTTTTTGATTCTTGTACATGTCGTCCCAAATGAAGGCTTCACAGAACACTTCAACGAGGAAGCAGAACACACAGTAAAAGTACAGGTTAACTCTTTTCTTTCAGCTGGCTTGAAGTAGAGATGCCCAGGTGTCGATGGATTTATGTCATTCAAACAACCAAGTCCCTTGAAGTAACAGTGGCCACCTGGATTGTTGACGGAAAACCCAGCACAGTCGCTCCTGCAGTCGCACCAGTCCTTGCAGGCAGCATGGTGGCAGGTGGCGTCCTCCATCGCGTGCAGGTCATTGTCCCTGAGGCAGTCTTGGTCAACCAGAACAGTGTAGCCTTCAGCAAGAAAGGATAAGTTATAAACTGAGTAGCCTGCAAGCAGGCTTGATACCACATTTCCCCACAAAGCCTTCAGGTTTGTTCAGAACGTTTACCAACATTTGCATCAGCTTGGTTTTGTGTGATTGTTGAAGGTTGCGTTCAGGACATTGACCACATTGCAATTGGTGTTGAGACCAAGGTGCCGTTTGATTTGTGCAACAGATGAACCAACGGTCCAGTGGTCCATGTCGGTGCTGTTTTATTTGCATCGACCAACCCTACTTGGTTTATGGCCTGGTCCAGCTCCAAAGCCTGGTCCATGATAGACTATTTGCACTTCCTCCCAAAAATTAATTCACAACACCTTTCTTTCTTGTGAAATAATGGATGCTTTCTCAATTTCTAAGGTGTTCAAAATGATAAAACTCAAACTATAGCTTATACAGGTATTTTCCAATTTTTGCCACCATGGACCAACTGGTTCATGATTTCGGTTCAAAAGTCGAACGGCACCTGAGTTAATCTTCTTGTGAAAACTCAATTGAGGAAAACAATCATGTGACTCACAAGAACCAACCACAGCACTGGAGGGGAGAACGGTCAGAGAAACAAAAACATCGAGAACTATTGCTGCAAACAAACAAATGAAAATATCTCTTGAAAAAGCTCTCAAAGCTGCCATTCAACTCACCCATGCTTTTGTTCAAGGCCTCAAGACCAGCCTTGATCATGTTCAGTTCTGCTTCTTTCTCAATGATGGTCCTGTTGAGAGCTTCTGTTGTGTTTTTGTAGTTAGATATCACTTGACCTTGCTCTATGATGATCCTGTTGAGATTTTCAATGACTTCAGCTTGTTCAGCAAGTTGTGAACCAAACTCTTCCAGACTGAGGAGGAACTTGTAAGTATTGGAGTTGTTTGCAGCCCAGGTTGGCAGAACAACAGAGAAGGATAAGATAAATGTGGCTATCCACTTGCACATGGTTTCAGATGGTGTCTGCAAAAAAGAAAAATTGTCTTCTTAGAAGTTTTGCCAACATGGCCACAACATAACGTAATGTTTTGAGCTTTGTGATACATTTTTCTCTGCACAGGTGAGCCCAAATCTTGTGCAACAACTCGAATCAACCATCTGTGTGCACTTGAGAATGGAATGAGCTCAGTTTGTTAATTGTTGATCTCCTGTGTTTCAGAAACTGACCTTTCAGTGTTCTTCTTCAGGACATGCACTGGGGTATCTGGGACCAGCCTATTGTCCACACTGATGCTTATCAACACCAGCTGCCCCCAGTAAAGCAGAACAAACTTGTGTGGTTGCCTTGACGCTGGAGATGGTAGGTTCTGGGGAGGACAAAGCACAACCACAGCCCCTTGTTTGGTGATGGACCAGTCAATAGAGTGCTGATGAAAAGCTGGTAAATAATTGAGTCCAGCCATGAAATGAAGATTTGGGCTCTTTGTACTTAAGTTTTGAAAGGAAGTGACACAGAATCGGCTGAACAATGAACCACTCATTCAAAAAATAGTATTCATAAAAACTTTAAGTGCTGGCCATGAATGGACGGCTGATGACAATGGAAAAACAACACAATGCAATCCTCCAGACAACAGGTTGCTCTGTACAAAAGGGTACTCAGCCTTATGGATACTGAATACAAAAGGGTACTCAGCATTGTGGATACTCACACAAAGGAACATCAACACAATGCAGTACTCAGCTCTGATGGACCAAGTGCTCAGTTCAATGGGATACTAATGTACTCATTACAAAAGAACATACCCCTTGAAAGGAAAATCAATGCTGTAGGAAAATTCTTCGATGGATAACACAATGCGTTGCTGCACACAATGGAATACTGGCGACGTTGGCACAGTGAGTGACACTGTCAAACTTGGGCACAAGAAGTTGATCTTGAGGGGAACATTTTGCTGTCTGCAGTAAAAATCAGGATCCAAAGTACCCACAGAGAATGCCAACAGAAGTTTCAACCACCATTTCTTGTTGTAGGTCCCCCACTGGAGCCTTGAAGTGTTTCACCACAATGGCCGTCTGTCCCCCATGAGCGACACAGGATTTGTGTGTGCGTGTGTGTGTGTGTGCGTGCGTGTCTGTGTGTGTTTGTGTGTACCTGCGTGCGATTCAAACCTTCTTTCACAGCCAATAGCTGGTTTGTGTGTGAACCACAGCACATCTTTTCTCACTGTCCAACAGAGCTTGGTTGAAACAGAGCAAACCGCTGCCTGCTTCCTAAAAATGTGCCAAGATGGCGTCATGGTTATTTGAGTGGCTTTCCTGATGACATCAAAATGTTTGGGCTTGTGTGATTTGAAACTAAATAGCTTGGGAGCCTCCATTGTACTGAGGTTCAACAGATGAAAAAGAATGGAAAGTTACAACAATAAAAAATATATAATCCTTCAAATAAATGAACCCAACTCTAAATATCTATTTTGCAAAGTTTCATATGAAGTCTCAAGTGTAGACACATTACAATTTACATAATGCATTTAAGACACTAAAAATCATTAAAACATCTTACACTCTCATGCCTGATTACACAAAAATGAATCAAACTCTTCCCCCCCCCCCAAAAAAAAAACAAACAAAACATTTTGAACACTTTCATAAATTTGTACATTTCAACCCCAACTTTGACCGCACCTAAAAACATGTAAAAAATTTTGAAAATCAAAAATTGAATGTCACCACTCAAACACCCAAACAACATACTACATTTTATCAAAAACTTCTTTCACCAAATATTTGTACTTTCTGAGATACAGAACTATTTGTTCAAGTATGTTCCAAATTTTTTATCCTTCCCAATTTGAATTTTATTGACCAACATAACCCAAAAATTAAAGCTTCACAAATGACTTCCTGGAGCATTATCCTGAACCTACATTCAACTAAAAAAGCCCAAAGATCAAATTTGATCTCCAAAGAGACTATGAAACTGGTGGATACTGTTCTGTCCCTTTAAGTGTGAAACCGGCGAGTATGTTTATGTGAATCTATCAGCTTGATCTGCTAGAACTCACAAGTCCGGCTGTCACATGTCTGTGACAGTTGTCTGAGTCCATGCGGCAGTCCGATAACCAACGCAGACTTTTTGAGATTATGCAGTGCCCACTCATAAATGTCTCATTTTTGGTCTGCCAGCTCTCCTGCTAGTTCAGTTTCCCTGCAAAAACAAAAAAATGTCACCAAAACCGTACTACTCG
>JAAUXT010068084.1_pt1 | contig 20066 bp, 22 predicted proteins | sample 7278171 | NCBI WGS metagenome assembly JAAUXT01 (sample SAMN14350112, study PRJNA611818) | marine sediment metagenome | isolation source: surface marine sediment (1.8m) | place: French Polynesia: Moorea | collected 2018-08 | reverse complement strand
GTCTGCAGGGCATCACTTTGCTTGTCATCTACATCATCCACAGAAACATCGAAACAATGTTGAACCCCATGAATGCACAATAGAGATTCCAATCACCAACTGATGTGCACCCTCTGAACTTCAGTGACCAATTTCATGCATGTCTCCAATCATCAAGACAGTATACTCATACTCGAAGTATGCCCTGACATGTTGTCTTCTTTCCCAGATATGTCCAAGAATTTTCGCACTCCAATTAACTGCAAATTTCGAGACAGAAACCGCATATTTGAGGACATCCCTCGTACTGTACGCTCGTATTCTTGAGCTTTATTCAAAAGGAGGACGTTCTCGACCTTGCAGTCTTTCGGAAAAGGGGTTACTTGTGCTTGACGTTTTCTGTACACATGAAAACACGAAAAACACGCAGGCGCGTCCTTCGGAGCGAGCTTGTATGAAGCACCCTTGGGGGGGGGGGGAGTCAGGGTCTTCTCTTGCCCTGTCCCCCACAAGACCTACCCCAGCCAAGATGGGCAGGGGGATCTATCAAGATTTTGGACAAGTCCCACCCCTTCGAAAACCCACTTGGTCAGGTCTGACCCTTTTCCCGCCTACAACCTACCAGTGCATTCCTGGCAGGGAGGCCGTGAGCCTGCGACGCGTCTGTGTTTTTCGCTCAGGTTTCTTTGGGCTCTTGCGTGGAACTGGCTTGCCCGCAACTCTTGTTGCATTCGAAAGTCCCTGACTATTTCATCGCACTGTGGCCAACACCTCATCAAAACCACTTCACGATTTTTGCGATGATTGAAATTTGTTTTGAAGTGAACATTTTCCTCTGACATAAAAGTGTCTTCACACACGGCAGAGCCGCACTGAATTATTCTGGTGCTTTCTCTTCTGATTTCAAATGCCCATGACAGTCTTCTGATGCGGAGCGTCCCTCGGTTACATTCAGGATGAACGACATCATTCAAAAAATCTTTTTTGTGACTGTTGCTCCTGGAGCAAAAGTGACGGAAGGCATTGATTCAGGTATTGAACGTTTGCAGACTTTTGTGCTTGTCTTGTCCGGACACAACTTTCGCCAAAGTGACGTTTGTACGAATGAGCCGGAATTCGAATTGGAAGTGAGTTTTTCCGAGCAAGTGGTCAGCAAAATCAAGTGGAAAAGACGGGCTTTCTTGCGAACAAAATGCCCGTGTTCGAATTCATTGGGACCAGTGCAGTGCCAAAACGCTGCTGCTTAGTGCTGTCGAGCAAACGTGTTTGAATTGTCATGAAGAACTGAAAGAGGAATTATGCCTGAAGCTGTTACTGGTTGAGGCGCTTCCCTCGACTTGGGATGGAAATGGGAAACGCAGCTTATTGATTCTCTGCGGCTGCAGAGCCAATCCGGCAGGTTGTGGAACCTTACTCTCTCAAACATCCGCGGTCTAAATAAAACGCTGGGTCGCGCAGTTCTGGTTTCATTCATTGAACAGTCGGTCAATCTGAGCTCATGCGGGTATTTTGTCACGTGAAATGGATCCATGGCGAAATCCAGATTTTGACAAAGTGCAACACCCGTGCGCTTCAAAATCTGGGTGAACAGATTTCGGGCCAAAGGCTGGGCGAGAGGCGAGGTGGGGACGAGGCTGGCTGCGTGGACTTGCTAAAAAATTGAAATTTATTCAATTCTGATGGTGATTTGACGTTGAGCACAGAGGGAAGAACAATAGGGAGTTTAAGTTCGACGTTTCTTTCACAACGTGAACGTCACACTTTGGTGCCACGTTTGCTCGCACGTTTTAACCAAAACAAGCACATGAAATGTCAAAAGTAAAAATCCAACATTCAATATCACAGTTTTCCATGTTTCGCGTCGAAATTGCGACGTTGACGTTCACGTTTCATGAAAAAACACGTCTCACTTAAGCTCCCTAGTGACATGTACAGTGCTCAAACTTCGCGGTCATCCAGAAACGTTCCTTTGAATTCACACATTTGTCACAGGGACGGGTGGTGGAGAACCGTAGGTGCAGTTGCTTTGCCTCCAATCTGCGTCACATCTGGTTGAATTAATTACGGATCTGGAGGGAGACCAAATTTCGTGCGGGGAGGAAGGAGAGCAGAGAAATTGATATTGAGTGTTTCGCAAGAACGAAATCGAGTTCATACTGGCATACTCAGCTTGTTTGATTGGTTTGGTCTCATTGAGGGTGCGACTCTGATCTGGATCGATTCACAGCAATCTGTCGATGAGACCGAATGCCAGACGGATTGCTGCATGCCTGTCCAAAACAGCCATCCGGGTCAGCAAATCGAACAGCACCAAAGTTGTGTGCGTGTGCGTAAAAGGGGAATGATCTAACTACCTGTTTGTACTCCAGTAAAGTCCTCAAAAACATATTTTGCAGCTCGTTCAGAAACCACAGTGTTTTTGGTACTTGTGTTCGATCGTCTTTGACATGTTCTGCTGCCGTTGAAAACTTTCTGCTGACTTTCTCGACATTGTTTCAGCAGACCTGTGCTTCCCAGCTGAGTCGCGATTGTGGATAACGTCGAGCAAATTGGAAACGTGCCGTCTTCTTGCTTGCATGGCGTGTGACAAAAATTTCACCGTCACGCAGCATATCTTTGGCTTTGAATCGCCGGCAAATGTGCGAGATTTGTGCACGCAAGGACATAAAACTGTAGGATTTGGTGGGGAGCGAAGTCCCCAAGGCAGGGGGTAGATCTATTTCTTTGTTTCAGTTTGTGGCACGCACAAAAAAAGCAAGAAAACGAAAACACCCAGGAACAAACACAAGTAAGTATGTACTTCCACAACTTCGGCGCCCAGAGGATCTGGGAGACTGAAGACGAATTTCCTCTGGATTTACGGTGCTGGTAAATGTTTGCGGTGAGAGATTCTGAACGCAATTTACCGGTACTTCACTTCCTTTTGTGGACGAAACGAAGTTTTTTTGAACGTTTCCTGTAAATGTTCCTGACATTCTACTTCTTTCTGCAGTTCAATGGGAAAGTTGCAACAATGATCCTGATTCCATGTGAAGGAAATGTCCAAAGCTCTCCCCAAAGTGGAGCAGCTGCACAGCTAATAAGGTATGTACTCCTTCTATGAGGCTCCTGCAGCCTGTGTGTGGATGGCGGACGCTGTGAAACAGCAATCGCGTCTCAGGCTTCAGTTTCGCGTCTTTCGTGTGTCACCGGCCGAGAACGACCAACATTGATCCGTGAATGTGCGAACACACTGAGCAACTCGTTGCCAAAGCGGCGTCGGAAGAACCGTTCAAATGCGCCACGTTTTTTCACACTATTTTGCAGCTGCAGTGACGTCAGACGAGCCATTGTCGTGCACTGCGCGAGAGCGAGAGCAGGGGACGGAGAGATTTATACAGGGCAACATACACTTCATCTGAGGGATTCTCAAGGCTTCACCTGCGTCTCATCGGGTTCTACCGCATCAGGAAAACCTGTCAGAAAGGTGAGTGAAGAAAAGTTTGGGATTTTGATGAAATTTGTCGAGGTTCAGCCCTCAATATGTGAGGAAAATGTCCACAGACCTTCGGTGTTCGCCGACAACATGATAATGCTCTTGGAGACACTTGTGACGCCCACGCATTTTACGCTGTTTTCCTATTTTTATCTCCACAAAGCATGGAATGGGTGGTGAATTTTTGTGGTGTTATCAGCGAAAGATAGCCTCAGAATTTCACTCCACGTATCTGAGGAACCATTTTTCTTATCAATAATTCACAGGTGTGTACAAGTGTGTGGAGCTCCGTATTGGAGTTTATCGTTGAATGCACATCAAATGTCTTGGACTCTGGTTCAGACGGACTTCGGGAGTTTCGACAGCTGTTGTGGATACACGAGTGTGTGTTCAGTGAAACCAGTTCAGATGAGCCAAGATTTCACTTGAAAGGTGATCATTTGAGACTTTGTTGTTCGTCAAATGGCTCTGTCTGCAACTGTCAGTTTTCGAACCAGGCGAGTTGGAATTGGGCAAGGACAAGTCTTTGCACTTCTTTGACGTGTTGCGGACACGATGGGATGGATGTCTGTTCGTTGGCGTTGTGTCAGAGGGTTTTTCCAGTTCGAAGCGCTTCGAAGCGTTTTCATTTTGAAGAGAATTGTTTCAGGAATTTCGGTTGATCTTACTCCTTGTCAAAATCAACCATTGATTCGAGGAAGTACGAGTACAAAAACTTCCAGAAATGTTTCGGACCCATAGAGAAGAGCGAAAATCAGCAAACCATATTTCTCAGGCAAAGCCAAGGGCCGAACTCGAGTTCCGGAGACTAAACAAGAGACTTCACCCTGTGTGAGAACGTTTGTTCTCCCAGACGCTGGTGTGTGCGTGAAATCGCCTTGACCTGTCAGCTCAAAACAGACGTCACGAACTCTGCGCTCTCGACTCGGACCGACGTGACCAGCCGCACGGACGCTCCGTGCAGGTCCCACGCATTTCCGCTCCTCCGCAGGATCCCAGACTTGCTCATTTCTGCCGCTCAAAACAACTTAGTCACCTGACCTGCATCCCTCTTGACTTCTCTCGGCTGTACGCCATTGCCCTCGTCTCTTGACGTGTTTCACCCTGCCCCCTCCGTCTCGGCCTCCCTTGGGCACAGTGCCTTGACTCTGTGGCCTGCAAGGATCCTGGATGGTCCACCCTGGACCTCATTGGACGAACCCCCCGCGCCGCTGGAACCCTTCAGATGTGGTTTGCCAAGTTTCAACCAGACCCTGCTGGGTTTTGCTCCCACATTTTGAAACTTTCCAATTCTCAATATTCGTACAGGCTTCGGTCGGTTTCAGGTTGGACCGGAAGACTGCCTTGTGTTGATCTTGTGGAACGCGACATAAACTTTTGTCGTGTGCCTGACCTTTTTAGCCCTGTTGTTGTTGCAGGCAGGCTCGAGGTGGGTTGTTGCAGTAACAGCACAAGGATGTTGCGGGGCGCTTACGTGGTCGCCTTGGCGATGCTCGTTGCCATAGTGCGCGGCATGGCGTTGCCAGGAGCGAAGGTCGACACGGACATCCACCTCCTTATGCCAGGCGTCCAGCCGCAAACGGTGAGTAGATAAAAAGTTCACAGTATTGCCAAGTCTACTGTCGCAAACCAAAGAAAATCGATCTTGGGGAAAACATCGAGCGGTGGAATTCTCTGGAAATGAAGACACGTGCATGCATGTCGATTGTTGTCACCTCACGATACGTCCACTACTGTTTCGAGTGAAACGGATGAGCCGGGATCGGGACAGGGATCCATTCTGGGGTCTGACCATGGGGGGAGGGCGAGGGCTCAACCACACAAAACCATAAATTTGACAAAGAGAAAACGAAACAGGCAAAACAAACGGATTTCTTCCAATCCCAATAAATATATTTGGTGTCTGCTCTGTGTGTCTCAGACGTTTTCCCATTGTGGCAAACAGACGCAAAAGCCTTTGGCTGCGACCAAGTTGCAGAGCCTGGAACCCCTTCGGGCCAGGCCTGTTGAAATCTGAATTCATCCCTGCTTTTGCAGCAAAGGGGCAGCTTCTCTCACTCAATCCTGGATCTGTCCCTGTATCTAGATTCATCTTGAGCCTCTGCTGTGTGAACTGCATCATGACGTTGCTTTGTGCAGCTGTTGGCTATGATGCCATCTGAGATATGCAGATTGAGAGGCTTGTTTGGAACAAGTTTTTCAATGGGGTTTCTCTGTTCACTCTGATCCAACTCGAGCCCTGCGCTTTTTGTGTTGAGTTCCTGCGTAACAAAGACTCCATTAGTGGGGACAGACGCTTCTGTGGGCAAAGTCGCGTGGGAATGGAATCACGAGTGACAGCTATGGTGCGTGAGGCAGTCTGTGGGTGGGAAGCTGTCTGGAGGCAGGAAAAGACATTCACGGCTTCGTGGTGAAGTAAGGCGAGATCTTCCTGAAGAAACCACTCTCTACGTGACAGACTGCATTTGAGATTGAATTTTGTGGCGAAGTGGCTCGTGTCAAGTTGCGCACTGCGCCTGTTTCAGCTTGATCACGGATATTCCTGTTCACGAAGATGAGACCAGAACAGCTGCTTGCAATAAAATGATGGTCAAGAATTTTTTCTGCAGAAAATGTCTTGTGCAGGCATTTCTTTCTGTGCTGAAATCACAAAGGCCCGGAACCCATAGTGTTTGAGACCTTTCACACACTTGTTTGCCGAAGCTGAAAAATTGCTGTTGAAGGTCGCTTCTGAACCAAATCTGGTCGGATCAATGAAACAACGGAGACAACCGTAAATATTATCCTGCCACAAATAGTCCGCGATGGCTAAAAATGGCAACAGATTTAGACAGTGACGACACGCGGCTGTCGACGCTGCTCGCGTGTGTCGTGTTTTCTGAGTCACCGTGGGAACTGACCGGAAAACTTTTTTCATCACAAATCAAGCCGTGTCTGAGGAAAAGGGAAGAATGGACTGGACCAGTCCTGTCTGCTTCGACCCAGGAGGGTGGGAGGTCTCGACTCCACTTTGGTGGGCTTGAAGTTTTGAGGGCGACTGTGCCATTCGGCATCTGTAGTGACACTTCCCGGTTCGAGTGTGAATTGACGTCCTTCAAACAAGGAGCAGTCGAGTCGAATTCTACTCATATCAGAAACCGTTTTGTTGCTTGAAAGTGTTTCTGGCAAGAGGCTCACGCAAAAGTTCGTCCCGTGCGTGAAAGATGGGAAACAACGGTGGAATTGGATGAAGAAAGCCTTCAGATGAAAGCCTTTCTGTCGTTTTCATCTTGCCGTGAACGTCGGGAGAAAACAGCCTCCGTGTTCCTTTGGAACGCGTTGGAACACACACGCTGTGATGTCTTGTTGGGTCTCGGTTTCCTGTTTTCGTGGAGACCAGTTGATGCCAAAACAGCCCAAACATGGTGTTTGTTGCTCAAACTGACCAGGTTCCCCCGTCAGAACTCGAGCTGTCTCGTCAGGCTGAGACCTGGTTGGTTTGCGTTGAAACGACGTTTTGTTCAGACCAAGGACATCTCTGGAAATCTGCAGGACAAACACAGAAAGTGGTTCTCTTACCTGCAGTTGCAACCAACACCGCGACAGCGCGTCCATAGAAGCTTGTGACTTCTCCAGCTCTGCTGTGGATGAGAGTGATTTCCCATTGGATTTGCGAAGGCTTAACATCTGACCGGAGGCCTCATTAGCGCTGCGTGCTGTTTTCAGTCTTCAGCCCAGACTTCCCAAGTGCCCTCCGCCAACTGTATCTGCAGATTCCTCTCTGATCATCAATCTCGAAACAGTGTGCCTCAGGGAAGCCTCAGGGAAGCCTTGGAGCGGACCAGGATTGAGGTTCAGGTGGAGTCAGGGGTAAATACCAACAAAGGAAATTCACCGTTGGAAAGTGTTTGCCTTTCAAGTGATACGGGTGCATGGGTTTTGTATCTGATTCACAGGGACAAGTAAACACCAGATTGTGAATCGTGTACTCGCCATTGCCATCATCTCATACATCTGACAACCTTGAAAGACTTGAAACCTTACACCTCCCTGATTGTGGATGAAAGTGATCCCCTGCATTGCGAGGGCTTTTTGTCTGTCTCATGAACAAGGTGCTGACTGCGAAGTCTTCAGGGGGTGTACCATCTGCACGTTTCCTGTCTCCATTATGATCGTGGCAAACAAGATTCCATTTGAGAAGCAATCTTCTGGGTCGTGTTGATTCCAAGGAACATCGCGTTTGGCGTTTGGGATGCTTGCTCAAAGGACTTGGCACAAAAAGAAAACAAAAAAGAACTACTCCTGGGTCTACAAAACAGCACTTTCTTTCTCTCGGTCGACTTTCTGGAGGACAGTTTTGGAAACTTTTTCCCGTGTTAATTTCAGCCTCAGTGAACAGGTTCAGAAGCTGGTTTGATTTTCTTCCTGGCAGACTTCAGAAGTCGGGTGTGTATGGGGTTGTCATGTCTCTGTTGGTCTCCGCACTTTGTGCGAAAATAGTCCATATCGACCTCATGAGAACCGCAGGCGGCCTGCTGAAAATACACACGAAGACAAGTGTCCATCTGTGGAGGGGACTGCTTTGTGCAACCACAAAGGAAAACCTCTGCAGAGAAAAACAAGGACGTCTGGGTTTTGAAGGGCGTTCCAGTTGCTTCGTCCTTTCGAGTGTATCAGTACCACCTGAGGCACCAGTAACTGGTGAGAATACTCGTAAGTCCACAAGGAGTTTCTTTAAATCTTTCTGCAAAAGCAGGTGTGTCTATAACCAGTGCAAAGAATAATCGTTTCGTCGAAGATGCGTAATGGTCAGGTCATGGACGGCAAGGTTTTGCAGTCTCACTGGAACAAGAACAACCAAAGGTTGTCTTGGTTGAACCAAGTTGAATACACTTTCAGTGATCAGGGTTGGGTGCCCATGAACCAGGGATTAAAGCTGGGTAAAACTTTTGAGTCATGTCGAGCCTGAGTTGGTGAATCGAACCAAAAGTTCTCAAAACCCCGAATTCCGTGCGTGATTTCTTGGGCGAGGAATGCCACTTTTCAGTGAATGTTATTCTTTGGTTAAGGGACAAAAAGACTTCGGAGGGTAACTTTTGCCTCTTGCCGGGGTATGGCTGGTTAAAACACGTTTGTTACAAAGTTTTGTCCTCTTGAATGTTCCATGTTTTGCTGATTTCGTACCAGGCCAAGAGACAAATGTTGAAAGTTTAATATTTTTGATTCCTGATTTCTAACAGCGCACTCCCTATTTGTCTTTCAGCCGGACACGTACATGTGCTTCCCACACAAACTGGGCGAGAAGGAGATCTATCTCAGTGAGTAGTGACTGTCGCAACAAGACAATCGTTTTTCAATCCACCACAATTTGTTAGTTGAGGCATTTCATAAAAATTCAACATCAAGCACCTGAGTCTTGGTCCTCTGTAATCTCCCTCAGCAGGACTCCACCCCCTTCCCCGAATGAGCTGGTTGTTAAATGACCGTCTTGACTGACGTGGCTTTGCACGTTGCAGCTGGTTTCGAGCCGCACGCCAACAAGTCGATCGCGCACCACATCCTGCTGTACGGGTGTGAGGACCCGGGCAGCAGCATCGGAGTCTGGTGGGTGTCGTGTGTGTGTGTGTGTGTGTGTGTGTGTGTGTGTGTGTGTGTGTGTGTGCGTGTGACACTTGTCACGTGATTCTGGAAAGATGCACGCACGCATCGAGTTTGTTGCGAGCATGGCGAACAAGTGGCTGTGGTGTTGTGTCATTTGCATTACGCTTTCGTGACTGCGACTTTCGCAAACGACAAAGAATAAGTGTCTGCGATTGCACATGTCTCGCCTTCGCACGAACAACACGCGGAGTCCCATCTGTGCTTGCAGGAACTGCGGAGAGATGTCGGCCCCGCCCCAGGACGGCACCGTCCTCGGGCCCGTGTGCAAGAGCGGGGCCAAGATCCTGTACGCGTGGGCTATGGACGCCCCGGACCTGAAGCTGCCCGAAGGTGAGGATCCCCAATCTGTGCCGAGATTTACAAACGCAATTGCTGGCCAGTTTTCAAGGAAAATCTGGAGAGTGTCACGAGATTGGGCTGTGAAACACGTGCACTGCACGGTTTTCACGTTGGAACCCGGCTGTTGGCAATCACTCTTCCACAGTGTCACGTCTTGTTTGTCGTTGATAGGAGTCGGATTCGGCGTGGGAGGCGACACGGGTATCAACTACCTCGTGCTGCAGGTTCACTACAAGGACGTCACTCCCTTCCTTCCGCCCAGTGAGTATGAACCCATTACCCGTGACATCTGTCACCTCTATTTTCACGGAAGAGCCCGCACAGAGAGACTGCTTTCTGGAGTATCCACTTTGTAAATGCAGGGATTTTACTGGTAGATTCAGTGCAGAACTGCGCAAAATTGTCCGCAGATAGAACTGTTGACCTTGGGGAAAACAATGCGTGCTCGGTCATCAATTGTCACACTTCAGGCATCCAGCGTCAAGCTGCACGTCAGATGAGATACAAACAACTTGGCGTGCAGGGAGAATCTCAGTTGTGAGCTTCCTGACTTGAGTGCACTGACAGTGGCACGCCAAGTCCTCGAGGGAGGCGATGAGCAAAACAATCTGTTCTGCTGATGTCCTTCTGTGAAGGAGAGCCAGAAATGAATGTGTGTCTCATATGTCGCCCAGTGCATCGAGGGAATCACTGCTGGGATCCAGCGGTGCCAAATTGGCCCGGGGCCCTGAGACCAAATGTGGCAGGGGCCGCAGTACCAACTTAAGAGCGAGTTTGCATTGTAGATCTATTCGGGAATCAGCAGGTTGTGGCTTCTGGGGTCCTGGATCAGCCAGTGTGGTTCCTCTGTCGCCCAAATGCACCAAGGAAACCAGACAAAAATGAAGCCTTCCTGGACGTGTGGTGCTGCGCAAGGGGATGTTTTTATCCTGCGTCCTTCCTGTTTTCGATCCAGAATACCTGTCAAATGTGAATGAAACCTTTCGCGTGACGTGTCTGTGGAAACAGCCTGTGCGGGAGAAGCTGGAAGCACAAAACATGAGTTTTGTTTGGCACACAAATGGAATTGCGGAAAATTGAGGGCGCAAATGAACAAACGATTGGTGTTTGCGCTCAAAAAGAGGTGCCCAGAGCCGTGTTGATCAGAAAATCTAACTGGATAGCGCACCTCATCCAGTCGTGTTTGGTTCGTTTGAGGCAGCTTCCTCAGCTTATTGGTTCCTTGGTTTCTGGTTTCTCGCGTTCTGATAAATAAGTACTTCCAGCCCGTTGTCCCCGTCGCGTGATCCGCCCAACACGACGTCGCTCTGAGTAAATTCCTCATCAATCTTTGGCGTCTGAAAGGGTTTGCGAACAAAGACCAACTTTATGGGTTCGTGTGGGAATCAACAGTGCTGCATAAAACCGGCCCAGAGTCGACACCGGAGAGAGAGAGAGAACATCGTGGGTCTTGTCTGAAAATCCAGAACCTTGTTTTGATGGCACAACGTACAACGTCAGAACAAGACACGATGGATGTCCTTTTGTACATTGCAGAACTGGAGCAGGATCACTCAGGACTGAGCATCAAGAACACTGACCAACCGTAAGTATCAACACCGTTTGGACGAGCTTTGGTTTGTCTTCAAGGCCGGGTGCAAGACTTCGGCCGGGGGCGGTGAGCCCGAATTGTAACGCCAAGGCGGAAATACGCCTGCAGCGCAAAAAGCGTGCAATTGGCCAGGGGTCAAATGGTGGCCGGGGCTGTGGTTCAGCCTCATGTCTTTCGCAAGAACTTTTTGTTTGTATTCGGGTCGACTGCCCGGTGGAAAGAGATTGAGCAGGTTCTCCTGGGTGGTTTTCGTGCTGCGTGTGTCGGGTGCATTTGTTGGAGAACCGCGCTGAAAGTGCACTTCTGTGTTGTTTGTGCAGGCAGCCGAAGTTGGCCGGAGTCTACCTGCTGGGCACGGGAGGCGAGATCCCTGCGCACGAGACGGTCTACATGGAGACGGCGTGCAGCTACAACGACCGCCCCACGCTTCACCCGTTCGCCTTCCGCACGCACGCCCACTCGCACGGTGAGTTTCTGGACTCCGCAAGGCACAATGGACCTTCAGCAACACGAAATGTGGGCGCAGACGTCGAGCTGCATTTTCACGTTCACGTGCGCAGAACCTCAAGATTGCATAATTGGGTGAAAAGAAGTGTCCATTCTCTGTGCATTCATGACCCCAGCGTGGCAGCATGAGAAGTGAGTGTGCACGTGGATGCTTTGTCAGCAACTGCACGCACAAATTTGACGCACGAACACGACCATTTCGTCGTCCTGCGTTCATTCGAGCTTGTATTATCCAACTCCAACTTTATTGCGATTGTGTTTTCCAGGTGAGGTTGTCGCTGGATACCGGGTGCGAGACGGGAAGTGGGAGGAGATCGGACGCGAGTCCCCGCAGAAGCCGCAGATGTTCTACCCGATCACACACCCCGGCATGACCGTGGAGAGCGGAGACATGTTGGTGAGTCGGAGCCATCAAGTCCAGACTTTTGTGTTTTCGTGTGAATTCGGGACTTTTTGTTGGGTGCGCTTAGTGTGTTGGCCCTTGTGTGAAAAGAACATGTGGGGTTTCTAGTGACGGGAGAGGGCGATCCGTGAGTGTAAGAAAGGCCCTGTTGTTCCAATGGTTCCTTTCCGTTTCAGGCGGCTCGATGCACAATGGTGAACGACGAAGACAGAACTGTCCACATTGGGTGCGTTTCTTTGTTCGTTTCTTTGTTTCTTTATTTCACTTTGTCAATTTGTTCATCAAAATGGAAGAAAGAGAAAACGTTCTGATTTGCAAGGTTACATGGTCTCTTCCACTTCAGCTTTGCACCCAATTCTTACTGAACACTAACTAACGTTCCCAAAACTCCAACAACCATGGTTAACATGTGACAGTGAGGATTTTGTCGTGCTGGCCTGGTTGCGTCAGTATCTCCAGAGTCAATGCAAAGAACAATCCAAGAAATTGGAATCCAGGGTTTAATCCAAGAAATTGGAATCCAGGGTTCAAATCCCACAAACGAATCTTGCCTGTTTCCGTCAGTGAAGTCAGCGTCAACTCCCAGGGTTGATGCTTGGGCAAAAAGAATCCAGGGTTTGTTTTTGTCAGTGAATCCAAGGTCTTCTGTCGTACGCGGGGTATTGTCTGGATCGCAGGCTGTCAAGAATTCTGGTTCATGTGTTTCAGACAAAAGTTTTTTCATCTGTCACAACGCACAATCTGTCACAAATTTCGGGTGTTTCCTGCCTCGAGTCCGTAATTCATGTTCCGACATTGTCATCTGAAGATGAGCTCTATATCCTTGCAGCGCGACGCAGAACGACGAGATGTGCAACTTCTACATGATGTACTGGACGGAAGACGCGGCGCCGCTGAGCCAGGACAACTGCTTCAGCGCCGGGCCGCCCACCTGGTCGTGGGGCAGCGCCCCGGGCCTCAACTCGGACGCCGCGCCGCACTCCGCCAGGTGAGAAAGTCCGCGTCTACAAACACTCCACTTCAACAAAAACTCCAAATATCTACAAGTACTTGAAAATTGCGCACAAATACCTACGCCATGCCCGAGGCGCTTGTCCACACTGGCAAATGTGCTTTCTTGTGCGCAGCATAATCCCAGGGACGGACAAGCTCTTGGAGGCGACGCACGCCTTGGTGCAGCAAGCAGAGCAGCAGATGGACGCGTTCGCGTCGGACGCCGCAGAGGACGGTCTGCTGCGTCTGCTCGAGGAGCTGCAGGACGAGACGTCCGAGCAGCAGCAGCAGGAGGTGAACAGACGCGCCCTCCTTCTTTGCGCCAAGGGAGGCCCTGTTGACCGTCCTCGTTCTTCCCTGCAGCGAATCCCAGTGGAGGTCCTGGGGATTGGTGCCATCTCACCGTCCTGTCCTGCACCAGGCCTCGGAGCCTCAAAACATTTTTAAAGCTTTGTGTGCCACCAGAGACGTCGCTCCTGCACAAGTCAGTCGATAACGCAGCTCATGATGATTGACAAAGACATGAGGAAGACAACCAGTGATGAGAAACCAGCCACAAGTCTCAGCTTTTGGGTGCCCAGGTTGCAGCACAGTTTTGGCGCGGTCAGGTTGTTCAGGCCAATTCTTTTCCCACACATCAACAAACGTTGAGATCGGCCCCACCACCACGAAATGTCGGATTGATCACTGCGGATTGGTTTCTTCTTGACTGAGCCCAAAACTTTGAAGCTCATAGTCGTCAATTTGAACTGGGCGTGAGGGAGGGCTTCTTGGCGACCCAGGAGCCAACCTCGACTTTGTATGGAGTGTCAAATCGAGTTTCAAATTGCTTTTCCAGATGTACGATTCGTACTATCCGGAGTTCGAGAGAAGCAGGTACGACCCGATTCCGTACAACATGGACCAGGAAGAGGAATACAACCAGATCTCTCAGGTGAGAGGACGCCATCATCCGACGCTCAAACACTTTGAAAGATTGTGATGTCAGCATGAGTGACACAAAGGTGATCACATTGCTGGAGGTTCCGTTTCGCATTGAGACCTGGATCTGGCTTTTGCAGGAATATCCCGAGTTGGTTGATGACTACCAGCGAGCACGGCTGGCGAAGGACCGCGATTACGAGAACTGGTTGGCCCAAGAATACTACAGACAGCTCCAGGAGGCGTAGGAAGGTCACGAACCAGGCCAGTGGGGTCTCCTCATGACCTCTCAAGGTCAAGTCACATCTTGCTCTGTGATACAATGGGCTTTCGCTGTCAAGGTCACTGCAACAAATCAGTAATGACCCAATTTACGATTGTGATAATTGGGTCATTCTTGTGACCTTGAAACCAACAACTACTTTGTGTCAAACTTTCTTCATTTTTTCAATGCTTTTAGGAGCAAGATGTACTTGAGTTTTGGAAACTAAGGTCATTGTGGTCGACCCCGAACCAAACCTTTCACTTGGCTCAATTGTGGCAGAGACCTTCAAGAGGAAAGAGGCAGCAACTTGAATGGCTTGCAGGCCAGAGGAACGCAACTCTCCTCACAATGCCTGTTTGCCCACGCAGTTACCTAGCTGTTGGCCTTCAGTTGTCAAGGTCAGAATTGATCACGGCTGAATGTCGAGCAAGGTCGTTCAGAACAAGCCCAGGTGGAGAGCTTCCCGTTCCTCTCGGAGGAGAAAGCAAAATTGTATTCCAGTGACAACATTCCCTTCCAGTGCAGGGGTCCTCGGTAACGTTTTGCTTTCTCCCAGATAAAAGCTGTTCAAAGGAGGAGGTTTCTGCCACAATTTTCAGTGCAAAAAATTCCCATCCGAGAATATGTGAACCACCCAGCCAAAGAATGTCCATCCTGTTGATCTCCCTCCCACCGACCCGCCCACCGCACCTATCCACCACACCCGAGCCCGACCCCCTACATCCCAGCTGCTGTCGAATGATATTCAGTGTACAAAAGCGACTGATGCGACTTGAACGGACCGGGAGATGGAGCTGCTCTTCTCTTTTTCCGCGGAAACGGAATCGGCTTGAAACGAACTCTCAATGACGAGGACAACGGACCGAGGCCGCACGCTTTGTCTGAATCTGAACGTCTGCATGAATTTGCGAACAGTGTTGTTTTCTGAAAAAGAAGGATTTTATCCAAGGGTACCACGCATGAACCTCGGGATCGGTGGTACCAGACATGCGATACGCTGGTTCTGAAAACGACAGTGCCCGCTAATCCTAACATCAGATTCAGACAAAACGCGAGGTCTCCAATGGACTTTCACGATTGCATAGCGACACGAAAATGGTTTTTAATTTCAGGTGTCAGGCTCAGAATTTGGTTGAAGTTTGAATTGTTCTGTTGTGATCTGAAGCATTATGATATTTCAAGGGTTTTGATTCGAAGCCTGTGCGCTCAGTTTCAACGGTGTTCTGACGCGTTGAAAACGAACTTGTGAAAGTGCAGTTGTGTTCAGAGGTTATAATTCACTGTACAAAATTCTCAAATTATTTTCTGTATTTCCTTCAACTGTTGGCTCCTGGTCCCATCGAAAACGAACTTCAAACGTTCGGTTGGAATCCATGTGAATTGGCCCTGAGATTCGAACCAGCGGATTCTGCCATGAAGGAGCGTTGGTTTAGAAATTTGACAAGAAGTGAGATTTCGTATACAACCAGAGTTTGAATTGGGCGGGACCAGGTTTGTCCACAAATTATGTAAATCAGATCTGCAGTAAGATCTGCCTGTACCGGTATAGATAGGGCTACACATCGCAACACATCTCAACTGCTTTGCACGCGTCCAGGTTTTTTGGCTCTTGTTTGTAATGAGAAAGTTGCCCTTTTTTGGCTCACAAACTGCGTTGTGTTCAGAAGTTCTGCCTTGGAGAAGTTGCCCTGAAGTCCCGTGCAAGCAGGGACGCGTGTTGAGCCATTGAGATGTTTTGGCGTGTGTTGTACATAAGTAGAGCCTGTGATGGGTCCAATACAAGTGTCTATTTTTCTCCAAACCTCCAGAGTTTGTCGCTCCACTTTATCGCTTGTTCCCACTTTGCACGAAAAATTTTGTCAGAAAAAATTCTAGTCATTATGCGCTTCTTTCAATCCAAACTTGATGCTTGGATTTCTTTTTTTCAAAATCATACAGTCAAACCTGTTCGCTCTTGTGATCCAGTTGTGATCTGTTTCTCATGCTCAAAGATGCTTTTTCTGGGGGGGGGGGCGTCGTTGACATCTTTTGAGTGGAAAAGATTTTCTGCGTTGATTGAAGGGACTTGTTTCCATTGAGGAAGAGGTTTGACAAAGGACTTAACTTTTTTTCACTCGTGTGCACGCTCGCGCATCGCTTTCGCGCTCAATACCTCACATACCCAGGTTGTACACCCAGAGTTTCGAGAGGCTGATGCCACTTAATTGGCATTTTATTCGAGCTTGTGCTTGTTCAGTTTTCTCCCCGAAAGAAGTTTTCACGGTGATAGATGCATTCCCTTTTGTGGATGTTGAAAACTCCACTTTCCGCACTTGTAAAAATTTCCAGTGCAAAACATTTTTCTGCATGCTATGTTTCTTGTAAACCAAATCATATCAATGGGACGCGGCTTGAGACTCAATCAAAAGGACACAGAGAATCTGCGTGAAGCGCGTTGCTCAGCAACTGCACAGTGCACATGCACAGGGCTTCTGTCGCAAAGCGCGCACGCTGACCATTCCTGTGCTTCTGTGTACAAAAAATCAGTATAAATTTTCGCAAAATGAGGAAAAGTGAAAAAAAATAACCCAAACATATTGATGTATTGTGATAAACCAATGTGTTGTGATTTGTGTATCTTTGTTGCATTTGTATCATGAGTTTTTATTGTTCAAAACTGTTGACCAATGACAAGGTTTCAGGCCAAAGTGATGGTCCTATTGAAGAGAACGACAATTTCGCGGGGAGTCTGAGTTTAAAGAATTGCCTGCAAAAAGAGACACTGTTCTGCACCTGATTTTAGCTCGGCTCCTTCAAACCCTCCCCGATTCGAAGCTTTACGTCCCCCACGCAGATTTCTTTCAATGAGGCGGGTTCGAATCAAGGTGTGCAAAGATCAGGTCCAAGTCAAAAGACTCTTTCATTGTACATGCAGTTCTAACAAAAACGCGTGCAAATTTGTGGTTGGTGAGCCAAATCATGCGGATTCAACCCCCTCTGCTTGTGAACGAATCCGAAGACCACGCAAATTTTTGACAAATCCTGCAGAAATCGAAGGAAAACCTCAACAAGTTTAGTTGGTGTCTATTCTGTGTTGTGAATTTGTTTGAACAGTGTACTTACCAAGGTGACAGACTGCACTGCAGGGTTGCAAACACTGGATCGCTTTCGCCTGTGTCCACAAGGCAACAGTTCTATCTGCACCAGAGATCTCTCTTCAGAGCCTCCAAAATTCCAAATATCTATTTTTGTACGCCAGTGCCACAACGCAATCCAGTGTACAAAAGAAAAGACGCCACATTTGTAAAAAAATATGTAAATTTATTGAGAAACAACACAAGTTGTGCGACGGAATGAAATATATTTGGTGTTTTTGCCTGGAAATACTATTTAGATGAATAAATAACATGGACGGTTCATGCAAAGTTTTATCACGATTGTTTGTTTGATTTCTTTGCGCAGAGCTTTCGTTGTAACGTGCGTGCAACAAACAATGCTTGTTCTCGCAAAAATAGAAATGGTGCACGAATCGCAGACACACGCACGCACGCACACACACCACCGACCTTGCGATGAAGCCTCAGCTTGACGGATCAACACGCACCACACACACTTTCTATGCATCGACAAATGTACTGGAAGATCTCTGGTCCCTTTTTGCTCGCTGGACGGAAGCATCGCGTGTGTCCGAAAGATACAACTCCAAATCATGAATGGAATCTTCATTTGTTCTGGAACAGCTGCACATCAGAATTGTATGTGAGTCAAAATTGGAGCTGTTGTCGCGCGTTCAGAGCGCAGTGCTGTCAAGTCGTGTACGCTAAACGCTGCGTGGTTCACTCGGAGGGCGCCGGACCCTGGACGACGTCACGAATCCGCTGAGCGTCCCTCTGCAGTTCAACGTTGTCTCTGTCGAGCTTCAATGCGGCGTCATAATCCAGCAGACCTTAACCATACAAGACGGAAAACAAACCATTTTTCTGATGTGGAAACAAAATGCGGTGATGTCTCACTAGGCACTGCATGCACAAATCTGCCATGAAATTCAGAAAATCGCTTCTTTTGCTGCTTTTCATTGTTACACTGCAGACGACCAGGTTCCCTCAGCATGAAGCTGGGTCACGGAACTTCAGCTTTGACGGGGCGCGTACCTTCAGCATACATCTCGAGTTCGCACAACGCCGTCCCGCGTCTCACGTGCGCCGTGCAGCGACTCTTGGCGTTCTGCGGAACAGGCGGCGTCAAGAGATCCAGCGCCTGAAAACAAAAGGGACACGTGAATGAACCGTCTGTGTCGCTGCCGCTGCCAAGTTTGTGTCTCATTCAAATGGAAATTGGAGGAGATAGTGATCAAGAAACGACAAGTTCGTTCACTTGCCTTTGAACAGTCCTCGATCGCTTTGAAGAAGTTCCTGAGTTTGAGGTGGCACGCGGCTCGGTTTGAGTACAGACTAGATTTGGAGTTGAGGACCAGTGGTCAAATACGTCTCGTCTCACACCAATCTGAGGACTGTTCGGGAAGCAGCTTTCACTCGAAACTTAGCTTGGTCACAGGGGCCGATCGAAGGAGGCCGGAGACGAACTAAATCTGCGCCACCGGCACAAATTTACCCCTGACCGAACTCAAGAACCGCTACCGCTTTGAAGGATACGAGAAGAGCCTTGGGTTGAGTCGGATGGCGTGCGAATACACGTTGACGGCGGACTGGAAATCTCCCATGCGGAAGAATGAACTGAAAGACGACAAACGAGAAAACTGCGATCAAAGCGTCACACGAGGCTCTCACCCCCAAACACAGGAGGTGAGAATCCAGGACTTGGCCTCAATCCGCAAATCTGGACTCACTTGGCTTTGTCCTTGAGCCACAAAGGATTCTTCTCCTCCTCGCTAAGATCTGCGTTTTCCACATCTACGATTCGCTGAGCTTCTGCCTGTTTCCGCAACCACTGTCAAACAGACGCACAGAAGATCCTGTCAGCAAAAGAAACAACACGATTGGTGGAAACCAAGGAGGAATCAACGGGGGCCCAAGCTCTCCTGACCCTGAAGATATGACCCCCATTGTTGCTGCGCCGCGAGGCGAACGATCTTTCCTTGTTCACGTTTTGTCATCAGGTGGTTAACCGGTCAACCAAATTCTACAGGATCGAACCCCTGCTGGGGATTGGGCGCAGCAGCAGCGCCGCACGACGCACCTCTTCCTCCTCGGGTGCAGTCGACTCCCGGGCTGCGGTGGGAAAGGCCCGAGGCGTGAAAGACACGGTGATTTTCCCTGGTTCCCTCAGAGGTTTTCCTTCAGCTTCTTCCCCGAATATTTCACTAGCTTTTTTGTCTGCAACAAGAAAACAAAATACAACGTTTCTTGTTGCAGACATTTGCTGCACAGATGCGTCCACCACTGCCTTTCCAGCTTCTCCGCAAAATCAACCAGCTGAATGAAATTCTGTCCGCGAGGGGTCGGTATTGTGTGTGCAGAATCCGGACGGCATTGAAAACACCTTTTCCGTTGTCGGAGTGTCAGAAGGGTAGGGTAGTCAAAACTACCTATGAGCACTTTCCACTCGACGGTCGTCCGTGCCAAAATGCTCCATGGGTGGTTCTGACCCTGTGTCAAAACTCACCCGTTTGTGTCAGAACCCATCATTCCATATTTTAGCAACGGTGCACTTTCAACCCTGGACGGTATACATTGCAATACTGGAAATCGCTCCTTGTGCACAACACTACCATTTTGTCCCTGAACGGTCTGCTTTGGACACTGACATTCGTTCCAAGCTGAACTATGGCATTTTCACCCTGAACGGTACATTTTCAACCCACAGATGCGCTCAGACATGAACCAGTACCATTTCACCCTTGATGGTGTTGTTTTCACTTTCAGATGCGCTCATAGTATAAAACAGACACATTTGTGTGGAAAACTGGATGGAATGAATGTTTATTTATCACTGAGCAGTATCACTTTGTCTGTTT
>JAAUXT010152680.1_pt1 | contig 20068 bp, 17 predicted proteins | sample 7278171 | NCBI WGS metagenome assembly JAAUXT01 (sample SAMN14350112, study PRJNA611818) | marine sediment metagenome | isolation source: surface marine sediment (1.8m) | place: French Polynesia: Moorea | collected 2018-08 | reverse complement strand
TGTGACACCATAGAGGAAGGTAGCCTAAACCACTGAGCTCCAACTCATACTCTACAATAAACTATACTACAACATCACTACTGGGGCTTCACTCATATATACAACATTTGTTTTCAAAGTGATTTTGACAGGTGAATTGTGGTAGCTCATTTCATTGTGTATGCACCCAAAATTTGGAAAATTCAACAGAAGCACATTTTTCAACCAATAAACAGAACACTCATGTTTCTCCTTTTTGCAGGGAGAGCTATGGGCCAAGTACCAGTGGTCCCACTTCAAGGAGTGACTGGGGAGGAGCATGCACTGGACAATGACACCCTTGACCACTGGCAGAACTGTAGGTGAGAAAAGGCACACAGCACACAAACACATGTATACACACACCCTCTCCCTCTCTCTTACTTCTTTCTCTCCCCCCCCCCTTCTCTCTCTCTATCTCTCTCTCCCTGAGTCTGCCTACTTGTGTATGGCTTTCCTTCTGCATGCCTTTAAATTCTCTTTCTCAGTGACCATCCCCCCAAACAAAAATTTCACTTTGATGCACAAAGTAATCTTTTTTCCAATTTTTTGATTGCTGAATCTTGTGCATCATAAGCTCCACATTGGTTGGTGAGTGAAAAGCTCAACCCTTACATGAGCACCACACCCTCCTGTTACAGGCAGTCTCAGAAGCAGATGGACATGTAGCTGAGACCATCTGGCCTTCCAGAACCACCACACCCTCCCACAACAGCAAGTCTCAGATGTACTTGCACTTGCACTACTGTGACTGACAGTCCTTACAGGTCCACCGTATCCACCCCACATGCAAATTGATCATGGTCATAATGTGTATTTTTTCATCACCTTTTCTCTCAGGTTGACTGTTAGATGTTGAAATCGTGTTTTCAGCTGCAAGATTTACTGGTCATATTGGTGTGGTCAACTGTCCCAAGGTTTGTGCAGTGCATTTCAAATCTGCATACTGGGAGGTAGACTGACTCAAACAGACCAAGGAACAATAACTCACCAGTTCTGTAAAGAGACATCACACCTGAAGCTGCAAAAAATCTGCGCATCCCCATTTGACCCAGGCCAACGTGTTGAAGTCTGCTGGAATGACAAGGGATTCAACATACAATGCTCTTTCCCTGAGTTTGTGTTGTCCTCCCCACCGCCTTGCTCCCAAGCGCGGAAGATACCTTCCACGTCACATTCTTCTTCATACGAAAAATCAGAGCAAAAAATATCTCCATCCATGGCAGCATGCTGTCTTGTGCCAGTGATGTGATTCCAACAGACCCCAGTACAGGGTTGGCACCCAAGAGACAGCTCTGGGAAGCAGGTCACGGAGAGGGAATGGATCTTTGTGGAGGACGCAGGTAACTTCAAATTTGACAACCAAATAAAAATCAGATTGAAAATGAATTGTGTCCGTGGTCCAAAGTTCCGGTGGTAAATTTATTGTCCCGGTGTTTTGGAGGGTCTGAACCCCAAGGGCCACACAGTTGCCGGTCAGTTCAAAAGACAGCAACTTTTCAGTCATTCTCTTCTTTTGACCAGGCGAGTATTTTGACGCAGGTTGGCGTGTTTTTCGCAGGGCCGAGTCAAGGTAAAACGTGACTCTTGTTTTGTCTTTCCGTATTCGTCATTTGTCTTTTTTTATGACAGTCGAACAGGCGCATTGCGTGGTGATGTACGTATTCTGGTTTGCAAGTCGTACAGGTCTTGTCTATACCAAAACGTGAACATTCGGGTCGCAGGTTAATTGCAATGCGTTGGCTGTGACTTTGCAGAGGAAGAGTCAGCGAAAGCCTCCGAGAAGGCTAATTGCTTCGGTTCTTTGTTGATTGAAAAGGGCGCTGGGTTCGTCTTCGGTGAGCCACGGATTTTCTTTCTGGAATTTGAGCTTTTCGAAAAAAAGAAAGAAAAAGAAACGACAAAGCTGACATTAATAGAGTAAACAACAGTGGAACCAAAAATTTTCTTTGCGCGTCTGGCGTGATATCATGCACAAGATTGGCTTCTAAATTGAAGAGTTAATTTCCTTTTCATCAACACAATTATGCAATTATATTACCCTCATTGTGCCTGTATGTAGCTGTGACAAAGAGGCGGGGTTACACTGATAATTGACCGCCACAGATTATGTTGGGGAATCTAATTTAGGGGTGATATTTGGACCTGACCATACAAGCGACGGAATCAACAGCATTTCCGCATTCGTGGACCAACTTTGTTTCAATTAGATCTTGACTTTGTTTGAAGAAAGACAGTGTCTTTTTTTGTTTTTGTGCTTGATTGATCACAGCTTTTCGAAGCGCCCTTTCACACGCACGAGATCCATGGGGGTTCTCATGCGGGTGTGAAGCACTTCGGAAACACGCAAAACGTGGATGAGTACAGTCAGAAATTTTACGCAAGAAAATGGAACGGAACAGAGAAAAACCCACAGCAGGTTTGTACAAAAGTTTGTTTTTTGTTCCTGTCGTTATACGTGTTTGTATTGTTCAGGCCAAATTTTTACGTGCAAAATCCAACGAATTGACGTGGTCTTTGGCAGATGCAAAAAAACACGAAGCAACTTCTCCTCTTCAATTGTCAATCATGAGCACCCGCGGGTACGAAGTGCATTGTTCTTTTCGTTGTTCTTTACGGGAAAAAACCCCACAAAGTTCAGCTTCCACAGGCAAGCCACCAGAAACGCATATGGACAAATCTCGAGGATATGATGGAAAGAAGGAGTCGAAAGACCTGGAGTCCAAAAAGAAGAAAACCAGGTACAGGTAGGACAACTTGTTTCTGTTCGTCATGTACGAGTTCGATGTTCTCAGGCAGCGGTTCTTGTCGTCCCAAGTTGTGACCACCTGCCGTGTCTGTCCACCCAGACTTCTCGCCATTGACACAGTTGAAGTGAATGAGGGCCACTTCGTACTGCTTCATACTGTCAAGTTCTGCCCTTTCAGTATTCGAACCAAGAATTTCCTTGGCAAACAAAGCACTGCTTTGAATCGGAGAAGAAATTGGGCAAGCCCATGTGCACACACTGAACAGATTTGCATCTGCATCATTCACGATACAGGGGTGCATGCAATTGAGGGCCACAGATGACATCCTCTTTCAAAAAACCTTCAGAGCCCCAAAACTGACGTGTTTTGGATGCACTTGAGTGTTGACAATAATCATGATTGGATCCCAGGAGGTTCAATCGTGGTTGACGTAATGTGCCTGCACCACAAAAGTGACAAGGGCGATTCCAGGATTTGGCGGAGATGACCAATCCCCTGTCCCCCACAAAGAGAAAACTCTTCATCTTTTGTGACAAATTCAGCAATTCTGACGGCGCAAACTTTGCAAAAATTGATGGTGTGAAATTATTCTGAGTTCTGAATTTCCGAAAAAGGATTTCCAATAAACCGTGGAACACACACAAGGCTATACATGTTTGCAAGCGATTTTCCTGTTTGTTTCTTAATTCCAGATGTAACTGAGAAAGAAATGTTTGCTTTTTTCAACAAAGCCTCACAAAATTCTTTCGTTTTCTGCCCATCCAGCTCTGCGCGACAAACTAAAAAATCCCGTTGTGAAAAAGAAAAATTGAATTTTGATCAAATGCAACGAAAGAGTACAGAAATATTTTATCTAATGGCAATTACAAAGTGACGATAAATAATTTACAGTGAGATGGCCTGACATCAAGCGTTCGTTTTGATCCTGTCAATTAAACCAATTTGTTCTCAAAGTTCCGCTGCAAAACGTTACAGCAATTTCCTTTGCACCCCGCGATATTCAGCGCAAGCTGGTGGATCCACCCTGAGCCCCATGCGTGCTGTGTGTGCGTTCCCTTCTGCCACCGAAAACAATGGATGCAACCAAAACGTCAGGGACAACCTTTGTTATGAACAGGAGGATTCGGAACAAAACAGTTGGGAAATGCTTGATACGAACTTTCTGGTTGCCTGACTTGTGCCTTACAACAAGTAATCAACAGAAAGCAGAAGACAAGTCAAATTCTCGGCTTCGCCTCTCCTCTTGTCTGTTAAATAATCTGTGGTCTGTTGACAACTCAGACCTGATCATGCAGAATGTGTGAAAACACAGAGAAAAACTTTGTCGACACAGGCGGTGTCACGAACCATTTTCTGCAAAGTTAAAATTTTCTCCCAAAAAAAAGTGATCAGAGTGAAAACTGGAAATCACACCTGGATCCAGCAGTGCGCGACTGTTTATCTAACACAGACTGAGTTGCATGAGGGATCGCGGCAATATCGTAATGAGCTCAATTGGCTTAATTTGTTCTGTGAATTGAAACTAATCATGTGTTATTGTGTAAATTATTATTTGACACGGATGAGGCAAGTTCTGCTTCACCCTCGAGTTTGGTTTCCACAGTAAAAAGTTGTTGCAAGATTGTGAGTGTTTTCTTTCTTTTTTTTTCAAACAATTTATTTTTCCTCCATGGGTAAAGTGTCATTTTTTGAACACACATGACTCACACTCATCCTGAAGTAATGATCGTACGACCTTGCGACGACAACGCAACAGCTCCAGATGCATGATCAAAAAGGTTTCAGTGTTCTTTTTTTTGTTTGTTTTTTTGTTCAAACAATGAGATGTTTGAAATTGTGAGGTGTGCGTCCGTGGAGTACATTCGTGTGCGTGTGCACGCATGCATCTTACATTCCAGAAGATGAAGTATCGTTGGCAAAATGTTGAGTTGTGTGGCGCGTTATTGGCTTCAATATGTGTTGTCTCCTGTTTACCTGCTTACAGGAATACGAGTGTGCGCGCACATCCAACGGCAAGAGGTCTTTGCCGCAAAACACAACACACACCACATAAAATGTTCGAAAAAAATGTTTCTCCAGAACAACCTTCACTGCCTACCAGTTAGATGAAATGGAGAAGGCCTTCGAGCGTGCTCCCTACCCAGACGTGTTCGCGAGAGAGGAGCTGGCTATGAGGATCGGCCTCAGTGAGAGCAGGGTGCAGGTCTGGTTCCAAAACAGGAGAGCCAAGTGGCGTAAGAAGGAAACACCAAGAAAGTCGTCTTCTGTCTGCGCAGGTTGGCAGATTTTCCCGACAGATACACTTGAAGTTGAAAACCAAATCCGCCACAGATCATTTTACGCATTATAGTTTGAATGCTTTCAAAAGAATACTCACGATGAATCTGACAGCCTTTTTTTTTGTCCATGCATGTCTTGGGAAAAGGGTTTGTGCCGCTTTGTCGAAAGAAACCTGTTGAGCGAAAAGAAAATGACGCGCTGTGTAATCGCTGGTGCAGATCCACTTCCGTGGAGTCTGCATGCACAAAAATACTCGCTTTTCGCAGCTCTGATTTTTTTTCAGCGTACGGAGGTTTTGCAGGCTATATGAGTTTCTCTGCTGGACCAGCCACAGGATACAGCTGCCAAAATTTATCTAATGTTGTGAATTCCGTTGACAGGTAAAAGACTCAGTGAAAACCATTCTTGTGTTTTGCATACAGCAGCTTGAAATGCAAGGGACATCCTGGAAGTCCTTGCAAGCGCGTTTGGATGACAAACTTTGTTTCGCACCCCAGGAACTTTGGGTGTTCCTCTGAAACACCAGAACAACGCGAGCAAATGCACACTGCATGGGTCACTTGTTTGCAGGTGGTCATTCCTGGCTCCGGAAAATCCAGGGGCATGCAATTCCCTGCACCCTCGCTTGAGCTACATGCCGCCCGCTGCGATGGGGTTTTCGACATCGGCTTACAATGGCTTCAGTCCCGGGCACACTGCCCCTCCAGCCGCACCCGCTGCTTATCACCCGGCCGATGTCATGTACGGCTCTGCGACCATGGCCGCGGTTGCGCCGGCAATTCGACCAGCCACAGCTTCCCCCACCGCTCATTCGAGCACCAGCATCCCGATGCTGGCCCACATGCCTTGCAGCAGCCCAGCGGACAACCTGTCGGCGATTCGAGAAAGAGCGTCAGCTTTTGAGGATTCAATCGCAGCAGACAACATTTTCACTGAGGGGACAAAGAAGATATGTGCCATGAGTCCTCTGAAACTGAAGAAGGAACTTCTTTAACTGTGTTCCTGCGCGTTCTGTTGAGTTTTTGAATCACTGTGCCTCGGACAGTCTTCTTGTGCCTCGGACAGTCTGTGCTGCTCGTCTGTGCTTTTCAGAAATAAAACAAGTGAAACTTCGCTCCTCAGAAACAAAACCGCTTCTTGCACGCGTGTTAAATTCTCACGAAGTCGAAAATGAACAGAGACACAAGGATTTTTTATCTGTTCTGTATCAATGACACTAGTGTTCACATTTTGCCCTGGGTCACTGTCATGACACGTGCACAAAATAGGACACCACCTGAACAGAAAATACACTCGTGAAAGCCCTTGCTCCAAATTTGGTAAAGGATGTCTGTGAACGTCCTTCAAACGACGCGAGTTGGCTGGAGTGGTTTGTCAAAATGGACAATTTTACATTGCGTGAAGCGCGAGAAGAAGATTGTGCCGACATCATGCGACTCATTCACGTAACAAGCTGTCTTGTTCCCAAATAAAGACGCATTGCGTTGTTGAAAGTTCGCCCTCTCCATAAAAGATACTTGTGGTTTCACGTCACAGGTGGAAATCGATTGCACCACAATGCAAAGTTGCAATCAACTTTTTTGGACACACCAATCTGTGGTGGCGTTTCAAAAATTTGTTTCTTTCAGGAACTGGCAGTGTTTGAGAGCATGGAGGAGAGAGTCTGTGTCAATGCTGAAAGTAAGTAAGTCACCTGAGTATCTGACCAAGCGATGTTGCTCCTGAGAGCACACTCAAGATCTGACTGTTCTCTGCTCAGCTTTGAAAGAAGATGGTTTTGGAAAACAATCATTCTACAAATGTCTCGTCGCTGAGAAATTTGATGCACAAGGTGAGAACAAATCAAAATCACGTTTTTTTTGGCGTCAAAGCAAAACCTCGCTGGGCAGAACTTCATATTCGTCCAACAATCACTACAATTGCTCGAAAGATCGGTGTTCTCATTCCAGCCGACAGACAAACAATCGTTGGCTACGCGCTGTATTTCTTCATTTACTCCACATTCGAAGGAAGGTCCTCATTTCTGGAGGATTTGTACGTGACACAAAAGCACAGAGGACAAGGCATCGGAACAGCACTTTGGAAAAAGGTTGCCCAGGTGGGTATTCTTCATTTTTAGGTCAAAGCAAACTCATGACCGACTGTGAGTGATCACGCAGTGCACGATTGTAGGAGGCGGTGAAAAAGAAATGCAGGAGGATGGACTTCGCAGTCCTGAACTGGAACGAGAACGCAACAAAGGCCAGTGAATTGGAAATTTGTTCAATGAACAAAGCACTCAATGAACAAACCACGCTCATAATTGCACGTTGCAAGGAGTGTTCAATGCTCTCGATAATATTCCAGATTTACATCGAGCACGGCGCAGTGGACCTGACCAAACGAGATAAGTGGCACTTGTGGCGACTAGAAGACGACGCTCTGAAGAATTTTGCTTCCAAAGCCTGATCATTTGAAAGTTCGGATGGCTTCCTGGGTTAGGACACTGTTCACGTGAGGACGAGTTCGACACCTTCAAATAAGAAAGCGAAGCAGAGAAATCCCGCAGTCTTACGGCTGAATGCTGTGATCTTACCCGGCAAAGGTGCACAGACACACGTACAATCGTGACTGGATCAAGCCGGCGGATCGTTGAAAACCGTGGGTTTAAGAACCAACAGATAATTTTTACGACCGACATTGTTATTGTGGATTCAGTGCAATGTCTACAAAGCGCAAGAACGGATAGTGTTCTTGTTCCAAGGGTGGATCCAGTGGGGGTGACAAGACCCCAGGTCTCCCTCTCTGACCCCTGACAAAACACTTTGCCCCTAAATTTAGCGTCCGTACGTGAACAAATTTGTTGCACGTAGAAGTTGGCCGCTCCCAAAGGGGTGGACACCCTTTGGCCAGATCGTGGATCCGCCCTTGTCTGTTTTTCGGGTCACGCATTGTCCGCCCATTTCCGCCTCGTGCAACAACAGGAATACGTTACACAAATGTGAGATTTTGTGCACTTTTGAACTTTTGTACAGGTGCAACTGTAAAATCTGCCAACTATGCTGTGGTCATTTTCTCAAAACAGTGTAAAAGTTATGTGTAAAGTAAAGTGTAAAATTCATGTAAAACTGCTCAAGAAAAGCTTCAAAGGCTCGACCAATTTGACGCTCTCCCAGAGATGGCGTCTGTTGGTGGTGAGTCAACTTGCCGCTGTGACGGCAAGGTGGACTCATTCAAATTCTTCGTGACAACCAAAATGCAGCTGTACACATGTGAAGAGATTCCAAATGAAGAACATGCGTCATTCCAAAGGCGAACAGGACCGCACGTGGCACTTTCGAAGTTTCTCCGAAACGAATCTGGTGAAACTGCGAAAGCACACCCAACTAATATTCAAGTGCAAAAAACCAAATTTTGACAAGGTAATTTTAGCCACAAACACCGTGACAAAATACCGTATTCACCCGTGTATGAGTGTCGTATACCAGTGCGAAGATTCCATTGACGATTTTGTCATGCCCAATTTCGGGCAAGAAAGGTGAATGCGACAAGCAAGCACATTTGGGCACATAGTGAATTGACATCTTACACTTGACAAACCACAGAGAACTCCACAACAAAGCAGGAGCTCTCCAACACAAATTTCCACACAGAAGTTGTACCGATTGGTACATGATGAAAACTGGATAAAATCCAGTCTGCAGGGGCAAAATGACAACTCCATTGTTCGATAAACTTCCATTGCAAGTCCTCCTCCTTTCAACTTGATACACTTCCGACTGCGATCCACGACACCGAAGTGTCACACATGAATTGATTTCTTTTTCAAAAGGCTACCTCCGACTGAAATCCCATGGGGAGGCGTTGATCCAAAATCGATTCGTTGAATTGAAGGTCAGAACAAGCAGGAGGCCTGTTACTTTTGAACACATTCATTTCAGCTTGTGTATCCTCTTTCTTTCCAACGTTTTCCCGAGCGGGTGATTCGGACAGCGCATGACTAGCTTCGCTGCGTAAAGTGTCCACTGATAAAGAATGGCATGCCATTGGTCGTCTCTCAGACCGCTGAGACTGTGCAGTTTCTTCACACGTATTTCCTTCAGTCTGATCAGTGAATGGCTTTGGAAGGGGCATCTGTGGGTCTGATATGGGGTTTATGGTGGGCACCTCCATGTTGGGTAGAAGGTAGCGCCTCATCCGTAACCGATGCCTGTGGTTGCGGAAGCACAAGAGCAAGACCAGTCCTGCTGCGATCAGACAGACGAGGACCACGAACAGCACCAAGGGCAGCAAGGCATTCGGGTTGTCTGCAAAAGAAACGTGGGACTGAAATTTGTCAGAAAGTGCACCAAGTTCCTGACATTCAAGCGCTCGGGTGGAGGTTCCTGAGCATAAACTTTTTTTGGAGCAGCTGCACAGGAATAGAGGATCCCAACTTCCCACTCACGGATCTGTTTGGGGGCAGGGGGTGCTTTCCGAAGGGTTGCTGAACATAAACTTTTGCCAAAGTCCAACTCCACACAAATGTCACCGCCGGTTCTTTTCCAGGCCGCTGTCCACAGTGCGAAAGGAGCATCGATACGATACAAACAACGACAAACAAAGTTCCCTCTCACCTTTCATGTGGCATGGATGTCGCCTGGAGTCGACAAAGTCGTCCAAAAATGGTTGCAAATGGTCGTGCGATATGAATTCCGCGACAACATGAAGTTTGGTGGCCTCCACAGGTTTCATAGAGACGTGGAGCGAAATGTCGCTCCTCAAGTTACTCAGCGGCTGCGTCTCATCGGGATTCACAAAACTGTGACGCCACGACCACACACTAAGGTTTCGTGCAACCTGCAAGAAAACGATGAGACGTTCACACAAAGCTTCACGCGTGAACAATGCAAGCTTCAAAGTCGTTTTCTGTTGTGGGTAAAAAAGACGACGGGGTGAGTCGAGTTGCAGCAGCGGTACCTGAACATGAATTGTGATGTCGACAGGTTCGGAACACGTATCGATGCTCACGTCGATGTCAGCTTGCAGCCTGTCGGCGACAGTCGTTCTGCAACTTGCTTCACTTCCCTTGAAGACACATCGTTCATCTGCAAGACAACTTACGAGATCACAATCGAGATCCAAAAACACACAATCACATGGACGTTTCACGTGCCACCTTCACGTCGGGTAAAATGACAAGAAAAGACAGTCTTTTGTCCTTCCCACCTGAAGCATGAATTCCTGTCAGTGTTGACACAGAGTGACAAAGGTGAAGCAACAACAGGCACTGTATCTCTGGAGACATGGTGCAGTTTCCATCGGAAGGCACTCGTCGAACTGCAAACAAACAAACCAAGAACTAGATTTCTCTCCATTCATGTCTCACACTTCGAGTGGACCCCTTGCAAAAACATGCCCCCAGAATCGTACGAGCGTAAAGCGCCGTAAATGCAAACTTGCGATTCTGACAGGGACCCCTGTGCAGAGCTTCATAATGCGGAGAAGCGGCCCAAACCTTCAGTGAGGTACTGTCAACGGCCTGCGTCTCAGATATCCCACACTCCGTCCTGTCCATTCCATCAATGCACAGAACAGACGTTCTCCACCCAGGACGCTTCCTGGTCCACCCTTGCCATTCTACCCAGTAGATCTACCGAACACAGGAACTCAACACGCGTAGATCAGGGTTCCCTCGTTTGACCCCAAACGTTTTCACTGACTTTACCAGAAATGCTGTCCTTCTCTTCAATCCCGGATGTTTCCAGACACTCTTTTCTCTATTTTCCCTGACTTCTCCAGGCAAACAAATTTGCATTTTTCCTGACTTTTCCAGAACACTGCAAAAGTATCAAATTTCATTGAGTTTTCTCTCACTGGACAATGTATTGTCAAATTTCCAGGTTTTCCAATACTCGTACAAGTGGTACCCCGGCCCAGATGCGTCCCGTCCCTTGCATGGGGTTGTCGTTCACAAATACAACGCCCAACGGCGTCTTTGTTTGCCTCAGAACAAAAGGTAGCAGACACCCAAAACGTTGTGCAACAACCACAAGCTTCACCAATTTGAATATGGTGGTCAGAGTTGGACTTGCGGTTCTCCCTGCCTGGTCAGATGCTGCTGCACGTGTGGGACCTGGCCTGGTGCTGCTAACCTGTACAGGAGGATCCAATGGTAGCACCTGTACCAAACCCCAGGTTGGACCTGGCCTGGTGCTACAACCCAACAAGTGTGTGGGTCTAACAGTAGCACCCATACTGGACCCTGGGTGGGACCTGGCCTGGTGCTACTATCTACTGCTTATCTCTGGCTGATGACGTACCGGTAATTCACACCAGGATCCAACTCGCAGAAAGAACCAAACTTTTTGAACAACACCATTCCTTCATTGGAAGGATCTTTCACGGGTTTTGCCTTTCTTACAAAGGAATTGGTTTCCGCTCATTCGATCCCAACCAGAGCAGACACCGCGTGCGCCTGCCAGCTGCTTGATTGTCGTTTTCAGCGCGAAATGTCTGTTTGTAACGTTCTTTGCCAAACCAGCTCGTTTCTGACTCACACTGTGCAAAGTCACCCCTCTGAGAATGACAATTGAGATGCCAAGGTTTTGAATTCGAGTCCACCAATCACACGCACCTCCGCCCCCCCCCCCCAATCCCGAGACGGTCAACCCCCACAATCCAAACAGCAATTTCAAACAGTAAAACTTGAACGCCAACGTCTCGTCAATGCCAACATCGGCATTGGCCCTTCTTATATCTTTTTTCCAAGATGAGCCCAAATGTGGTGTGACTTAAGCTGTGAACCACGCACCTTGGAAACTGAAGGTTCCCTGCACGACGCTGGTCGCGATTTGAAGAATCAAACTCCTCAGACATTGATTGTGTACTGGGCCCAAATTAAAGTGTGCAACAGCTGCTTAGATGGCCCCGGGGTGTGTGGTGACCACACCCACTTTGGACTGATATTCAATGAGAAATCTGGCTGTGGATTGCCTCATACAAGAGAATGCTTCCTTCTCCAAAAGTTTCTGAGCCTGGTCTTGGTCAGCCATATTAAAACAGAAAGAGCACCAAAACCCTGATCACATGACACCCCCATGGGGGGAGGGATGCAGGCTAAAGCCTGCAAAACAGTGATATTGTGCTATTATCTATCTATTCTCTACCTAACTGTTATAAAAATATTCAGAATATTAAAAATTGTCTGTTGAGGCCAGCACCCCCTGGCAGGGGAGGAGTGTGGTGTGACACACCAGTCCCAAATGTTAGAACCATTCACCAGATGTCACTTCTGTACATCATAAATATGGAGGTTCCCGCCCCTGGGGACAGTCTCTCCTGAGATACCAATCTGTTCGTTTGTGATATCACTACAAAATACCAAAATGTTGAAACATCATTGACCTGCCCCCCCCCCCTTGTGGAATGCAACTCTTCAGTGACATTAGCCTCAACAGCCCAATTGAAACACTGACATTGATGTTGATGCGACGTTGGCGTTCAAGTTTTCCACTCTGCAAGTGGCGTCGCAGATTTGGTAGGTTTCCAGTCTTACCTTTTCGGTATCTAATTATCGCTCATTCCGACAAGCAAAAGCTGCTGGCTGCCAATAAACGAGGTATATTGCAGTCTATTTGCGGGAACCTAAAAGATTTGAAGTTAAACTACTACCTTGCACATTATCTGAAGAAATTTCAAAAACTGTCTCGTGTGAACCTGAATCCAAAATTTCTTTGTTTTTTCAGCTCATAGATCTTGTCGCCAAGGAGTGCAAATGTTGCGCACCACTGAGCGCTTCATAAGAATTTTCTTCTTGGTGACAGTGTTCTTTTGTGATGAACCTGCAAAACTCAGCTGCTAACAATTAACAGTCTTCAAAATGACTGATTCCAGCTACGCGAGAAGTATTGAATTGCCGACGGACCAAATTTTCAGGAATCTGAAGAATGCAAAGCGCTTTGCAATTGACATAGGTGTGTGAAATCTTTATTATCGCCCATCTTCACCGCCCAATTTTGCAGATCGGTTTTTCCAGACTGTGCGTAACGTACAGCTGAATCATGGTACAGTGGGAAAGATTGTGATGCTTCTGATATGATCCAGAGTTCTCGAAATCATTGCTTTAGGTGGTTCTTTGGTGAAATTGGCCTATTATTCGACAGTTCCACAAAAAAGATTTTCCATTGTGGAAACGAGCAAGGTCAGTGTTGGTGGCATGTTCCGAAAGATTCACTGTTCATCGTTATTCACACACTTTCCTTCGGCTGTTATTTTTGTTTTCTGCTCGCAGAGTAATGGCGAGGAAATATACAGAGTATCGGAAGAAGATGTGGTGCGAGAACAATTGCACTTCATCAAGTTTGAGACGAAGTACATCGAGACTTGCTTGGATTTTGTGAAGCAAAATCTGATCGGATCGAAGGAATTTATGAGAGTGAGTGCGCGGGATTCCTTCATGAATCTTGGATTCTTGTTCGTGTCAATTCTTGCTTTGGATTCTCGTCACAAAACACCCCTTCTAACACGTCTCTTGTGCAGGAAAAAATAATAAAAGTCACTGGAGGAGGGGCACACAAATACAAGAATCTTCTTTGCGACAAACTTGGCGTAAGGTCAGCAAAAGGAACGGTTTCGTCTGTGAGTTTGTGTTTTCATTGGTTTTCATTGCTGTGCTGTTTTCTCCACACTAAATTCAGTGTTCTGTCCTTCAGCGTGGACAAAGAAGACGAGATGGCATGTCTGATAAAAGGTTGCAACTTCCTTTTGAAAAACATCCCAGACGAAGCATTCATTTACCAGCGCCACGGAAATCCAGAGTACAAGTTTCAGACGGTTGAGCAGGATGCCGTTTATCCTTATCTACTAGTCAACATAGGATCAGGAGTCAGTATTTTGAAGGTAAACACGGACAAGATTCTCCTGCCTTGTGATCACTACATCAAGGTAAATATGGGAATTTTGGTTTTTTAACGTCACTGTGCCACATCTGGACGAGTCAAAGAAAAGGAAATCACGTGGTTGCCAGAAATGTTCAGACAGGATCTGATGTGGAGTGGTGGTGGCAACGCTGAAAGTTGCAGGTAAATTTCAGGTGGACGGAGAAGACAGGTACGAACGAATTGGAGGCACTTCCATGGGAGGCGGGACCTTCTGGGGCCTCGGTTCGATCCTCACCAAAGCAAGGGTAAACGAACTTTCTCGAAAACATCAGTTTTATCGCGCAAAATCAGTGGGTTAAATGATGCTCCACGCAACACTTCAGGGTTTCGACGAACTGTTGGAACTGGCAGAAAGAGGGGATCACAGGAACGTGGACATGTTGGTGGGGGACATTTACGGTGGAGCGTACAGTTTGATGGGGCTTCCAGCCGAGATTATTGCCAGCAGCTTCGGAAAAGCCGCCCGATCGGAGAGGGACAAACAGTGTAAGCATTTTCCTTTGTTCTTCAGCTCCTCACAATTGCTCTTTTCACACAATGTTTTCTTTGTGTCAAACTGTGGCAGACCCGTTGTTGCTTTCCATTGTGGGTCCAATCTGACAATGCTGATGGCATCCTTGTGTGTGGACCCCACAAGCATTGACTCTGGAAGAGAAAAAGTTCTCAGAGTTCAGAAACTCCCCCGCTCCTCCACAAGCTTTTCGTTTCTCCAAAAATGCGCCTGCTGTGCTCGTAGCGATCGCGGGTGTCCAAGACGAAGACGAATCCCTCCCTCCCCAGTTTCGAAACAATAATTGATCACACATGCTGTACAATATATTTGGTTTCAGGCAGGCACGCAGCTGTGGTCTGTTTGCTGGAACAATGCGTGTTGTGAGCACAATGCCTGTTGTAAGGAGCTGCGGATTCGTTATCTTTTGGATGTATTTTCAGTTCCAAAGTTTCGGGATGCTGACATTGCCAAGAGTTTGTTGATCTCGCTCAGCAATGACATCGGTCAAATTTCCTACCTCAACGCCAAACTGCACGGGCTCAAAAAAATCTATTTCGGCGGATACTTCATCAGGGGGCATCCAATGACGATGCACACAATAACCTACGCCATCAACTATTGGTCCAAGGTGTGTTGGAATCCACAAGTCGGTGTTGCCTGTTCCTGTTGGACTGCTGGCCTTTGGAGTTTGCCCGACAAGAGTTTACGTCAGTACTTGCGCAGTGAAATGGGCATTGCCCTGTTTCTGTACCTTTTAGGGTGAGATTCAAGCCATGTTCCTGAGGCATGAAGGATATCTTGGTGCGGTTGGAGCGTTTCTGAAAGGAGTGGAGGAGGAAGGCAAGTGATGTGAAAGCCAAAAAATTTCCCGATCGATGTTCTTTCAGAGCGACAGTTGTTTGGAAAGCAAGGACACACCAAATTGTTTCACTTTATTCCTCTTTGACAACTGGTGCAGATGCTGAGAAATATTCCTGGGGTGAATTCACGAATTGGGGAGAAAACTACGCAGGAAGTTCGTCAGACATTCACAGTCCACGGCCCGTAGAAGTGCTGCCCCAAAGGGAACGAAGCGCCACAGTGAGTGTTGTGTTTGGTTTGGAGCTTTGGTTGTTGACATCGGAACTTAGTGATCGCCTTACGGGAAACTGCGTCTATCAATTGTAAAACTGGTGTTTGGATGTCCAACCATCAAAAAACATTTTGTGTGTTTCATTCTCAGAAAAAGAGAGCAGCGAAACAGGTGACCTCAAATACAAGCACTTCTCACCTCATTTGTGTTGAGCACTTTGTCGGAGAACATTTTGTGTCACATAATTTTGTTTTGTTGGCCTTCAGAATCTTTGGACCTTGCATGCAGTGTGTAATGTCGCGAACAAAACAAAATCGTCCCGAAATTTGTCTGTGATGGCGCACTAATTGTGTCAATGTGGTACTCAGATCACTTTCCCAAAGACAGTAGCAGTCATGTGTGTGTCAAAAAACTTTTTTTCCGACGCCGACACTTATTGTCTCCCACGTGAGAAAATAGGCCAGAATAGTTCACACATCGAACAATAAAACACCCTGAAGAAGAAAAATATCCATCAAGAAAACGTTTCGATCGAGAAGAGAGGACACAAGACGAGCCGTCATCCTCTGTATTTCCTTTCTTGCCTGGTGAAACCAATATGAATACAGCAGGTGGACGGGTGGATGAAACAGTCAGTCATTCCCAGATGTCATAACTTCTCGCCCTTTCTTGTGGGCTTTTTGACAATCTCGAAAGTGTGTCTGCAAAATGTCTCATTTTCGTCGTGTTGTTTCTCAGTTCGACATGCTGGAGCTAGACCGCTTCGCGAAGCCATTGGTTACATGTCCGCTGCTGCTGCACGCCGCCAGCTACGCGCCCGACACCGTCGACCTGACGCACGACCACGCCGCGCGAGAATATTGGCTGCAATGCTTTACAGACGCCATCGACAAGGTGTGCAAGCCGTGGAAAGTTCAGAAAAGCGTGTTGGGACAAAGTAATGGAGTGTTCTGCGGAATTGTGCTTGCCATTTGAGAAAAGAACTGTTTCGAACTGTTTGTTGTGAAACTTACAGTTCGCTGAGCGTGCCGTGAGAAGTCAGCCCAGCAAGGCGGACGCGGAGAAAAGAGCTGAACGCTTCAAGGACAAATACATTCGACGGCTCAGTGACCTCAAGGAAAATCCCTGGTGAGTTTCATGGGGTCAGCTTTCTGGCGAAGAAACCTTTGTCGGCAGTGGGTAAAGAACGTTTGTGATATGTTGACAAAAGTTGCTTCGGATGGAGTGGTGTTGTGGTCCCAATATGACCTCTCTTGTTTGTACGAGCCCCAAGAACAGAAGAGAGAACAGAAGAGTGCCTGCCATCAGTGAATCATAAAGAAGCACCAGCAGCAATGTGTACAGACTGAGGCGTGCGAATAGAACGAATCAGATTTTTTGTGATTCTCACCACATCTGTTTGACAACTTTTTACAGTGCGTACGGTTCGCTAACCGTGCGAAGTCTACTCGACACCAGAGAACATTGCATGGAAGAGTTTCACTTCGTCGATCCTTACTCACAAGTAATATCTCAACGGACTGTGTTTTCTCTCATCGTGTGACAGAACTGTCTGATTGATTGTACCTTTGAGCACAAATGTATCAGTACGTGGTGGAGATCGTCAGATCTGGCCATTTTGTCGCTTCAGCAAAAGCAACTTGAAAACGAACAGGCCCTGAAACTGCTCGCCGACCAGTTGCAGCGCCTTGATGCTGCATCCTGGGACGAAAGGCAGCTCCAACTCGCCAGAGGTTTTCACTCTGCAGATAATTTTCACAATTCAACCAGTTCGCATTTGCAAAGACTCATTGCTCCACGCAACCCGTCTGGTCACTTTCAGGAATTTTGGCTGGTAACGTGTTCGACTGGGGCGCGAAGGAGGTGGCTTCCTTGATGGAAACATCCAATTTCGGCTTCCAGCAGGCGATGGATAAACTGCAACGTAACAAATTTTCATTCAGAAGAACTGCTCTTTCAATGAAACTGTTCATTTATCTGCTGCTCTGTGATGCATTTGCTTCCAGCCTTTTGTCGACACAAGTCAACTTGGAAGTTCTGCATTCTCTTCTGCGGCCACAGATCATTCGCTCCAGACTTCATGTCGCATCCTGTTTTGGTGGCGTCAGTTTTGTGTGTCCCTTCAGCGCGTCCGTGGCTGTTCGACGATTTTGACAAATGGAAGGAGCGGTTGAAAGGTCCTCCTCACAGGTGCGCCGTCGTGTTCGTCGACAACAGCGGCATTGACATCATTCTTGGCATCTTCCCCCTCACCAGAGAGCTGCTCAACCGAGGAACAAATGTGAGCGCGTACACTGTGACTGTCAAGAGAACAAGCTTGAGTTTCCCATTGACAACTGAAGCTGCGTTTTCGCGATGCGTGTGCAGCAGGATTTTCAAAAGCCACGCCTGTCGTCACTTTATATTTGGTTGTTGGGAAAATTATTGCTTGCTTCATCCACAATGTTTCTGGCAGGTGATCCTGTGTGCAAACAGTCGTCCCGCGCTGAACGACGTGACGTACAACGAGCTGACTGTTCTGACAAAGCGCGTCGCGGCGCTGAGCGAAGACATCAGCGCCGCGTTATCGCAAGGCAGACTGTTGGTGATGGAGTCCGGCCAGGGTTCTCCTTGCCTGGACCTCAGGTACAATGAACATATGCTTTCGGAAGGGTGGGTACGAGCTTGGCGGCAGGGGTCCGTCCCCGCGGACTTCTGAAAAATTGATTCCACTGTGTTTTGAGTTCAGAAGTTGAATTGGAATTCTTGGGATCGGCCGCTTCTGAATCAAATCTCGGAAGCAAAATGAAACAGAAACAGTGCAGCCCCCCCCCCCCAGCACACACCCAGACACGACCCACACACAGCTATGGAAATCAACAGGTTTGGACTCGTGCAATGTTTTGCACGAATCTGAATTTTTTCGCGAATTTTTTATTTGTGAATGGTGGAAAGTCTACAGCACGGTCAACAGCGCAAAAACATTTTGAATCACTACAGAATGCCACCCGGCCAACCCGGTCCCCCAACATATATAATCCTGTGAAGAGTTCCAAAATGAAAATGACGATGATGGCCACTTGGCGATTTCATGTTGTGCTTTTGATTCGATTGCCAACTTTTGTGCCACACATTTCACATCATTGCTTATTTTTAACGTTGTCAGGTACATTGACTTTGACCTGAGTGAGAAGATGAAGGACATGGGTGCCGACCTGTTGGTGTTGGAGGGCATGGGGCGTGCTGTTCACACGAATTTCAACGCCGCATTCAACTGTGATACACTCAAAATCGCCGTCTTGAAAAACAAGTGGCTGGCCAACCACTTGGGAGGAGATATGTTCAGTATTATGTTCAAGTTTGAAAAGTCGCGCAAGGTTGTCAGCAGCGTGAATTAAATTTTAGTGTTTGTTCTTCGGAAAGATCACTCATATCAGGAGCATGGTATCCACAGAATTTTATTGACCGTACGCCTGTTGTTCCCCTTGAAAATATGGTGTGTGTGTGTGTGTGTGTGTGTGTGTGTGTGTGTGTGTGTGTGTGTGTGTGTGTGTGTGTGGAGGGGGGCACGGAAGTTTGAAACAGTCACACTCTGCACAAATGGAGGAAAACGGGTGTTGTGCCGGTAAATATGTGACGTGCAGCAAGATATATATATATCTGTGATTCAACTTGTTTTTGCCATGCTTTTTCTTCCACAAGCCTTCAGAAAAAGACAACAAGAGGGTTCACAGTTCATTCTTGGAAGTCGTGTTCTTTTCGTCTTGACAGTCGTTGTCTCGCGACATACCAGTTTGGCGAAAACAAATTCCGATAAACCAAATTCGATCACAGTGCAGTTCACTTGGATACAGGTTTATTTCGGACAATTCGTCCTGCCATTTTTGCCGATGAAAAAGTCGAATTGCGTGAAAGTCGAATTGTGAAACCTGTTAACACACACACAAATCCAAACCTGTTTTGAGAAAAAGTCGAATTATGCAAAAGTCGAATTTTGTGAAGTCGAATCATCCGAAAATGACCTGTACCACTGACTGGTGCCTAAGCCCCAGGAAGTTGTACAAAAGTGCTACGCACTGCCAAGTCACAGAACAAATGGAGTTTGTCGGGAACCCCCCCCCCCCCATATTTTTGCGCCGAAGGTGCGGCATATCTTCATCTAGTTTTTGCAAGTCAACGAGAGAGTATTCCAAACATGTTGATGTTGGTTCCTTCCGCACCCTCAAAATAAATTTAGACGTCTGCCCCTCCCCCAATTTTTGAACCTTCAAGAGTCGGATCTCAAAAGTGAGAGGAGAGGGTGACCAAAAATAGCTCCATGGAGCTCGCGGTGATTTGAGGAAATTTCAGTTGCTCTGATTTGGCTTGCTCTGATTTGGCTTGCTCTGATTTGGCCTGCTCTGATTTGGCTCACTCTGATTTGGCTCACTCTGATTTGGCTCACTCTGATTTGGCTTGCTTTTTAGGTGATTTGAGGTGGGTTGCACGATTTGGGCTGATGAGCCAAATCAGTGTAAGCCAAATCAAAGCACCTATAGGCAGCCTCTTCCAAAAGTATGTCAGCAGCACTTTTATG